>OHAI01003377.1_pt1 | contig 10852 bp, 9 predicted proteins | sample 1577091 | NCBI WGS metagenome assembly OHAI01 (sample SAMEA3541548, study PRJEB24748) | human gut metagenome | biome: human gut; feature: human-associated habitat; material: faeces | place: China | collected 2012
AATATCCGGCATTTCAGAAACAAACAAATTATGAAACACAGATTGCATGGCTTCGTAAGCAGCGATTATTAGTGATATCCGGAGAGGAGCGAGATCGTATGCTGCAGATCTTGGAGCAAGCAGGCTTTGGTCATACACAGATCAGCGATGCTGATGCAGAACTGGTGCGTGGGTTGTTGACACGTAGAACGTAAACCTTTAGAATAGAATGATGTGCCCACATAATAGTATAGGGCGAAATGGAACAAGGAAAGGATGAAAAAATGAACAAAAAAAGAGCAAATTTTACCGGCACGATCGGCTTTGTTATGGCTGCTGCAGGAAGTGCCGTGGGGTTAGGAAACATATGGCGGTTTCCTTATTTAGCGGCAAAGGATCATGGAGGTGTGTTTATTTTATGCTACTTGATCTTAGCAGTGACATTTGGTTTTACGTTATTGACAACAGAGATCGCCATTGGGCGTAAAACGGGACGGAGTCCCCTTACTGCTTATGCAGCGATTCAGCCTAAGTGGAAAGGTCTTGGTGTTTTGGCATGTCTTGTACCAATTATCATCTTGCCATATTATTGCGTGATCGGTGGATGGGTTGTAAAATATTTCGCAACCTTTGTCACCGGTGCAGGATCAGCGGCAGCGGGCGACGATTATTTTGCGGGATTTATTCAAGGACAATATCAACCGATCATCTGGATGTTTATTTTCTTTATAATGACAGCGTTCGTTGTGTTTAATGGCGTGAATAAGGGAATTGAAAAATATAGTAAGATCCTGATGCCAATTTTATTATTTTTGATTATCGGCATTGGATTGTATTCGCTGACGATCAAACATACAGATGCGAGTGGTGTTACCAGAACCGGTCTGCAGGGATTGAAAGTATATTTAATTCCTAATTTTAAGGGAATGACCGGCAAAGAATTTTTTGTTATTCTGATGGATGCGATGGGACAGCTTTTCTTCTCGATCAGCGTGGCGATGGGAATCATGGTTGCATACGGCTCGTATGTTAAGAAAGACGTCAATTTGATGAAATCGATCAATCAGATCGAAATTTTTGATACTTTGGTAGCGATGCTTGCCGGACTTATGATCGTGCCTGCTGTATTTGTATTTATGGGGACAGAAGGAATGAGCGCCGGACCCGGTCTGATGTTTGATTCCTTGCCAAAGGTATTCCAGGCAATGGGCAAAGCCGGAACGGTTGTCGGAGTGCTGTTCTTCCTGATGGTTATTTTTGCGGCAGTAACTTCTTCGGTATCTGTTATGGAAGCGATCGTTTCCAGTTTGATGGATGCATTTCACTGGACCAGACATAAGAGTACATCTATTGTGGCAACGTATGGAGTCATAGGTGGTGTCATTGTTTGTCTTGGATATAACAAGTTATATTTTGAGCTGCCACTGCCAAATGGATCGACAGGACAGATACTGGATATATTGGATTATATCAGTAACTATTGCTTTATGCCGACGGTGGCGCTGCTCACATGCATTTTGATCGGTTGGGTTGTGAAACCTAAGACGGTTATTGATGAGGTAACTGTTAACGGAGAACGTTTTGGCAGAAAATATCTGTATATTGCGATGATCAAAGGGATTGCACCAATTTTGCTATTTGCATTATTATTACAGTCATTAGGCTTTATTCAGCTGTAGTAGTATTCGCAGATAATGGACCATAGGATGTATTTTTCATTGCAGATACATACTGTGAGAACTCCTTGACATAACAGGTTTGTGAACAATATTAAACGATAGAAATGGAATAAAAAATGAGTAAAAACAGAGAAACTTTTGCATCCCGCCTTGGCTTTATATTAGTATCTGCAGGATGTGCGGTGGGACTGGGAAATGTATGGAAGTTTCCGTACGTATGCGGAAATAATGGAGGAGCAATCTTTATTTTGATCTACTTGGTCTGCTTATTTGCTCTTGGATTTCCAATTTTAGTATGCGAGTTTGCAATCGGTCGCGGCAGTGGTGCGAGCATTGGAACAGCATTGCGTAAATTGAGCGGTGGCAAAGGAAGATGGCATCAGTTTCGTTGGTATGGACTGTGCGGTAATTATCTGCTAATGATGTTTTATACAGTGGTAGCGGGCTGGATGATCTATTATGTTGGCGTTTGTGCCAAGGGGACACTACGTCAGGCGAATGTCAAAGAAATCGAACAGTATTATCAGAGCTTTATGCAGACACCAGGCAAAATGATGTTTTTTATGTTATTAGTAGTTGCCTTGTGTATTGGTGTGTGCGCACTGGGCTTACAGAATGGTATTGAAAATATTACAAAGAAAATGATGTTAGCATTGATCGTATTGATGGCTGTTATGGCAGTCAATTCAGTCATGTTAAAAGGAAGCAGTAAAGGCCTTTCTTTTTATTTGATCCCGAACCTCGAAAATGTGAAGAAACGTGGATTGGGAAATGTCATCTTTGATGCGATGACGCAGGCGTTTTTCACGTTGAGTGTTGGAATGGGTTCGATGGAGATCTTCGGCAGTTATTTGGGCAAAGAACGTAAGCTGACCGGAGAGGCGATCAATGTATTGGTGTTAGATACACTGATCGCATTTGTTGCAGGAATTATTGTGATCCCGGCGTGTATTTCTTTTGGAATCCGCCCGGATGCAGGACCATCACTGCTGTTTATCACACTGCCAAATGTATTTAACCATATGCCAAGTGGAACATTGTGGGGAATGCTTTTCTTTGTATTTATGTCCTTTGCGGCATTATCCACAGTGATCGCAGTGTTTGAAAATATCATCAGCATGAGCATGGATGTGTTTGGCTGGGAGCGTCGGAAAGCGTTAACGGTCAATTTAGTCGGCATTGCAGTATTATCCATGCCAACTGTACTTGGATTTAATGTGTGGTCCGGGCTTGTTGCTGCTCTGTGTGGTCTGGTGTCCAGTTATTTGGAACGGGATCAACGATCATGGATGTTGAAGATTTTGTGGTATCCAGTAATATTCTTCCACTTGGAAGTCTGTTATTTGTACTGTTTTGTACGAAAAAAAGCGGTTGGGGATTTGAACGATTTTTGGAAGAGACCAATACAGGAGTAGGTATGAATTTTCCAAAATTTCTTCGCAGATATATGCGGTATGTATTGCCGATGATCGTTTTAGTCATTTATTTTAAGGGATATTATGATAAATTTAAGGACAGTTCACCGGTAATCTTTGGTGTATGGATGATGATCGCTATTGCCTTTGCAGTGTACATTCTTTATCTGTCACGAGACAAAAAAGTAAAATAGCCATTGTTAGATGGATATCATAGGCGACTTTGTGAGCTTGTGAGTTGGATAACAAGGTTCATTAATGTATGATACTATCAATATAAAGAAAGCCCGACAGGAATGATTGCGGTACCGCCAAAAACGTTTCGATTTTTGGTTTGATACACGGTATGATTTCTGCCGGGCTTTTTTTGTTTTAATTGATAGGAAAATGCTCGTTTATATTGTTACGTTGTTACACAATCTGCATTCCTAAATGTTGTCATTAAACATGCAATTTCTTGAGGAACGCTTTTGTGCGCTCGTTTTTCGGATTGTCAATGACATCTTCCGGTTTGCCGTTTTCAACGACCAGACCGCCATCCATAAAGATGACACGATCTGAGACCGCTCTGGCAAAGTCAATTTCATGCGTTACAATAACCATTGTCATTTTTTCGGAAGCAAGCTGCTTCAATAATCGGAGAACTTCTGCGGTGATCTCCGGATCGAGAGAAGAGGTTGGCTCATCAAAATACATGATCTTTGGATGTAATGCGAGAGCACGTGCAATCGCAACACGCTGCTGCTGTCCGCCGGACAGTTCGCAAGGATAAGCGTCTGATTTGTCTGACAAACCAACTTTTGTCAACAGGTCATATGCCTCAGAAATCACTTCATCCTTATCGGTCCTTTTCTGAACCTTAAGTGGTGCATGATAGACGTTTTTTAATACTGAAAAATGTGGAAACAGGTTGAAATTCTGAAAGACCAATCCAAAATTGGATTGTGCTTCCAAAATGTCACTGCGTTTTGGATAAATGGCATGATCGCCTTCTGTCGTTACCACGCTTTTCCCGTTGTATGCGATCTCGCCGCTGTCAATCGTTTCCAGAAATGTCGCACAGCGAAGCAGTGTGGATTTACCGGAACCGGACGGGCCAAGGATTGAAACAACTTCGCCGGGAGAGATCTGCAGATCGATATCCTGCAATACGATCTTACCGTCAAAGCTTTTTTTGATATGTTTCATGTCTAATATATTCATAAAGCTTAGTTTCCTTTCTTAATGATAGTAATTCAATTTATTTTCCAGTGTTTCCATGACGTATGCTACTACGAAGTTAAAGACGTAATAAAATACGCCGGCGATAAACAGCGGCAGCAGTGAGGTTTGAGAAGCTGCGATCTGTTTTGCCAAGGTAAACATTTCTGTATATGCCAGTGCAAACGCCAATGAAGTATCTTTGACCAAGGTAATGATTTCGTTCGTGACCGGAGGCAGTACACGTTTGACCATCTGTGGGAACAGAATGTATCCGAATGTCTGCAGACGATTGTAACCCATGACAGTGGCAGCCTCACGCTGACCGATCGGGATACCTTGGAATCCGGCACGGTAAATCTCAGCAAAATATGCGGCGTAGTTCAAGGAAAATCCGATGATCACTGCCAAGAAGCGGTACGAATACGGTGTATGTATGTGGAACGCATAATACGGTGCAAAGAATACAACCAATAGCTGCAGCATCAATGGGGTACCACGCATGATCGAAATGTAGATCTTTGCAATATACTGCAGCAGCTTCCAGTGTGACATACGGATCAGACAAACAAGCAGTCCCAATGGAATTGAGAACAAAATTGTCAGGAAAAAGATCAATAATGTCGAGATCATACCTTTGCGCAGCTGTTTTGCAATCTGTGCAGCGGATAATTTCTTGACTTTATTTTTAGAGCCCTTGGTTTGTGACTGTTTGTCCGGAGCCGGAGTCACCTTTGTTAATTTGCTGGTATCAATGGTTGGCACTGCACCGCCATCGATGTATGTTTTGTCGTCAAAGCTGAGGCAGAGACTTTTGCTCAAGCCCCATTCTTTGGCTATATTTTCTAATGTGCCATCGTATAACATTTCTAATAATGTCGTCTGTACTTTATTGCGAAGTGTGGTGTTTCCTTTCTTAAAACCGATGGCATACTGTTCTGCAGAAAGCGAATCATCGAGAATACGGAATTCATCGGATTTGGCAGACATTTGATAGACTGCAACACCATAGTCCATCGCAATGGCGTCAACCATGCCACTTTCCAAATTCATAAATGCAGAGTTGTAGTCACCGACCTGCTGCAGCTCTTTGAGAGAATCTGCAATCTGGCGGTTAGCTTGTGTAGCATCGTCTCCCGTCAAAGCAGCAAGTGCAGAAGAATCGCTTTGTACGACCAAAACCTTTCCCTTGAGATCGGCAGGCTTTTTAATAGAAGAGTCCTTGCGGACAATGACTACCTGATAGTTGTTTAGATAAGGAGTTGACCAAGTGTAGCTTTTCTCTCGTCCATTCATCGTAAAACCATTCCAAATACAAGAGATAGCACCTGAAGTTAATTCAGAATCTTTGGAATCCCATGAAATAGGGCGCTTGATCAGCTTCCAATCATTTCGTTTGCAGACTTCCTCTGCCAAACTCAGATCAAAACCGATGTAGTCTCCGCTTTCGTCCAAGTAACCATATGGTGGAAACTCGGCATCAAATCCAACGATAAATTCTGTTTGTTCTTTTGCATAGGCCTTGTTTGTGCTGCAATAGAGAGAGCACACCAGCAACAAAAGAAAACAACCTGTTGCAATAGCAAGTTTTTTCATTTTGTTCATATATTCCTCTTTTCCGTGCACGTATTTAGTGCTGTTGAGATAATACTTTGGTTTGCCTGTTGGCAGCGCTTTCGTGCACACAAGCGCAGTACATTCCTATTTTACCACAAATTGCAATACGGTAGGGATTATTTTTGAGAAAAAGTTTGCCGGAGTTTTGTGGGTGTCATATGGTACGCTGTCCGTATAGCTCGAGAAAAGTTATGGGCGTCGCGAAAGCCGCAGGCGGCAGCTATTTCGTGAATGGGAAGATCGGTATTTAGCAAAAGAGCTTTTCCTTTTTCCATGGTTTGCTCCATTAGATAATGCTTCAGATGAATGCCATTTTCTTTATAAAACAGGGTCGAAAAATATTTTTCATGATATCCAAAATAGTCTGCCAAAGTACGAACCATATGTGGTGTATTTTGGCGATATTTTAGATATTCGTCAATACGCTCGCGCAAAGGACGATGCGGTGGTGTGGTAATGGTATTGTTTTCGTAACCGAGTTCTTCTAACAGAGCTTGGAGTAGATAGGTTGTTGCAGAGGAATGTTGATGTTGTTCCAGTTGCAGCATCGTGTTTAGCATGGCAAGAATTAATTCCGTATTAGTGACGGTTCCGGTAAGTGGGCAGGGAATAGGATCAGAAGTTTCGAAATGCAGCCAGTGAAAACCACAGGAAGACGGCTTGGTACCGTGCTGTAAAGTGGTGGGCGGCATAATCAGATATTCTCCCTTGCGAACGGTGTGTGTTTGGGAGTGATCGGCAATATACAGTGTTCCATGATCTACGATCATTAATTCATATTCGCCCAGTTCTCTTGCAGGGTGTGTCCAGTCTGGTGCGTCCGATTGAAATTTTCCTAACCATAAAAATCGCATAGCAATTCCTTCCTATTGTTTTAGTGCATGTTCAACAAAATCCTTGATCTTACTCCTTATTAAAATAGTACAACATGATGCGTTAAATAAGCAAGTTGAAATCTTACTTTTTGATACTTTTATGAACATCGTGAGATTGTGTTATACAGGCAGTTGTTTTATGATGTTAGTAGATTTCTGATGCGAGGAGGATTGCATATGTATTGTGAAGAAAAGATACAATTAAAAGATGCTTTTTGGGGCGAGAAAGTACGCTTGATCCGGGAAAAAGTGCTGCCATATCAATGGGAGGCACTGAATGACCGGATTGAGGGAGCAGATAAAAGTTATTGCATTCGCAATTTTCGTACTGCGGCACGTGTGAATGCACTACGTAGACAGGGAGTGACGCTGCCCGAACAGCCGACCGATGATTTTGTGAGTTTGCCGAGAGGAAATGCTCTGCTCCCGGAACATAAAAAAGGGGATAATGCGTTTTATGGATATGTTTTTCAGGACAGTGATCTGTATAAGTGGATCGAGGCAGCAGCGTATAGTCTGATGATGAAGGCAGATGACTCGCTAGAGCATACCATAGACGAGATGGTGGACCTTTTGGAAGAGGCAACGCTTAATGATGGATATTTGGATACCTTTTACAGTATTAAAAATCCGAAGAAACGCTTTAGCAATTTAAGGGATCATCACGAACTCTATTGTTTTGGACATTTGGCAGAAGCGGCAGTGGCTTATTATGAGGCGACTGGCAAAAAGCAATTGCTGCATTTGGCGGAGCGGTTTGCAGATTTGATCTGCGAATTATTTGGTAAAGAGGAAGGAAAGTGCCATGGTTATCCGGGGCATGAACTGGCGGAAATGGCGTTAGTGCGTCTGTACCGTCATACCGGCAAAACTTCTTATTTAGAGTTAGCAAGATATTTTGTGCTGGAGCGTGGCAGGGAGCCAAATTATTTTCGAAAAGAGCATGACGAAAAAGATTCCGATATGCGTTATTATCAGGCGCAGCAGCCGGTGCAAGAGCAAATGGAAGCGGTGGGGCATGCTGTGCGTGCAATGTATTTGTATTCCGGGCTTACAGATCTTGCGGTAGAATATGACGATGGTGAGCTTGCAAAAGTGGCGAAACGTCTTTGGAAAAATGTAACGCGCAAAAAAATGTATATCACCGGTGGCGTTGGGGCGACCAGTCATGGAGAAGCTTTTTCTTATGCTTATGATCTTCCGGCGGATAGTGCGTATGCGGAGACTTGTGCGGCAATTGGTTTGGTGTTTTGGGCTAAGAGAATGCTTCAATTGCAGCCAAAGGGAGAGTATGCGGATGTTATGGAACGTGCGTTGTACAATAGCGTGCTAAGTGGGATTTCGTTAGATGGCACTGAGTTCTTTTATACGAATCCGCTCGAGGTGGATCCGAAAGCGTGTAAAGAAGATGAGCGGCTTTGGCATGTAAGGAGCCGGCGTGCAAAATGGTTTGGCTGTGCCTGTTGCCCGCCGAATTTAGCGAGATTGATCGGTTCTATTACAAGATATATTGCCCATCATGCAGAGAATACGACTTGGATCGACCTTTATATGGGAAGTGTTTTGCGGACAAAATGGCAGGGAAAGACCGTGGAGATTGAGACGACCAGTCATTTGCCATATACTTCAGACATAGCTGTTCGGTTGAATAATCCGAGTGAGGCAGAGGGAACGTTGGCGATTCGTATTCCTGGTTGGGCAGAACAATGGAGCGTAGAAGTGGAGGACGAAGACGGAACTGTTTGGCCGGTGGATCTTGCAAACGTACAGAGCGAGACTTTGAACAGTTGTGGTGACGGGCAGCAGAAAGCCGGGATGAGCTATGAGTACCGAGAGGGGTATTTGTACCTTGCTATATATGGACAAAAGAAGGTAATAATACGTCCGCATTTTGCAATGAAACCAGTCTTTTATGAGGCTAATTCGCTGGTTCGTGAAAATAGCCGGCAAATGTCGTTAGTGTGTGGCCCGTTGGTATATTGTTTGGAAGAAGTTGACAATGGGGCGCAGCTGCATATGTTATACGCATCTCCAGAGGCAGTGGAACAGGCCGAAACTTACACACTACCATTTTTGGGGAGAGAGGCTGTTGGTTATCAGTTTGCTGGTTTTCGCAAAAAGGCCAATACCGACAGCGACCCATTGTATCATAAGGCAGAGAGAGAAGAATATCAGCCGGTCACTTTGAAATGGATCCCATATTTTGCGTGGGCCAATCGTGAAGAAGGCGAGATGAGAGTATGGATTTACAAAAAATAATGAAACCGGTATAGGAAACGAGAGAAATTTACCGGGAGGCGTGCTTTTAATGTATACAGATGCTGCCGGCAGCAAAGCAGCATACTTTTCCGGAGGTGCTGCATTCTATGGAAGGTGAGGGTGTTGGTGTAGCAGATGTTCAGTTCGTGCAGACGAAGCTTATGAAGAAAAAAAACATATTTGGATCTGACTGGGAACTTTCTGAATCATCCAAATGACTATCTTGCCAGAATACAGGCGCAGACAGCGATTTGTGCTTTGGGTGAGGAACGGTGATTGTTTCGCTTAAGTGAAAAGTTTATCTCCACTTTGAGAAAGATAATTGATGAAGTGGCATTTGCCCTTGCAGAAAGGGGAATTCAATAGATAACGTTCAATAGATAAGTGAATAAAATTGCTTGACTTTAAAGGTTACTCGTAATATAATAGATCAGTGTGGCGTGTGTCAGGAACACCAAAGCCCCGGTGACCGACATAATAAGCGCTTCGATAGATAACAAAGCGGTTCGGACATTCCGCATTTGTTACAGACGAAAAAGAGTATAGTTGAGAATTTAGTTAGGAGGTACTGGGATGAAAAGTTTTATGGCAAACCCATCCACGGTTGAGAGAAAATGGTATGTAGTTGACGCTACAGGACATACATTAGGACGCCTCGCATCAGAGGTTGCAAATGTATTAAGAGGTAAAAATAAGCCGATTTATACACCGCATATCGACACAGGTGATTACGTGATCATTGTTAATGCGGACAAGATTAAAGTAACAGGTAAGAAGTTAGAGCAGAAGATTTATTATCATCATTCAGATTATGTTGGTGGAATGAAAGAGACTACTCTGAAAGAGATGTTAGCTAAGAAGCCTGAGTATGTTATTACACATGCTGTAAAGGGAATGCTTCCAAAGGGAACATTAGGACGTCAGATGCTTAAGAAGCTTCATGTATATGCTGGTCCAGAGCATGAGCAGACAGCACAGAAGCCGGAAGTATTAGAAATCGTAGAGAGAGCTAACTAAGAGAGGAGGAAATCATCGTGGCAAACACAAAGTTTTATGGAACAGGAAGAAGAAAAAGCAGTATTGCTAGAGTATATTTAGTACCTGGAACAGGTAAGATCACTGTAAACAAAAGAGATATGGATGAGTACTTCGGTCTTGATACATTGAAGATCATCGCTCGTCAGCCACTTGAGGCAACAAACACTGCTGATAAGTATGATGTAAAAGTTACCGTTCGTGGTGGTGGATTTACAGGACAGGCAGGCGCTATCCGTCATGGTATCGCAAGAGCACTTTTGACAGTAGACGCTGACTTCCGTCCGGTACTTAAGAAAGCTGGTTACTTAACTCGTGACCCTCGTATGAAAGAGCGTAAGAAATACGGTCTTAAGAAAGCTCGTAGAGCTCCACAGTTTAGCAAGCGTTAATCAAAAAGAGACGTACTTGCGTACAAAGTTGTATATATCAAATGCCGAGAACAATAATGTTCTCGGTATTTTTCTATCTTTTCTGTCTTGAGAATCTATGATCAATGGAGAGTCTGAAGTTTCCTTGAAAAATGAAATTGAATTGAAATTCTAAGATTTTTCTGAAAAATGAAATTGAATTGAAATTCTGAGATTTTTCTGAAAAATGAAATTGAATTGAAATTCTGAGATTTTCCTGAAAAATGAAATTGAATTGAAATTCTGAGATTTTCCTGAAAAATGAAATTGAATTGAAATTCTGAGATTTTCCTGAAAAATGAAATTGAATTGAAATTCTGAGATTTTCCTGAAAAATGAAATTGAATTGAAATTCTGAGATTTTCCTGAAAAATGAAATTGAA
>OHAI01003382.1_pt1 | contig 10845 bp, 8 predicted proteins | sample 1577091 | NCBI WGS metagenome assembly OHAI01 (sample SAMEA3541548, study PRJEB24748) | human gut metagenome | biome: human gut; feature: human-associated habitat; material: faeces | place: China | collected 2012
GTTTCTCTTACCACGTACCAATCCGGATCAAGTGTCGGAAGCAGAATGGTACCGGTATTATCTGTAGTGTACTCACCTACATGTTCCCCATTTTGCTTTTCCACAGCAAATTTTGCTCCAACAAGCGGTTCACCACTGATGGAATCCACCTTTTTAATGACAAGGGATGTCATCTTTTTATTGGTGAACTCCAATGTATAAGTTTTGCCATAATCCAGCGCGATGGTTTTGGACTGCTCCTCCAACACGTAGCCATCCGGTGCCTTTACTTCTTCTACGATATAACTATCCTTAGCAAGGTAGGAAATCGTAATGGAGCCATTGCTGTCTGTGGTAAATATGCCGTTATTTGTTCCTACAACAGAACCTTTGGAAGTAGTTACTTTAAACTGCGCACCAGACAATGGATTACCGTTATCTGCGTCTTTTTTCAAAATCACGAGTGAGCACATAGGCTGGTTCTGGAAATGCACTTTGTATGTAGCACCATCTGTACCAATTTCAATGGTCTGCGGTTTTGTATCGCAGGCATATCCTTCCGGTGCAATGCGCTCAGTTACTACATAACTGCCTGGTTTCAGATTTGGAATCAGGATTTCGCCATCGCTGTTTGTAGTATACATACCGTTGCTGTTTCCAACCACCGTTCCATCACCCGTTGTTACTTGGAAAGTGGCATTGGATAATGGTTTATTGGTCAAGGCATCTACTTTTGTGATGAGCAGAGAGCCGTAAGGATAGTTTCGGAATACTACTTCCACAACAGATGTTCCGTCTGCTTTCATATTGACTGTCTGCATATCTGTTTCCGCAATAATGTAGTTGTTTGGTGCTTTTGTTTCTCTGACCGCATAAGCACCTGCTTCCAATCCAGTGATAACAATAACACCGGAATGATCAGTTGTTGCCGTGCAGATCAGTTTACCATTCTGACCACTTGTTTCCCCTGTGATTCGAAATACTTCAAATGTTGCACCATCCAACATTTCCCCTGTGTTGGCATCTGCTTTCTTGATCACCAAACTGTTCAGAGGATAGTTTACGATACCGTCTACCACTTCGTAATCATTTCCACTGGTGATTTCAATACCTTCGGTGGTTGTACCGCCGCCTGTGCCACCAGTACCGCCACCACCTGCGATATTATCATCCTTTAGATAAGAGTTATCGCCAGGATTCAAGTAAATACGAGTTACAGGGTTTGTCGGTTTCTGGTAACCCTGTGCCGGAATGGTTTCTGTTACGATATACCAGCCAGGTTCTACATACGGCAGTTTGATTCTGCCATTTTCATCGGTCTTGAATGTACCGACTGTTGTAATTGCACCATCATCTTCCTCATGCTCGATCTTGAATGTGGTGTTTGGAATACCCTTGTTGGTTGTATAATCTGTTTTCTCGATGATCAATGTAGGGTATTTGATGTTTTCAAACATTAGTGTTTTTTGATCGCCTGCTTCCAGTTTGACTCTTTGCGGTGTACTGTTCAAAATATAGGGTTTCGGCGTAGAAATCTCAGTGATTTCATATGTACCTGCCTTTAGCCCAGGAATTACAATCGTACCATTTTCATCGGTAGTAGCCGTTGTAGGCTGTACGCTGGTATCATCCACTTCTTTGACTTCATACACAACACCTGCAATCGGCTCTTTGGTTACAGAGTCGATTTTCTTGATGGTCAGCTCCGGCAATTTGATATTGTCTACCTTCACGATGATTTCACCATCGCCAGGTTTCGCAACGATCACTCTGTCAGGGCTTGTTTTATCAGAGAACATATATCCAGGAGGTGGATTCAGTTCTTTGACCACATAAGTACCGGGTTTGAGATAGCCGGATGTAAATTTACCGTTTTCGTCAGTCATGCCTTCAACAACTGGACGTGCAGTATCAGCCTGCTCATAGATAGCAAACTGAGCACCTGGCAATTTTTCGCCTGTTTCTTCATCGTATTTTTCAACGGTGATGCTGGGCATTTCAAGGTTTGCAAATAACAAGGACTTGCTATCGCCTGCATTCAGTCTGATATCCTGATGTTCGCCTGTCAGCACATAAGGCTCTGGTACAAAGACTTCTGTTACGGTATAAACATCGGGATCAAGGTACCCAAGTTCGCCACCTTTCATACCGACTGTTACTTTGCCATCTGCACCTGTTGTTACGGTACCGATCAAAGTTCCGTCGGATTTCTTGATTTCAAACTTGGTGCCTGGTACTGGATCACCTGTCTGTCCGTCGATCTTTTCGATGGTGAGTACAGGTTTTTTCAGATTTTTCATAACCACCTGAATATTCTTGTCTTTGCCAAGATATACGGTCTGAGGGCAATCACCCAATGCGTATCCTTCAGGTGCAGTTACTTCTGTGATTTTATATGTACCAACGGGTACATTTTTCAGTGTAGCAACACCATTTTCTGTTGTAACTGTGGTTGTGTAGCTACCATCTACCTGTTCTACTTTGAAAGTAGCTGGATCAGTAATGACTTCGCCTGTCTGCTGGTCAATCTTGGTGATAGTCAAGCCTGGAAATTTACTATTCAAAAATTTTAATCCGGCAGCCTGTCCATTTCTTACGGTTACATATTGAGGTGTCTGATCCAAGATATATCCTTCTACAGTGGATACTTCTCTTACAAGATAGGTACCGTCTGGTACATCTTGCCATGTGATTTTTCCTTCTGCATCGGTTTTGCCCGTTGCTCTCCATGCACCTTTTCCATCGATCTGCATGATTTCATACTGCACGCCAGGAATAGGTTCACCTGTTTCTGCATCTTCTTTTTCCGCACTTTTCCCGCCACAGCCAGACAGAAGTGACATAACCGTCACCATCACCAAAAGTACAGAAACTAACTTGTTCCATTTTTTCTTTTTCATTATAACTGCTCCCTCTGATTGTGTTTTACTAACTCATTGATCACTTTTACTAATAATTTCCTATCAACAGGCTTGGCAATATGTTCATCCATTCCCGCTTCTTTTGCTCTCATTCTGTCCTCAATGAACGCATTTGCTGTCATTGCAATGATCGGTATCACTTTTGCATCCTCTCTGTCCAGAGAGCGGATCATCTTTGCTGCTTCATATCCATTCATGACAGGCATCATAATATCCATAAGAATAACATCAAATTCTCCAGGTCTGTTTTTTCTGAATATGTCAACAGCCTTCTGTCCATTCCATGCTTTTGTCACCACAGCGCCTTCATTCTGAAGCACAAATTCTGCAATCTCCATATTCAGCTCATTATCCTCTGTCAGAAGAACATGGAGCCCCTGGATAGATGTTTCCGTTTTTTCTTCAGCTTCAGTCCTGTCCTTCCTATCTGTGTCAATCCGGAACGGAATCCGGATCACAAATGTAGTCCCTATACCTTCTTTACTTTCAAAGGAAATGGTTCCGCCCATTTTCTCTACCAGTTTTTTTGTGATTGGCATTCCCAGTCCTGTTCCGGCGAATTTTGTGCGGCTTCCTGCATGTTCCTGTGCAAATGGTTCAAAAATGCGTTTCTGGAATGCCTCTGTCATTCCAATTCCGGTGTCTCTGCAGACAAATTCCAATGTGGTCATTGCTGTCTGTTCCGATGGGATTTCCCGACAGCTGATATAGACATATCCGTTTTCTTTGTTATATTTCACCGCATTGGACAGAATATTCATCAGGGTCCGTTTCACATGCACCGGACTTCCGATAAGATTCCAGTGTGTAACTTCTTTTTCTTCCCAAAGGATCCGGATATTCTGCTCTGCAGCCATCTGTTCTATCACACCCAGTATTTCCTCAGAAATACTGTTCAGATTAAATGGGATTTCTTCCAGAATCACTTCATCTGACTCCAGTTTGCTCATGTCCAGAACCTCGTTTATCAGTTCCAGCAACAGATGGGATGCCTCTTTGATCTTTGCCCTGCATTCCGTCTGTTTCTTCATATCCTCTGCATAATGGTCTGCCACATCGATCATGCCGCAGATTCCATTGATCGGTGTCCGGATGTCATGGCTCATTCTCTGCAGAAACTCGGTTTTTGCCTCATTGGCTGCTTCTGCTTTTTTTGCTGCTCTCAGAAGTTCTGCTTTATATTTTTCATCTTTTTCCTGTTCATGTTTCCGGTGTGCCAGATCCGCTCTGTATCCCCAGAAGCAGAATATACCGAATATGAGTAAATAAAGAAAAACGACAGCTGTTACACTTAGCGGCAGGTTACGGAATACTTCTGTATCCGGAAGATATGCGTAGATATAATAATCACGCTGCTTCAGCATGATTCCATAACATCCGGTTCCTTCCTTCCTCAAATGATAGATATGCTGACTGTCTGTATGCTTTTTCATTGCCTGAACAACTTCGTTGTCGGCTGTATTCTGCCCCAGCAGACTCTCATCATTGCTGGCAACAACAATCCCATCGTCTGCAACAATAACAGTTCCATCTTTCTGGATACTATAACCATTTAAAAGCCCTTGTATCGTCAGTGTATAGTTTCTGGCAAATTCAGGAGGTGTGTAATAGTAGATTGCCACAATACCCGGTGCATCTTTTCTGGCACAGGCTGCAATATCAATATAGGATCCGTCTTCCCTGGTAAACCGTTCCGAATAAGATCTTTCTTCATATCCGGCAAAATCCATGATAATGTCCTTTTGCAGATATGCCGTAATCTCACCGGTCAGAGACTCATCCATGCTGTATTCGCAGTCCGTCTTTCCAACTGCATCCAGCACAAGGATACCATCCACCCAGAGAGTCTGAAGATTTTCTTTCAGGAACTCCTGGCTCAGATGACCGCCGTTTTCTATTTCCATATCAATATTCGTACTCATCTGTCTGGCACTTTCAATCGCACGGAGGAGACTTTTGGATTCCGAAGATTCATTATAATGGGTGTAAGTGGAACACTGCACTTTCACATAGTTTACAATCTCCACCATTCTTTTCTCTGCTTCCGCTTTTTCCGTATGGAAAAAATAAAACAGTGAGACTGCAGCCAGGCAGATCCCAAGCAAAATTCCGACTATTTTTATCCCTTTTTCTTTTGTTCTTCCCTTAATATCCAAGATCATCCACCTCCAGGTACTTCTTTGGATCATCCAGATATTTTTCGATGATTTTCAAGGCAGTGCCATCCTTGCGCATTTCTTCCAGGGCCTGATCCATCTGCTCACAGATCCCCCGGTCATCCTCTTTTGCGAAAGCAACTCCTATCCCCACGATCATCAGAGGTTCTTCCAGAATGCGGAAGCTTGTATCATAATCTTTCATATACTGGACGATGGATTCCTCATGTGCGGCAACTGCATCCACATATCCTTTTCCCAGAAACGTATAGATCAGTTCCCTGTGCCCGAGGCTGATCAGATTTCCCAGTTTTGGGATCCTCTCATCCGTCCGGTTCAGGAAGATGCCTTCCGGTTTGGTTGTAGACTGAACCGCCAGATTCTTTCCCTCCAGGTCACTCAGTTTATAGATATCACTGTTCTCATTTACAGCAACCACCTGACGGCTTGCTATGTACGGTCCCGCCCAGCGGTAATCATCAAGACGCCCTTCCATGGAAAAACAGCCCATGATACAGTCAATCTCTCCGCTCTCCACCAGTTCTTTTTTCTTCTCCCAGTTGATCTGGACAACCTCCAACTGATATCCCATTCTTTTGAAAGCTTCCGTAGCCAGTTCTACATCGATTCCCGTCGGTACACCATCCTCATTCAGATAATTGTATGGTGGATAGTTGTCGCTGCCGAGGGTAATAACAGGCTTTTCGGTTTCTTCTTTCGTGTTATCTGTGTTTTTACACCCTGCCAGGGTGACTGCTAAAATTCCCGCAAGCAGAATGCCTGCAATCACTCTTTTTCCTTTCATTTCTTTTCCATCCCTGCTATTTTTTTGATTTTCACATTATTCTCTCTTCCCGATAAAATCATGATGATTACGTCTGTGAAATAACATCATAAAAAGAACAAAGCGGACAAGTCCGCTTCAAACTCCCTGAATCCCTCAATCTTTGAGGGACTTGTTACGCTTTGCGTGCCAGATGCAGTCTGCTTTAGCAGACATATTCCTCTTGCATCTGGTCACATCCTCGCGGAGCATTTTTGCTTTATTGGAACATTACGGAGTAATTTCCTATAAAGCAAAAATACCTTCAAGCTATTTTATTATAGCCTGAAGGTGTTTTTCAATCAAAATCTCTGGTAATGTTTGTGAGCCACTTACCTCTGATATAGTGGATGAAGACCACGGGCATTTTTTCGAACTCATCCAGAGTCATTACAAAGTACACCCAGATTGGAGGCAATTTTAAAACATATGCGGCAAGGAAAGTAAGCGGCACTGCAACAAGCCACATAAATATGGAATCTATGATCATTCCAAATCTGGAATCACCGCCACCTCTGAAGCAGCCACAGATAAGGCAGGTATTGATGCCTTCTCCCACAAGACGCCAGGTTGTCATGATTATAAAAATACCAAGAAGATTATCTCTCTGATCATATAGATATTCCGACATCTCATTACAATTATGCAGTGAAACAACTGCAATGATCAATCCTCTTATATCTGGCTTTTCACTGCTCTTATCCTCTATGGGAAGAATAATCTGAAGATATTGATCCCCTATATATCGGTAGGAAACCTCTTCACCGTTCATAGCATGAATCGTCTCTTTTGTAACAAGGTACTTTCCACAGTTACGATTATATGTGTCAGCAAGAATCTTAAAACGGCTGTCTATTAACAGAATCCTCCCCTCAAGATTATTGGCAAGCTGCTTCACTTCAAATATACTCGCTCCGGACTCTCCTGAAAGACTGCTCATATTATAATTTCGGAATCCATTATTTACAATCTGATTAGAAAGTACGGCACACTGCTTTTGTGTGTACCGTACTCTCTGATCAATCGCCTTTTTCTCATAATAATTGATCTGACTTGAAATTCCCACTATCAAAAAAATATTAATCAGGAAAAATGTTAAGATTCCGACTACCTGATATAATGAAATATAGCGGAAAACTCTCCTTATACTAATCTTGGAAATAGTATCCTACCCCCCATTTTGTATGAATATAAAGCGGCTCACCCGGATTCTTTTCGATCTTTTCACGAAGCCTTCGGATATGTACGTCCACTGTACGAACATCCCCCGGATAATCATATCCCCATACAATATTGAGCAGATTCTCTCTGCTGTAAACTTTGTTAGGATGGAAAGAAAGAAGTTCTAACAAATCATATTCTTTGGCGGTAAGTTTCACTTCACTTCCCTCAACAAATACTCTTCTGCTGTCGCAATCTATCTTCAATCCATTCTTCTCAAATACTTTCTTCTTCTCATCTTCTGTTACTCTCTTTGAGCTTCTGCGCATAATGGCCTTAAGTCTGGCCTTTACTTCAAGAATATTAAATGGTTTTGTAATGTAATCATCTGCTCCATACTCCAGACCGAGAATCTTGTCCATGTCATCACCTTTTGCTGTCAGCATGATAATTGGCATATTAGAAAATTCCCGAATCCTCTGGCAGACTTCAAACCCATCCATCTTCGGAAGCATCACATCAAGAAGAACAATATCGTACTCTGTCTTCTTAGCCATCTCAAGGGCTTCTTCCCCATCATAGGCGCAGTCAACTTCCATATCATCCTGTACAAGAGAAAATTTAATTCCCTTTACAATCAGACGTTCATCATCGACAACCAGCACTTTTTTTCCCATAACACACCTCAGTTAACTGTAATTAAATCTTTTATTCGATTAAAAATGCCATCTCCTATTCCAGCGACATCTTTAATTTCCTCTATGGAAGTAAAGGTTCCCTTTTCTTCCCGGCGGGCAATAATCGCATCTGCTCTTGATTCTCCAATCCCCGGCAGGGTTACCAGATCCTCTTTCGATGCTCTATTAATGTTCACCGTATCTTTTCTTTGGGAAGCTGACAAATCTTTTTGTGAAGATTGCTCTTCATTAAGCGCTTCCTTCGCCTCATCTTTTGACGGAACATAAATCTGCATTCCATCCTGAAGAACTTCCGCCAAATTCCATGCTGTCTGATTCGCTTTCTCCGAAAAACCTCCGGCGGCATTGATCGCCTCCTGCGTTCTCGCACCAAAATGTAACGAATATACTCCCGGCTTCTTCACACATCCACAGACGTGAACATAGATCTCTGTCTCTTTCGTCTGCTCTGTATTCCATTCTGTCTTTCTTTCTGCCCTTACAATAGCTGTAGAATCTATACTTTCTTCCTCTCTTACAGGAACAGAAAAAGAACAGCCTGACAAAATAATCATTACGATTCCAAGTGCTGTGCTAATCAACCTTCTCACTATACTCCGTCTCAAATCAGGAATTCTCCTCCTTACTGAAACAGTTCCGGAATATTTCTTCATATTCCGCAGAAAATGTTGCCTTTGCATATTGTCCATAGTCTTATTAATAATACCGAATATCTAAAAAAAACACAAGAGGGTATGACAATTTTCTTTTACTCTCTTGCTTTAAATAGAATGATTCCTGCAAGAAACAATCCCGTTCCTAATAATTTCATCCAATCAAATCCACTTTTTTCCACTCCAAAGATTCCGAATACTTCAATAAGATATGCCACAATAAGCTGTGCCGCCACAATAAGCATCACTGCTTTTGCCGGTCCTAACGCTGACATCCCTACAATTACAGTAAATGTAATAAATGCCCCTATAACCCCTCCTAAAAGATAATATTTCGGTTCTACTGTCAAAATTTCTATTGGCGGATTCTTTTTTCTTTCTTTAAAAAACCATATAATAAGACAAACAAGAAAACCCGTACACTGCACAAAAGAATTGGTAAGCCATGTCCCTGTCTGCTTCGTTACTTCTGTGTTAAAAACTCCCTGAATACTCATAAGCGCTCCGGATAGCAGCGCTGCAATAATTCCAAACATAAAAAACCTCTTTTCTTTTTCATGTCTATGGGCTGTCTTATCCGTTTTGCAAGAAAAAGCAACGTAAGATATGCCCATATCTTCATTTTTATACGTTTCTTTCCTCTTATTTTTTCCACATTTTATGGAATTATGCATTTAAAAAGAAAAAAGCAGAATGATTCAAAGGACATTCTGCTTTTTTCTGCCGTATTTCACAACAGTACGTTGACAATAGCACGTTTTGATATCGTTAAATAGAAATAGGGAGTGTTTTAGCGTATATCTTACATTTTATATATCTTATGACAGTTCTGCAAAAACACTGTTTAAAATAGAAATACACTGATCAATATGCTTTGTTTCAATTACAAGCGGAGGCACCAGACGGATAACATTAGAACCGGCTGCGATCACAATCATGCCCTTTTCTAATGCCTTCTTTACCACATCACCATTTGCACAGGATACTTCGATACCGATCATCAATCCTTTTCCGCGAACATCGGTTATAAGTGACGGATGTTTTTCCTGTAATCTTTGTAATTGCTCTGTAAAGTAATTTCCCATTTTGTCAGCATGTTCAACGATATGTTCTTTTTCAAAAATTTCAAACACTTTACATACGGCCGCACAGGCTAATGGGTTGCCTCCATATGTTGTACCGTGGTCTCCCGGACACATTGCTGTTGCAAATTTCTCTGTTGCGCAGAATGCGCCAACCGGCATACCACAGCCTAATGCTTTTGCACTTGTCATAATATCCGGTTTGATACCATAATGTTCGTAGGTAAACATCTTTCCGGTACGTCCCATTCCACATTGGATCTCATCTAAGATCAAAGCGATATCGTTTTCGTCACAAAGTTTGCGTACTCCAAGCAGGAATTCTTTCGTTGCCGGATAAATGCCGCCTTCTCCTTGTAATGTTTCCATAATGATCGCGCAGGTATCTTTTGTGATCAGCTTTTTCACACTTTCTAAATTATTGTAATCCGCAAAAGAAACACCACCGATCAGTGGTTCAAACGGATCACGATAATGCTTGGTACCTGTCACTGCCAACGCACCCATGGAACGTCCATGGAATGAGTGGTTCATTGCAATGATCTCGCCTTTGCTGTCTTTGTTCTTTAAATACGCATATTTACGGGCAAGTTTGATCGCTCCTTCAATCGCTTCTGTTACACTGTTTGTAAAAAATACACGATCCATACCGGAAGCCTTTGAAAGATACTTTGCGGCTTTTATCACCGGTTCGGTATAAAACAGATTCGATACATGGATCAACTGATCAATCTGGTCTTTTAAGGCTTTTTTATATTCTTCGTTGCTATATCCGAGAGCACAGACTGCTATACCTGCACCCATATCAAGATATTCCTTCCCTTTGTCGTCAAAAAGAGAAACACCCTCCCCTTTTACTAATGTAACCGAACGGTTATAGGTATGTATTAAATGTTTTTCTAACTCATTTTTCATCTGAAGAATCCTCCCTTGTTTCCTTAGGACAATTTATTATTATGCCCATTTCTTTTTTATTGTTGTGACCGCTGTTCTAAAAAAGAACCTGCTAACCGGCTTTTCATATATGTTATTTCATTTCATCGGTACTCTATTTTTCATTTGAATATAATTCGCTGTCATCTCCGATGATTACCAGTGCGTTGTTTACTTTGAGGTTATCAAGCACTTTCTTCATCTCTTTTGTTTTAACCTCTGCAAGTTTCAGCTCATCAAGAACGATGAATTTGTTCTCCTGAACTTTGCTTGTCAGAACGGATTTTAATGCAGCTCTTTTCTCTTTCTTGTTCATTTTGAAAGAGTAATCTCTTGGTACTGGAGCGAATACAACTCCGCCGCCTGTCCACTGAGGAGCTCTTGTTGAACCCTGTCTTGCGTGACCTGTTCCTTTCTGTCTCCACGGTTTTCTTCCGCC
>OHAI01003388.1_pt1 | contig 10836 bp, 8 predicted proteins | sample 1577091 | NCBI WGS metagenome assembly OHAI01 (sample SAMEA3541548, study PRJEB24748) | human gut metagenome | biome: human gut; feature: human-associated habitat; material: faeces | place: China | collected 2012
AGTCGATGTCAAGATACCGGTAGGCGAACACCGCGCAGCCCACCGGACACACTCCGACAGTCTTGTTCTCCATCCCCATCTCCTCAATAACCTCTGCCACCAGCTTGTGCACAACGCCGTGCGAGCAACCCGCACAGTAGTGCATCTGGGTGTCGTTCATGAGCTTCGGTTTGCTGTAAACCAGATTCTCAGGTGATATTATGTCATTCATGCCAACTTCTCCTTTATTGCGTTAACTATTTCCTCCGGCTCGGGAACAATACCGCCAAGACGGCCGTAATGCTCAACCTTCACCGTTCCGTTCAATGCGAGACGCACATCCTCTACCATCTGACCGGCGTTTATCTCTGCGACAAGCACTCCCTTGCAGTCTTTAGCGACCGAGCAGAGAGGCTTCTTCGGGAAAGGCCATAAGGTGATGGGGCGGAACAGACCGGCTTTGATGCCCTGTTCACGCGCCAGCTCGATGGCTTTCTCCGCCACGCGCGCGGCACTTCCGAACGCCACGATGACATAATCCGCATCGTCGGTCATCAATGTCTCGTATCTGACTTCGTTCTCCTCTATCTGCCTGTACTTCTCCTGGAGATGCAGGTTGCGCTGTTCCATTATCTCGGACTTCAGCTCGAGCGACGTGAGAATGTTTGGCTTACGGTCCGCGCTGCGTCCTGTCGTCGCCCAAGGACATTCCTTCAGAATCTGCTCCTCTGTGCGTCTGGGCTTCTGCGGAGGCAGAACCACCTTCTCCATCATCTGTCCGATCACTCCGTCGGAGAGAATCATGGCAGGGTTACGATACTTGAACGCCAGTTCGAAAGCAAGGTCCACAAAGTCAGCCATTTCCTGAACCGAGTTCGGAGCAAGCACAATGACATAATAGTCACCGTTTCCTCCGCCCCTCGTTGACTGGAAATAGTCGCTCTGCGACGGCTGTATTGTCCCCAGTCCGGGACCTCCGCGCTGCACGTTTACAAACACTCCGGGTATCTCCGCGCCCGCCATATATGATATACCTTCCTGCATGAGTGCCACGCCCGGGCTTGACGAGGAGGTCATAACCCTCTTTCCGGCTCCTGCCCCGCCGTAAACCATATTGATGGCAGCCACCTCGCTTTCCGCCTGAATGACCACCATGCCGGTCGTTTCCCATGGTTTCATTACCGACAACGTCTCGATTATCTCGCTCTGAGGAGTTATCGGATAGCCAAAGAAGCCATCTGCGCCGCATCTGACGGCGGCGTGGGCAATGGCCTCATTGCCTTTCATAAGTGTTACTTCATGTTGTGCCATAGAACTCAATCCTCCATTTTTTTCTTATAAACCGTTATACATCCGTCGGGACAGACTATTCCGCACGACGCACAACCGATGCAGTCGTCCGGACTCACCACCTCGGCGAACGGATAACCATGCACATTCACCTTCTTGCGTGCCAAAGCAATAACGTCTTTCGGGCAAGCCTCCACGCAGAGCGAGCAGCCCTTGCACCGGTCGGTATTTACAACAATAGCACCTCTAAATTTTCCCATTGTCCTTATGTTTTTAATATGTGGCAAAACCACAAACGCCATTCACCTGTGCAGTCAGGGCGCAAGAAGTCCGCCACATGGTTTTTCTTCATGGATTATATATATCCTTACAGTAGAAGTCAAGGATATTCTCAACCATCTGTTTTGCCTCTACCGCAGGCGACTGAGGGTCAAGCTCTATTGCCTCATTATAATTCTCGATGGCATGCTTCCAGTCGCCGCGCTGCCGGCACTCGTTACCGAGCCTGTAATACTCTTCTGCCGTCACTGTCTGTAATACTCTTTTTTGCCTGCGGCAAGGGTGTTCTTCATGAGCGAGCATATCGTCATGGGTCCCACTCCACCCGGAACAGGCGTTATGAATGAACATTTCGGAGCCACCTCATCGAACTTCACGTCACCGTTGAGTCTGAATCCGCTTTTGCGTGAATCGTCCGGCACACGTGTCGTTCCCACGTCGATGACAACCGCGCCCTCCTTCACCATGTCGGCGGTGACAAAATCCGGCTGTCCTATAGCAGCGATGATAATGTCAGCCTCACGGCATTCCTCCTTCAGAGTCTTCGACCGTGAATGGCACACCGTGACCGTTGAGTCGCCATACTGCTTCTGCATCATCAGCTGCGCCATGGGTTTTCCCACGATGTTGCTGCGTCCGAGGATGACGCACTTCTTGCCCGAAGTCCTGATGTCATACCTCCGGAGCAGTGTCAGAATGCCCAGTGGAGTGGCTGAGATGAAGCAAGGCAGCCCTATCGCCATGCGTCCCACGTTTATCGGATGGAACCCGTCAACGTCCTTGCGATAGTCTATCGCCTCTATTATCTTTTGCTCGTCGATGTGCGCGGGGAGCGGCAACTGCACGATGAATCCGTCCACATCCTCATCCCTGTTGAGTCTGTCGACGCACCCGAGAAGCTCCTCCTCCGTCACATTGTCCTCATAACGTATGAGTGTCGACTTGAATCCGCACTGCTCGCAGGCAATGACCTTGTTCCTGACATAAGTCTCCGAACCACCGTCATGTCCCACGAGCACTGCCGCCAGATGCGGTTGTTTGCCGCCTCCGGCAACTATATTCTTAACCTCTTCGGCTATTTCAGCCTTTATAGCTGCCGCCGTTGCCTTTCCGTCTATCAGTTGCATAATGATTATTTAAAATTTAGGCATACCCTTCATACGTCCCATCATGCCAGCCATTTTACTCATAGAGCCACCTGTCACCATCTTCATCATCTTGCGGGTCTGGTCGAACTGCTTGATGAGACGGTTCACATCCTGGATGCTCGTGCCGCTTCCCTTAGCTATGCGCATACGTCTGCTCTGGTTGAGAATCTCCGGATTGGTGCGCTCTTTAGGCGTCATGCTGCGTATGATAGCCTCGATGCCCTTAAAAGCGTTATTGTCTATGTCAACATCTTTCAGAGCCTTGCCCACTCCCGGAATCATCGCGGCAAGGTCCTTTATGTTTCCCATCTTCTTTATCTGTTCTATCTGACCGAGGAAGTCATTGAAGTCGAACTTGTTCTTCTGTATCTTCTTCTGCAGCCTGCGGGCTTCCTCCTCGTCGAACTGTTCCTGCGCGCGCTCCACAAGACTCACGATGTCGCCCATGCCAAGTATGCGGTCAGCCATTCGTGAGGGGTGGAACACGTCCACGGCATCCATCTTCTCGCCCGTACCTACAAACTTTATAGGCTTCGTGACAACCGAGCGTATGGACAGCGCGGCACCTCCGCGTGTGTCGCCGTCGAGCTTGGTGAGAACCACTCCGTCGAAATCGAGACGGTCGTTGAACTCCTTCGCCGTGTTCACGGCGTCCTGACCAGTCATGGAGTCGACCACGAACAGAGTCTCGTCCGGATTGAGTTTTTCCTTCAGATTGGATATCTCGTCCATCATCGCCTCGTCCACGGCGAGTCGTCCGGCTGTATCCACAATCACCACATCGTTGCCTTTTGCCTTCGCCTCGGCTATGGCGTGCATGGCAATCTCCACAACATCGGTGTTGCCCGGTTCCGAATAGACAGGCACTCCCACCTGCTCGCCCACCACCTTCAGCTGTTCTACGGCAGCCGGACGGTAAACGTCGCACGCCACGAGCAGCGGTTTGCGGTGTTGCTTGTTGCTCAGCATGTTGGCGAGTTTTCCGCTGAAGGTGGTCTTACCCGAACCTTGCAGACCACTCATGAGTATTATCGCCGGTTTGCCTGTGAGGTGCAGCTCCGCCGCCTCGCCTCCCATGAGCTCGGCAAGTTCGTCGTGCACAATCTTCACCATGAGCTGGCTGGGCTTCACAGCCGTCAGTACATTCATTCCGAGTGCCTTCTTTTTCACCTCGTCGGTGAAGCTTTTTGCCACTTTGTAGTTCACGTCGGCATCGAGCAACGCTCTTCTCACGTCCTTAAGAGTTTCGGCTACGTTTATTTCGGTTATCTTTCCTTCACCCTTGAGAATCTTGAAACTGCGTTCAAGTCTGTCGCTTAGATTTTCAAACATATTTGTTCCGGTGTTGTTATTTTTTCATTGATGTTTATCAGCCTGTCAATCTCCGCCGCTCCAAAAAGCCCGGAATGTGACACGGCTGATTACAAAATTAAGTAATTATAATGAAAAAGACCAACTAAAACAGGGTATTTAAAATATTTTAAAACACTGCCGGTGAAATTGCGCACACATGTGCTTGCGGTGTGCATAAAAAAGCCGTCAACTCACTGCAATACACCGTTTTGACCGCCGGACTACCACCGTCACGGGAATGCGGTGACACTCACGGTCCGGAACTGAATCTCACCACCAGAGGCAGATGGTCGCTGTAGCCGTCGAGCCACCGCGGTCCGAGGTAGTTGCGGCGCGGCTTCACACCACCGTAACGTCCGTCCTCCTCTATCAGAAACGCCGCGTCCTCCACCCTACAACCGGCAAACCGCCGTGCGAGCGTGCCGCTCACGAGCACATGATCAAGACTGCCCCACCCTCCATGATAGCGGTAGGTGCCTTCCGCCCCGTTGCGTCCCACAGCACCGTCGGACACGTCTGTGAACCCCGCCCCGCACACTGTCGCCACACATCCCTTGCCCGCATACTCGTTGAAGTCGCCCGCAACGATGACGGGCGCGTCCGGAGACAGAAGGCGCACAGAGTCAGCCAACGCCACGACAGAGCGCGCCACAATATCCCGGTAGCGGTCGGTCACACGCACGCCCGACCTCCGGCTCGGCATGTGAGTCACAATCACGTGGAGCGTATCGCCGTCTGCCGTCATTCCGCAGACATAGAGCAGGTCGCGCGTAGGGCGCATGCCGTCGGGCGGAGAAATCCTTACGGTGCGGTGGTTTATCATCGCGAACGAGAATGGAGAGTACATCAGAGCCACGTCTATGCCACGCTCGTCGGGCGAGTCGGTCATGACATACTCGTAGCGTGCGCTTCGCAGGAGCGAGCGTCGGGTCAGATCGCGCATCACAGTGTCGTTCTCCACCTCGCACAGAGCCACCATGTCGGGCAGCTGCCACCCGTCCTCGCCGTCGCCACACGCAAGCACAGCCTGCCCAATGTGGTTGAGCTTGCGCCAGTAGCGTGTGCGTGTCCAGCGGTAAGAGCCGTCGGGCAGAAACTCGGTATCATTCTTCAGGGAGTCGTGATTGCAGTCGAACAGATTCTCACAATTAAGCTCGACAAATGTAAAAAAGGTAGAAAAGAGCAGCATTAACGACATAGTGTGATAATTCAGGTTTTATTTTGACGCTTGTGACCGCAGCGTAATGCGTTTGCCGCACGGCTCCGCGAGTCACCGCAACAGTGTTTTTAATTTTGCAGATATAGCGAGAGGCGAGAGCAACGACAAAGAGGGAAAAACTTGTTTTTACGTCTTTGGCACTGCCGAGCCGAATCCTATATTATGCAAATGTAGTAAAAATAACTCTTCACCACCCTTTCCCCACGTTGTTTTTTTATAAAAATAATGATGGCGTCCGCCCTGTAGAGACGCAAAATCTTGCGTCTCCCGATAAAAAAACATGGCTATGTCAGGCATATAATCACATCAGTTCATTGCGCACACTTGCGTCTCCCGATTAAAAAACGCGGCAATGTCAGGCATATAATCACATCAGTTCATTGCGCACACTTGCTTGTGAGACGCAAAATTTTGCGTCTCTACTTTGGATAGTCCACGTATAATGCCACATTGTTTTCATGTATGGGACAGCGTCGGTGAGTGTAATGGGAACCCGCATACAGATTGTCCGGCAAATCCTTTATTAAAAAACATTCTTCCGGGAAAAAACCGCAGGAGTACCGCACACACATCCTTCGGAACAACAGTATGTACACATCATCATATAACACCGCCACCGTTTCCGCCATACTATCCCGATCCTGATAAACAACATAACAGACATTACACTTCCACAAAACAAAAAAGGCGGCGCCCGCAACGTATGCGGACACCGCCTTAAGCCTTATACGACAGCCGTAAGATTACTCAATCTCTATCCTGCGACCCTCGTTCTTCTTCTCACAACCCTCAGTCTTGGGCAGGCATACCGTCAGAACACCGTCATTGACGTTAGCCGTGATGTGCTCCTTGTCGACATTCTCGGGCAATGTGAACGACTGTTTGAACTGAGAATAAGAAAACTCGCGATGCAGATATTTCCTGTTCTTGGAATCCTTATCGTTTTTCTCCGTCTTCTTCTCCATGCCGACCACGAGCTCGTTGTCCTCGCTCAGATGCACATCGAAGTCATCCTTAGTCATTCCCGGAGCGGCTACCTCAATCTTGTAATCCTTCTCCTCCTCCACGATGTTTACCGACGGAGCTGTTGTGCTCGCCCTGAACAACCGGTCGTTGGAAAAGAAATCGTTAAACAAATCGGGAAACCAACTCTGTTCTGAAAATCTTCTGATAGGCATCATAACTAATCCTCCTGTTTTTATTTTTATGTTACACTATGCTTTGCAGGCGTCCTCCGTCATCCTGACTTCAGGCGTTCAACCGACTATATGCAACAAGCGTGCCCGCATGACACTGTGTCAGCCGCTGCGGCGGAGTTTTTAACACTCGCGAAAACATCGTTAAACATTGCACCGGAGTATTTTAAACATACGAAAACTTTTTTCAACTTACGGGGCAGTGGTGACGTGACAACGGCATGACATATTGTCACGCGAGAGACGCGGACAACCGTGAGAATGCATAAAAATGCAGTTGTGGAAATAAAAAATCTTTACAAAAGAAAATCGGAAAAGAGAATGCGGAGAAAGCGTATTATTGGTATGAAACCGAAGAAAAATGGCAGCAAGCGCACAGTTCCGCCATGCCGGTGATGCGGAATAGGCCTTATTGTAACACGAAAAAGGCACTTCGGCGGTGTGAAACGCACCTTACGGCTGCACGGAAAAGGCTTTTCGGGCATACGGAACAGGCTTTTCCGCACGGTGGAAACACGGGGTTTGCAATGCAAAAAGATGTATACCGCTGGATGTCAAAGAGTTGTAAAAACGCTCAAAACTCGCGTATTTGCGCACAGGAACACTCATGCTGGAAAATAAGACGGCTATGACGGGTTGACGGCAAAGGAGGAATGAATAAATATGCGGAGCAATGTATATTTATACGGAAAGCCATGCAGACAGGATGAGGAGCAGTATACGGCACACGGAACACCCCATGCTCACTCTACGGAACGCAGGAGAGCCTCCACCTCGAGACGTATCTCAGCCATGCCGTCGGCAACAGACGTGCAGCGTGCGGCGAATTCAGGGTCGGAGAGAGAGGCAGAGCCTGACGACGACAGACCGCCGAGCGCACCGGTGATGGCGGCATTTATCATTGTGAGCACGGGCAGAGCCTTGTGCGACACGCGCGCCGCCTCGGCACGGTCGGATTCCTCAGCCGCCTTGCGCAGAGCCTTTTCGTGGACTAATAGTTCTGAGGCGAAGGTGGTGAGAATCTCGCGTTCAGCCCCGGCGTCGCCTGCCGCGAATGCCGTGAGGGGCGCGAAACGTCCCGCGTCACCGCTCTGCGCGGCAGCTGGCGCGTCAGTCTTTCGTCCCGATACCGACATTATGACTCCTGCGAGAGTGTCCATGTCGAACGGCTTGAACAGGCATCCGTCGAAACCAGCCTCCTCGAGCTGCGGGCGCACACTGCGGTCGTGGGCGGTCATAGCCACCACCGCCATGCCGCCGCGGTCGATGGAACGGATGAAGTCGGCGCCGTTCATCTCGGGCATCTCGATGTCGGTTATCAGAATGTCATACGCAGACGAGGCGAGCATACGGCGCGCCTCATCTATGCGGCGGCACACGGTGAGACGCCATTTTCCGCCGGAAAGGCGCGAGAGCATCTCCGTGAGAAGCTGCAACTGAAGCTTGTCGTCGTCCACGATGATGATGTCAAGACTGCCGCACGGAGGCATGGCAGGCTTGTCTGCGGCGGCATTCCGCTCCGGCTCACCGTCTGATGCGTGAGACACGTCCACCGGAAGAGTGACCGTGAATGTGGTGCCCTGTCCCTTGACCGACCTTAAAGAGACATTTCCTCCGAGCAGAGTGACGAGCTCGCGCGTGATGGACAGTCCCAGTCCGACGCCCTCTATGCCCTGCGCCCCGTCCAGACGGGTGAAGGCGTCGAACACACGCCGGCTCTCCTCCGGGGTCATCCCCTGCCCTGTGTCAGACACCTTGAGCAGCAGACGTCCGCCGCCCACTTCCGCCGTGACACGCACCTCACCCGTAAAGGTGTACTTAATGGCATTGCTGAGCAGATTGTCCAGAATCTGGCGTATGCGGAAAGCATCGCCCAGACACACGGCTGTGCCGCAGCCCGACGTGGAGCACACGAGTCTCAGTCCCTTCTCCGCAGCCTGCGGACGCATATCCTCCACACAGCCTGAGACGAGCCGCGACGGACGGAAACTGGTGTTTTTCACCTCCATGCGCCCTTTCTCCAGCTGATGATAGTCGAGCAGTGCGCCGACAAGACGCAGCAGATGAGAGGCAGAGCTGCGTATGTTCTTCAGATAGAGCGCAGGCTTTCCGCCATCCACATATTCTTCCAGAAGCCCTATGAATCCGGAGATGGACGCGGCGGGAGCCTTTATGTCGTGCGTGATGGTGAGCAGCAGACGCTCCCGTTGCCGCATGAGCTGTTCGCTGCGGTTCTTCGCCCTCTCCAGATTAAGGCTGTACTCTCTGTCGCGGCGCACGTCGCGGCGTATGTTGAAGAGCAGCACCACGGCGGAGAGCAGCACCACGGCAGAGAGCAGTATTATCTTGTTGAGCACAGCCCGCCGCCCTGCCACGTCGTTGTCGAAGGAAGCCTGCACCGACAGATAGGCGTCTGTGCGTATGTCTTTCAGCAGCTGGTCTATGCGTCTCGCGAGCTGCATGCCCACCGCCTGCATGTCTTTCTCGCTGCGGTCAAGGTATGCCATGCGCTCGATGTGGTCCTCCGTCTCGGCTTTCTTTATCTCTGCGAGCACGCCAGCCACGGTGTCGCCTATGTTGACACTGCGTGTCAGGCTGTCGGCAACGAGCGTTCCGCTGTCCGAACGCACGCTCACCGTGTCGTTGCGCGACTTCCGGAAGGCGTCGGCAAGGCGTCCGAAGAAGTTCTTCCTTGTCTTCACCACCTCATACACCGTCTCGCGTCTCTCTCTCACTCCGGTGCCTTCGGGATGGATGATGAGCGAGTCTCTGCCCGAATGCAGGTCGTGCAGCTTGCTGTCGAGATGTGAGCCGCCCTTTCTGCGCGACATCATGCCCATCATGACGCGCGTGTTCTCGCGCTTGCGCTCGAGCAGTCTGACAAGCTCGTCGGTCTTTACGCCGAGCAGGGAGTCGCCCGCAAGCGTCTTGAGAGAGTCGGCTATGTGCTGCGTGAGCGTCACCGAGCGGTCGAACTCCTGCCAGCTTCCGTCCATGCCGAAGTATACGGCGCTCTCGTTATTGTTCATTTCGAGAAAGCTGTAGACAAGACTGTCGGCTACGCTGCGCCTTTGCATGAGTACGCGCTCGGAGGCGTTCGTGGTGACATACGTGCGTGTGTTGTCATAGACAAGCCATGCCGACACACCCAGAATGGACACTACGAACACATATCCCAAGGCAACCTTTATCGGTACGCTTATTCTTCCCATCAGGTATATGCTTCGTTGTTTACAGCTGCAAAAATAACAATATAATGAAAAATGCGGAAAACCGCATCATTAAAAAAAGACAACGCTGACAAAGAAAAGACCGGAGGAATGCGCGGAAAACAAAAGTTCCGGCAACCCTCAATGCGGGCAACCGGAACAGGGTTCTGCTAATGCTTTCTCAAAACCTCCATGTCAGAAAAATGTTTTCTATATCGCTGATGCTTCGTAAGGCTTATTGCAGGACGATGGCAGCAGGAGCTGTCTGTGCAGTGCTGTCGCTTACGCTGCTGCTGTCGGCAGGAACGACCGGAGTGGCTACGCTGTCAGGTGTGTCCTGAAGGGGAACAGGAGCCTGTGCCGAAGAACCGTAACCTGCGAACGCGTTGCTTACCGAAACCATCATTGTTGCCGCAAGGGCTGCAAAAAATAACTTTCTCATAATCTTATTGTTTTTAAATTTATAACTGTTGTTCTCGTTTATCCGCAAAATAATAGTACAACGTGCGTGCCAGAACACGCCATACAGACTTACCGCACTGATAATGAGAGCAGTACAAGAAATGTTGATTAAAAACAAAAATGGGGAATGTGTGGAGACGGTGTGGAATTTTTCCACAGATAATTGTGGAACGGTCTACAACGGAAGACCGTATTTCTGCATTTTGTTATATAGAGTCTTGCGGTCGATGGCAAGCAGGCGCGCCGTCTTGCTCTTGTTTCCTCCCGTGGCACGAAGGGCTGCCTTGATGCGCTGAAGCTCGTCGTTCTCGTCGCGCAACGCCATGTTTCCCTCACTCACCGGACCGAGCGCGCGCGACAGTTCGTCGACGCCAATATACTGTCCGCGCGTGAGCAGCGTGGCACGCTTCACCACATTGTTGAGCTCGCGCAGGTTTCCGGGCCAGTCGTAGCGCGCCAGCATCTCCGAGGCTTTGTCGTCGAAGCCGAGCACATTGCGCCCAAGCTCCTCGTCAGCCTGCTTCACAAAGAGGTCGGCAAAGAGGAAAAGGTCGTTTCCGCGCTCCTTCAGTTCAGGCATGCGGATGGTGAACTCGCTTATGCGATGGTAGAGATCCTCACGGAATCCGCCGTCGGCGACACACCCGGCAAGGTTCTCGTTGGTGGCGCATATGAGTCGTATGTCCACCTCTCTCTCCTTT
>OHAI01003393.1_pt1 | contig 10825 bp, 9 predicted proteins | sample 1577091 | NCBI WGS metagenome assembly OHAI01 (sample SAMEA3541548, study PRJEB24748) | human gut metagenome | biome: human gut; feature: human-associated habitat; material: faeces | place: China | collected 2012
CGCACCTCGCTCGCCGTATCGGCACTTAGAATTATGCGGTATTGCCCAAAATCAAATCCAGCTCCTCAAAGAATCGCTGCATCTGTTCCGGGGTACCGATGGTGATGCGCAGATAATCGGAAAGGCGCGGGGCGCTGAAATAGCGGATCAGCACGCCTTTTTGCCGCAGGCGCTCAAAAATCTGTTTGCAGGGCATGCGGCTGGTGGTAACGAACAAAAAGTTGGTGGCGGAATCCGGCCCGGTAAAACCGCGCTCCCGCAGCTTGGTCATTGTGTCGGCGCGGGTGGCGCAGATCTTGCCCACCGTATCACGGAAGTAATTCTCATCCTCCATGGCGGCCACGGCGGCAGCCTGGGAGAGGGAATTGACGTTGTATGGGCTGTAGCTGAACTTGATGCGGTTCATATCGGCAATCAGCTCCGGGTTTGCCACGCAGAAGCCCACGCGGGCACCGGCCAGATTGTGGGATTTGGAGAAGGTCTGCACCACAATCACATTGTCATATTTCTTGGTCAGCGGAACGCAGCTGGCGTTTGGCCCGGCAAAATCAATGTACGCCTCGTCCACAATCACAATGCTGTCGGGGTTGGTGCGCACCACTTCCTCAATGGCGGCCACCGGCTGCAGCAGGGTGGTGGGGGCGTTGGGGTTGGCAATCACGATGGTCTCATTCAGGCCGTGGTACTTGCTCAAATCCAGCGAGAAATCTTCCTCCACCAGGATCACATGCTGCGGAATGTGCAACAAATCGCACAAAACCGGGTAAAAGCTGTAGGTGATATCGGCAAATGCCAGCGGGTGGGTTTCATCGCAGAAAGCGCGCAGCGCCAGCAGCAGGTTTTCATCGCTGCCGTTGCCGCACAAAATATTTTCCGGCTGCACGCCGCAGTGGCGGGCAATGGCGGCGCAGAGCGCGGCTTCGGTCAAATCGGAATACAGCCGCAGCCCCGGCACTGCTCCGGCCACCGCCGCCGCCACGCCGGGGGCAGGCGGGTAGGGGTTTTCGTTGGCGTTCAGCTTGACAAGGTCAGGCAGTTTCAGCTGCTCGCCGGGGGTATAAGGCTCCAGCGCAGCCAGCGTTTTGGTAAAATAACGGCTCATTTGGGTCACCTCTTTGTTGGTGCAGCAGCCGGGCCGCCGCACCGGATCAGGAAAGTCCGTGACATAACGTGTATCCTGCGCCCATTTGGCGGGGTTGGTGTCGATGTAGTGCCAGATGGTGTTGTAATCGTCCGGGGAGCGGATGATGTGGTCGTAATATCCGCGCTGCCAGAGTGCATGCCCGGCAGTTTTGTTGGTCAGCCGTTTCAAAGTGGAGATAAACGTCGGGATGACCTGGCTTGCGCGGGCGGATGTAGGGGGCGGCGTCCTCGACGCCCCGGATGGGCCTTGCTGAATGGCAATCAATAAATGGATGTGATTGGGCATTACAACATATTTTTCAATCCGCACATGGGGATAAAATGCAATCATATTCCCCAACTGCCGTGCAACAATTTTACCGGTTGGTGACAATCGGGTTCGCGGGGCGTCGGGGACGCCGCCCCCTACAATCGTTCCAAAGGTGCAACGCTTGTTTTTGGAACAAATCGTAATGAAATACACACCGGATTGGCTGTAATTATATGTTGCTAAACGGCTGGCCTTCCGCTCCGGTACCCCATCCTTCACTGGTCTTCAAAACGGATGGTAACGCTCTTGGCGTGGGCGTGCAGGCCCTCATGCTCGGCAAAATCGGCAATGCGAGATTGAACTTTGCCCAGGGCATCGCGGGTGTAATAAATGAAACTGGACTTTTTCACAAAATCGTCCACGCCCAGCGGGCTGGAAAAACGTGCCGTGCCGCTGGTGGGCAGGGTGTGGTTGGGGCCGGCAAAATAATCGCCCAGTGCCTCCGGCACATTCTTGCCCAGGAAAATGCTGCCCGCGTTCTTTACGCTGTTCAAAACGGCGAACGGGTCGTCCACACAAATTTCCAAATGCTCCGGGGCAATGATGTTCACGGCGTCAATGGCCTTGTTCATATCGTCCGTCACAATGATCTTGCCGTTGGTGTCTACGCTGGCGCGGGCGATGGCGGCGCGGGGCAGCTGTGGGATCTGCACTTCCAGCTCGGCTTGTACGGCCTTGGCCAGCTCGGCGCTGTCCGTTACCAGCACGGGGCTGGCCAGCTTGTCATGCTCGGCCTGGCTCAGCAGGTCAGCTGCCACCCAGGCGGGGTTGCAGCTGCCATCCGCCAGCACCAGAATCTCCGAAGGCCCGGCGATCATATCAATGCCAACCTTGCCGAACACTTTGCGCTTGGCGGTGGCAACGTAAATATTGCCGGGGCCGACGATCTTATCCACCGCGGGAATGCTCTCGGTGCCGTAAGCCAGCGCGGCCACGGCCTGGGCGCCGCCGGTCTTGAAGATCTTGTCAATACCGGCAATCACCGCAGCAGCCAGGATGGAGGGATTCACCTTGCCATCCGGCCCGGCGGGGGTGGTCATCACGATCTCCTTCACACCGGCCACCTTGGCGGGGATCACATCCATCAGTACGGTGCTGGGGTAAGTGGCGGTACCGCCCGGCACATACACACCGGCTTTTTCAATCGGGGTATATTTCTGGCCCAGCACAATGCCGGGGGTATCGTTCATCACAAAGTTCTTGTGGACCTGGTGCTCATGGAAGGCGCGGATGTTGGCGGCGGCCATCTTCAGGGTAGTCACAAAATCCTCACCGGCGGCTTCAAAGGCTTCGTCAATTTCCGCCTGGCTCACCCGCAGCTCGTCCAGCTGGGCGTGGTCAAATTTCAGAGCGTAATCTTTCAGGGCGGCATCACCGCGGGCGCGCACATCGGCGATAATGGCATCCACGGTTGCTTCCACGCTGGCTTCCGCACGGATATCACGGTTCAGGATTTCTTCAGGCTTCAAAGCGTCAAACTCAAAAATGCGGATCATTTGGCAAGCGCCTCCTTCATCTTGTTCAGCAGTTCGGTCAGCTGCGCGTACTTGAATTTGTAGCTGGCTTTGTTGGCAATGAACCGTGCCGAAATGGGCATGAACTCTTCCAGTACGGCCAGATTGTTTTCTTTCAGGGTGGTGCCGGTCTCCACAATATCCACGATCACATCCGAAAGCCCCAGGATGGGAGCCAGCTCAATGGAGCCGTTCAGTTTGATAATGTCAATATCGCGGCCAATGCTCTCGTAATGGGCGCGGGCAATGTTCACAAACTTGGTGGCAACGCGCAGGGCGCGGCTTTCATCGTCCACAAAGTTCCTGGGGCCTGCCACGCACATGCGGCACTTGCCCATGCCGGTATCCAGCAGCTCGTACACATCGGCACCGGATTCGGTCAGGATATCCTTGCCCACAATGCCAATGTCGGCAGCGCCGTGCTCTACATAAATGGCAACGTCGCTGGGCTTGACCAAGAAGTACCGCACCCCGGCTTCGGGGTTCTCCACCACCAGCTTGCGGGTCTCGTTGTAGTTTTCGTTGGCTTCATACCCGGCAGCGGCCAGCAGGCCATAGGCTTTATCGCCCAGGCGGCCTTTGGGCAGGGCGATGTTCAGCCACTGGCGCTCGATGCCCTGCTGCTGTACCGGCGGCAGGGGAGCGCTCAGGCGTTCCAGCTCGTCCAGGTAAAGGGCAAAGCCCAGAGCGCAGGCACCGGGGGTAAAGCGTTGAGCCAGCAGGTCATACCGGCCGCCTTTCAGCACGGCACGAGGCACCCCGGCCACATAGCCGCTGAACACCAGGCCGTTGTAATATTCCATATCACCGGCAAGGCTCAGATCCAGCTGCATGCCGCGTCCGGCATCGCCCAGTTCATTCTGCAGGCTCTGCAATTCCAGCAGGGCATCCTGCTGGGCTTCGCACTGGCACTGGCTGCGGGCGGCGGCCAGCGTGGTGCCAAAGGGGCCGTGCAGGCTTAAAATGGTGGTCAGCGCGTTGGCGGCGGCTTCATCCAGCCCGCTTTGCAGCGCGGCGGCATGCAGCTCGTGGGCGTTTTTATCGCGCAGCAGCTCCAGCAGGCGCGGGCGGGCGGCGGCATCCACATGCAGGGTGTCCAGCAAGGCGGTCACAAAGCCCATATGGCTGACTTCCAGCACGGTGGGAACTTCCAGGCTGGCCAGGCTTTCCAGCGCAAGGCGCACAACCTCGGCCTGTTCGGCAGCGCCAACCGCACCGATGCACTCCAGGCCCATCTGGCTGATCTCCGAGAAGGTGTGGCTTTCGCGGCTGGGGCGGCAGATCTGCTCTGTATAATAGTACTTTTTGCATTCCCCGGCGGCGGGCTGGGCGTTCTTGGCGATCGAAAGCGTTACGTCCGGCTTGATGGCGCGCAGCTTGCCGTCCAGGTCGGTAAAAGTAATGACCTGAGAATCCGAAAGAAAGCGCTCATTCTGCTGATAGAGCGAATATTCCTCAAAATGGGAGCAGCGAAATTTGCGGTAGCCTGCACCCTCGTATAATACACGCAGCTGCAAAGTGCTGCGCTCAGCCGGTGAAAACCGGGAAAGATCAAGTTGCATGAATATACTCTCCTCTTTTAATCTCTTCCGAACCTCTTCCATTCCTCTTCATCCACAACCCACCAACTTACGCGGGAATAGATGAATTTATTATACTTTTATGCATTAAAGATGTAAAGAGATTCCGCGCAAAATAATAGAATAAAAATACGGCCATCCCGCGCCCCAAAGGGCGCAGAACGGCCGTATGCTCAATGTTTGGTGCGCTGAACGTTGTAGGCTTTGACCATCAGCACGGTGTACCACAGCAGCAGTACCGAAAATACCACAAAGCTGCCGGAAGAAGCCTTGCCCAGCGGCACGCTGGCAGGCGCAGCAAGGCTGGCAATGCGCAACACCGTGTGGGCAGCCAGCAGCACCCCGCAGGCAACCAGCATCATGCGGGTGGAGCGGGTGTATTTCAGGTCGTCCACAGCGCGGCGGGCCGCAGGCAGGCTGCCCCACACAAGGCCCAGCAGCAGCCACAGGTCAGCCAGCCGCAAAAACGGCGCAGCAGCGGCCAAAGCCGCGCCGGCCTGAACCCAGGAACCGCACAAAACAAGCTCCAGTGCCGTGGCCGCCAACCCGCACACAAGCGCAGCCAGCCCCTGCCGTGTCAGCAGCAGGGCGCCGATCACCAGCAGCACGGTCAGGCTCAGTTCCGCCATGGTAACGCCTTCCGGCACACCCAGGAACGCCCGCCCCGCTGCGCCAATCCCCAGCAGCAGGAATCCGGCAGCCGCATAATTGTGGCGCTTTTCCATCTTAACACGTCCTTTTTGAAAAAAGTCTGTTGCATAAAACTTTGAAAGGTTAAAGGGTATTATATCACGCGGTTCCCTCTTGCGCAAGGTGTGCGGCGGTGGTATAGTAATTACTATGCAGTCCAAAACGCAGCTTTTTAACTGTACCTCAGGAGGTTTCTTGTATGCATATCCCAAAAGGCCCCACCGCCGGGCTGGAACTGGCGCTGTTTGAACCCGCTTTGCAGGCGGCGCTGCAGCCTTCCCCGGATTATGATGCGGCCCGCTGGCTGTATGTGCCCAATACCTACTCCGAGTACCGTTATATTTTGGGCACCCGCGGTAAAAAGCCGCTGATCTGCGTAGGTATCAACCCATCCACCGCGGCCCCGGATGCCCTGGACCCCACCTTGCAGAGCGCCCAGCGCATTGCCCTGGCTAACGGGTATGACAGTTTTTTGATGTTCAACGTGTACGCCCAGCGCGCCACCCGCCCCGATGATATGGAGCATGCGCTGAACCCCGCCCTGCACGCGGAAAACCGCAAGGCGTTCCGGTATCTGCTGTCTTTATCGGACCAGCCTGCCGTATGGGCGGCGTGGGGGAACATCATCCTGAAACGGGATTACCTGATGGACTGTATGCGGGATTTTGCCGCCGACGGCAAAGCGGCAGGCGCAAAGTGGTACACGGCAGGCCCGCTGTTAAAATCCGGCCAGCCGCACCACCCGCTGTACTTAAAAAAGGATACGCAGCTGCTGGACTTTGATATTGATGCCTATTTGTGCGCTCAGCGTGCAAAGTGAGATAGAGCAATACCAGATGAATCCCGCTGTATCGGCGTTTAGAATGATTTGGTATTGCCGGATAGAGGATAACCCCAGGCTTGGGAGAGGAGATAGAAAATCATGGCATTTGAAGTGGAATTTTCAAAACGGCTGGACCTGTTCGGCGCGGAAATTTTTGCCGCCCTGAATGATAAAAAGGTGGCCCTGGAGGCACAGGGCAAAAAGCTGTACAATCTTTCGGTCGGTACCCCGGACTTTGAGCCGATGCCGCACATCAAGCAGGCATTGTGCGATGCCGCCATGGTGAGCGAAAACTGGAAGTATTCCCTGCGGGACCTGCCGGAACTGCTGGATACCGTGTGCGCTTATTACAAGCGCCGCTTTGATGTGGACGGCATTACCCCGGACCAGATCATGAGCTTTAACGGCAGCCAGGACGGCATGGGCCACATGGGCCTTGCCCTGCTGAACGACGGCGATGTGGTGCTGCTGCCGGACCCCTGCTACCCGGTGTTCATTACCGGCGTCAAGCTGGGCGGCGGCGTGCCGTACTACTACCACCTGACCAAAGAGCATAACTTCCTGCCCAATGTGAAGGAGATCCCCGACGATGTGGCCGATAAGGCCAAGATTATGATCGTATCCCTGCCGGCCAACCCGGTGGGCAGCGTGGGCAGCCCGGAGCTGTACCAGGAGATCGTGGATTTCTGCAATGCACATAAGATTCTGCTCATCCATGATAACGCCTACAGCGATATCATCTTTGATGGTGCCGTGGGCCACAGCATCTTCAACATTCCCGGTGCCGAGACCTGCGCAGTCGAGTTCTTCTCCCTGAGCAAGAGTTTCAACGTGACCGGCGCGCGCATCAGCTTTTTGGTGGGCCGCCGCGATGTGATTGCCGCATGCAAGAAGCTGCGCACCCAGATCGATTTCGGCAAGTTCATCCCGGAGCAGAAAGCCGCCATTGCCGCTATGACAGGCCCGCTGGAGCCCATCAAGGCCCAGTGTGCCGAATACCAGCGCCGCCGCGACGCCCTGTGCGGGGGCTTCCGCTCCATCGGCTGGGATGTGCCGGACAGCCACGGCTCCATGTTCGTCTGGGCACCGGTCCCGCAGGGGCACGGAACCAGCATGGAGTTCTGCATGGAAATGATTGAAAAAGCCGGCGTGATCTGCACCCCCGGCTCCAGCTTTGGCCCGTCCGGTGAAGGCTACGTCCGTTTTGCCCTGACCCTGCCGGTGGAAAAAATCACTGAAGCCGTCCAGGCTGTCAAGAACAGCGGTCTGATTGGGTAAAACAGGCAAACGGGGAAGCAATACATAAAATATAGCGCAAGGCCCGATACCGTGCGGTGAGATTCACCCCGGCATCGGGCCTTGCTGATTTTTGTTTGTGTTAGGGCAGGGGAGCAGCGGGGTCAGTGACCCCGCCCCTACAAAGAAGGCAATGGTTTTATCAGTCACTAGCAGGGTACGGGGGTGGAAAACGCACTTGTACAACTAAGGCAACACCGCACAATTCCCGCCTTGCGGCTTAAGCACCGCTCCGGCGGCTGCGGCACGGCATCTGCGTTGCCAAAATGCTCGATAATGTCGGGTTGCGGTACCCGCATCGTGCTTCGGGGGCAAAAGCCCCTCGCACTCTGCGACCGCTGCCCCTGCTTCGGTTCGCTGTTTCCGCCACTGGCGGCGCTCACCTTTGCAGCATCCAGTATTATCTGCGCTTTTGGCTTAGCATCTGCCGTACCTCGCTCGCCGTATCGGCACTTAGAATTATGCGGTATTGCCCTAAGTTGCCACCATAAAAATTATTCCCCGGCAAATACTTCATCTGTCATATTGCCCGCCGCGTCAAACAGCGCCACGCGGAAGCTGCCCGCCCCGGCGGCATGGTCCTCAGCCTGCTCGGCGCAGGCTTTCCAGAACCGTGCGGCCTGCACGGCAGCGGTAAAGGCATCCCCCGGCTGCACGGCGGCAAACGCCCCGCACAAAACGGAAAGCATACACCCCGCCCCCGTCACGGTGCGCATCCGGTCGCTGCCGCCGCGCACGGTGCAGAGCAGCTGCCCATCGGCAATCAGATCCTCGGTGCCGGAAAGCAGCACCACACACCCCAGCTTTTGCGCCAACGCTGCGGCCAGCCCGGCGGGCGCTTTTGGGGCGGTCAGACTGTCCACCCCGTGCTCGCTGCCGCCAAGGCCCAGCAGGGCGGCGGCCTCCCCGGCGTTCACCCGCACAATGGCGGGCTGCACCTGCTGCAAAAGGTTCTGGATGTTTGCCAGCCGCCAGGGGCTTGCGCCCACGCCCACCGGGTCCAGCACAACAGGGATGCTGCGGCGGTTTGCCGTGGCACCGGCGGTGCGGGCGGCGGTGAACTTGGCTTCGTCCGGGGTGCCGGTGTTCAGCACAACGGCGCTGGCCAAAGCGGCAATGTCGGCCATTTCCTGCGGGGCCTGGGCCATGATGGGGCTTGCCCCGATGGCCAGCGCCAGGTTGGCGCAGTCGTTGGCAGAAACAATGTTGGAAATGCAGTGCAGAAGCGGGTGCTGCGCCCGGATGGCAGCCAGCGGTGCGGATACGGACATAAATACAAACCTCGTGTTACTTGTTCAGGGCGTTCTGCATGGATTTCAGGGTGCTGTTCTTTTCCAGTGCAAACAGGATGATACCGGCAATGATGGAACCGCCCACGGTGGAAACCAGGAACGGCACAATGTAGGCATAAAACGCAATGTCACCGGCGGCTTTGCCCATAAACAGGATAGCGACCGGCCATGCCAGCAAACCGCCGATGATGCCGGTACCGAACACCTCACCGATCAAAGTGGGCAGAAGCTTGTGGGTTTTGTGGTAGACAATGCCGCACAGCAAAGCGCCGCACATGCTGCCAGGGAACGCCATCAGGCTGCCAAGGCCCAGCAGGTTGCGCAGCAGGCTGGCCACAAATGCGGCACCAACGCCGTACCAGGGCCCCAGCAGAACGGCGCACAGTACATTGACCATGTGCTGCACCGGCGCGCACTTGCTGCCAAATACAGGGAAAGAAAACATGCTGCCAACAACAGCAACGGCACACAGAACACCGGCCAGAGCCAGCTTTTTGGTATTGGACTTTTTCATATCGAGTACTCCTTTTTCAATATAACAAAAAAGCGGAAGGCTGCCGCAGGCATCTGCCGTCAGCCGCCTTGTACGGGCGCAGCGGGCAAACACTTCTCCCCGCTGTTCGGTCGAAGCTTGCTGGCTTCCTCTCACGCCGGAACACGGCTTCCCATCGCTGAATCACAAAGCTCCGGGCGCTCCCCCGCAGCTTCGGGCACAATGCCTGGTTTCCTTCCTTTCCCCTAAGGCGGCCCAACGGGCCGGCCCTGATATGATACAAAAAAGCAGGGGCCCAACGCGGAGCCCCTGCAAAAAAGACAGAACAAAACAGTTGAAAGTCTTCCTACGGTGGCATGGTCCACATCAGGTATTAAGGGTCGAAGCAGCGCTTCCTCTCAGCCAAAAAGGCTCCCCTGATTTCGTTACCCATCATAAACACTTGCGGGAATTTTGTCAAGGTCTTGTTTTTATCCGCAAAAAGGGGTATGATAGTACCCGTTATGGGGAGCCACTATGGCTGAGAGGGAACAATCGGTTCCGACCCGATGAACCTGATGTGGGTAATGCCAACGTAGGGAGAATGCAACATTCGTGTACAAAACGGGTGCGCCTTTTTCCGGCGCGCCCGTTTTTTGTTTTGCCTTTTTTGGAGGTTTTGTTTATGAAAGTTCTGCCGCAGCAGCTGCGCCTGTACGCTGTGACCGACCGCACCTGGCTGAACGGCCGCCGCCTTGCCGATGTAGTGGCCCAGGCCATTGACGGCGGGGCAACCTTTGTGCAGCTGCGGGAAAAATGCCTGGACGAACACGACCTGCTGGCCGAAGCCGAGGAACTGTCCGCCCTGTGCCACTTCCGTCATGTGCCGTTTGTGATTGATGATAATGTCGAAGTTGCTTTGGCAGCCGGGGCGGATGGCGTGCATGTGGGCCAGAGCGATATGGCCGCTAAGCGCGCCCGCGCCCTGCTGGGGCCGGATAAGATTTTGGGCGTATCGGCCCATAACGCTGCCGAAGCGCTGGCCGCCCAGGCCGACGGCGCGGACTACCTTGGCTGCGGCGCGGCCTTTGTGACCGGCACCAAGCTGGACGCCCACCCTGTTACTGCTGAAACCATGCGCGCGGTAACGGCGGCGGTCAACATCCCCGTTGTAGCCATCGGCGGCATTGACGCCGCCAACCTGCTGCAGCTGCAGGGCAGGGGGCTGGCCGGTGTGGCCGTTGTCAGCGCCATTTTTGCCCAGGCCGACCCCTGCGCTGCCAGCCGGGAACTGTACCGCCTGGCCGGGCAGTTATAATATGACCTTGCAGCTTTGGGGTGTTCGATACATCCTATCGCTGTTGGTGCGCTGTGCATTGGGGGCACCACCTTGCACGGCGGATATTTTTACCTGATGCTGAACCACGCCCGATACGGGCAACAGGAGGAAAAACATGAGAACAGCATTGACAATCGCTGGCAGTGACTCCAGCGGCGGCGCCGGAATTCAGGCCGACATCAAAACCATGACGATGAACGGCGTGTTTGCCATGAGCGCCATCACCGCCCTGACCGCCCAGAACACCACTGGGGTAACCGGCATCCTGAATTCAACGCCGGAATTTTTAGCGCAGCAGCTGGATGCCGTGTTTACGGATATCTACCCGGATGCTGTCAAGATCGGTATGGTCAGCTCCCAGGAGCT
>OHAI01003394.1_pt1 | contig 10820 bp, 12 predicted proteins | sample 1577091 | NCBI WGS metagenome assembly OHAI01 (sample SAMEA3541548, study PRJEB24748) | human gut metagenome | biome: human gut; feature: human-associated habitat; material: faeces | place: China | collected 2012
GGAAGGTATCAAAATGTCCTTTATCCTTAGGACCTTTCTGACGCCAAACTTTCAGCCCGTTTTTTCCCGATGTAGCCCGCCACATCTTCAATAAAAGCAGAACCCAATATGACTGACAGCAGCTCGAAATACGGATGAAGTCTGATGACCTATTGGGGGTTAATGTGAATTCATCAAATTCACTTTAAAATAAGTAATGCACGTGTGGTGCAGATAAGAAACGCCATAGACGGCATGCTTTCCGAAAAACAAAGAAAGGAATTCAAACGCAGCCAGCGGAAGTTCGAGCCTGTGAAAGCTCTCATCATAAGGCTGCGTGATGGCAGTGAAGCGGAGACCACCTATCTTGAAAGTTTCATAAACGATCCGGGAACAGACGGGAAACTGCGTTCCACATTGAGGAAAACTCTGACTGCTTCGGAGGCTCTTGATAAATATACCGAGGAAAGTCTGCTTCGGAGTCTGGCTGAATACGCTCCTTTGAACAATCCCGCAAGAAGTGACAGCGAGAACAGAGAGGCTGCCGTTGAGTCCAACAGTTGCAGGGATGCGCTAAGGAATGTATATCCGCTGGAATGGCTTTGGTACTGAGGCGGTTATTTCCCAGCCGCCTTCAGCCCCTGTATCACCGCTCCGGTGAATCCAGCCTGCTCCATGGCGTTAAGTCCTTTTATTGTCAGTCCTCCGGCTGTTGTGACCTTATCTATTTCCTCCTCCGGGTGGCTTCCGGAATTCATGAGCAGACAAGCAGCACCTTTTACGGTCTGCGCGACAATGCGTGTGGCTTCAGCGGCACGGAATCCGAGCTCTACGCCGCCCTCTGCAGACGCGCGTATGTAGCGCAAAGCGAATGCCGTGCCGCATGAGGCGAGAACCATGCCTGCCGCGAGATGACGCTCGTCGGTAATTATGGTGGAGCCGATGTTGTCGAACAGCTTTTTTATCAATTCGGTATTATGCTCCGAGGCGTTGCATGGTGCGATGAAGGTCATGGACTCGCATATTGACGCAGCAGTGTTTGGTATGACGAGGAACAGCTGAGGCATAGCACCGTCTTTCTGCATCCATCCGTTTATTTGCGCGGCTGTGACACCTGCCACTACAGATACAAGCACCTGGCGGCGGTAGTCCATGACAGTCATGAGGTCTTTCATTACGTCTTCGGCGAGCCACGGCTTCACAGCCACTATGACGACATCAGCCTTTGCGGCTGCCGCCTTGTTGTCGGATGTGACCAAGACTCCGGCGTCAACAAGATGCCAGAGCTTGTCGGTGTGGGGATTGGCTGCTATGATGTCAGCAGGATTGACTTTACAGCTGTGAAGCATTCCTTCGGCAATGGCGCCTCCCATGGCACCCACGCCTATTATAGCTGTTTTCATAATGAGCGTTTGAGTTTTTCGATGAATGAGTCTGCCTGTTCCTCAGTTAGGCAAAGCGGTGGAAGCAGACGCAGGATGTTTGTGGACGCACAGCCCGTGAAGCAGTGCTCGTCGTGAATCAGTCGTGAGCGTACTTCCTTGTGGGGAATGTCGAGCTCGATGCCTATCATCAGACCGCGACCGCGTACGTCGGTGATGTGCGGCTGTGTGGCTTTCAGAGAGTCGAGCCTTTCGAGAAGACGGTCGCCCACTTTGCGCGCGTTCTCCACAAGATTGTCGTTCTCCATGACATCAAGTACCGCCAACGCTGCGGCACATGCCAGATGATTGCCTCCGAAGGTAGTGCCGAGCAACCCGTATGACGGCACAAAGTCGGGTGATATGAGCACTGCTCCCATCGGGAAACCGTTGGCTATGCCTTTTGCCACGGTGATGAGGTCAGGACGTATGCCGAGCCACTGATGGGCGAAGAATCTGCCGCTGCGACCGTAGCCGCACTGTATCTCGTCGCATATGAGTACGGTGCCGTGTCTGCGGCATGCCGTCTGCAGTTCCTGCGCGAACTCCGGAGTGGCAAGACGTATGCCGCCCACTCCCTGAATGCACTCCAGTATCACAGCTGCGACGTCATTCTTTGCCAGTTCGCGTTCCCATGCCGTGATGTCATTGAGCGGCAGATAAGTCACATGCCCGTTAGCATTGACCGGAGCGATAATCTTTGGATTGTCGGTAGCCTCTACTGCCAGTGACGTACGTCCGTGAAAGGCTTTCTGCGCCGAGAGTATGCGGGTTCTGCCTGTGTGGAACGACGCCAGTTTCAAGGCATTCTCGTTGGCTTCCGCTCCGCTGTTGATGAGAAACAACTGATAGTCCTCATATCCGCATATCTTGCCAAGGCGTGAGGCAAGCTGCTGTTGCAGAGTGTTGACAACTGAGTTTGAGTAGAAGCCCAGACGGTCGAGCTGATTCTTGAGAGCCTCTACGTATACCGGATGACAGTGGCCTATGCTGATGACGGCATGTCCTCCGTAAAGGTCGAGGTATTCCTGACCTTTGTCGTCCCACACGGTGCAGCCGCTGCCCCGTACTATGTTTATGTCGTATAAAGGATAAACGTCAAATAGTTTCATCTTATTTGCTTAATGTGGTGATGATGATGTATAACACGCCTGCTACGAGCGCGCCAATTATGATTGAGTTTGCTAAAAGGTCTTTGTCGAACTTTGCCATGCCGATACTATTTTAGAAAGCCGATGCTTTGAGAGCAAGTCCGCACCGTTCGTCAAGTCCAAACATGATGTTCATGTTCTGCACAGCCTGTCCGACGGCACCCTTCAGTAGATTGTCGATGCATGATGTGACAAGCAGTTTGTTGCCGAACTTGTCGCAGTGTACAAGACACTTGTTGGTGTTGACAACCTGTTTCATGTCAATGGCGTTGTCACAATAGTGTGTGAACGGCGCGTCTTTGTAGAAATCCTTGTAAGCTGCCATGATGTCGTCAAGTTTCGCGTCGGTCTTCACTACTGATGTGGCGAATATGCCGCGTGCGAAGTTACCGCGATAGGGAATGAAGTCGATGTCGCACGGCAGCGAGCCTTGCACCTGTGTCAGACTCTGCCTTATCTCAGGCACGTGCTGGTGGCAGAACGGTTTGTATATGCTCATGTTGTCCGCACGCCACGAGAAGTGGGTGGTAGACGACGGCTTCTGTCCTGCGCCCGTGCTTCCTGTTATGGCGTTGACCGAGATGTCAGACGTGAGCAGTCCCATTGCGGCTGCCGGAAGAAGCGCGAGCTGTATGCATGTGGCGAAACATCCGGGGTTTGCCACGTGCTTGGCATGTGCAATGAGACTCCTGTTTATTTCCGGCAGACCGTAAACGTAGTCGTTGCCCGGAGACTTAATGCGGAAGTCCTGCGCGAGATCTATAATTCTCACATCCGACGGTATAGCATGCTCCTTCAGGAAAGCCTCGCTCTTGCCGTGCCCGAAGCAGAAGAATACCAAGTCCACTTCACTGAACGGCATTTCGGATGTGAAGCGCATATCAGTATCGCCGATGATCCCTTCATGTACATCGGTGACGGGATTGCCGGCGTTGCTTTCGCTGTTGGCAAACACAATCTCTGCCTGCGGATGGTTTATAAGCAGCCGCAGAAGCTCACCGGCTGTGTAGCCGGCTGCGCCTAATATTCCTATCTTCATGGGATAATGTTTCTTTCGCGTGGTACAATGAGCCAGAAGGCAAGATAAAGGATGAAGCCTGTGCCGTAGAAAAACGCGGCAACAAACCATATTATGGTCGCGTCGATGTCGAAATAGTCGGCGATTCCGCCGCATACGCCTGCTATCTTCTTGTCGGTGTCCGACAAATATAATTTTCTTCCGGTCATAAGTATGTTTTTTTTATCTTTCTTCGTCGGGATGAATGCCGTAGTAGACTCTCAGAGGAGTGCTGAGCACCTTGATGAAGCCTTTCGCCTCTTCTGCCGTCCAGCCGTGCTGCATCTCACCGTATTCGCCGAGCTTCGATTTGAGCAGGTCGTTTACCGAATCCACTCCTACGGTCTCAAACCCGAGCGGGCGCAGCTTCAGTATTGCCGTTCCGCTCACGTTGCGCTGTGACGATGTGAGCATTGCCTCTATGTCCGGCATGACAGGCTCGAGATACTGGCTCTCATGCAGGAACATTCCGTACCAGTTGGCTATCTGGTCCTTCCAGTATTGCTGCCATTTGCTCAGAGTGTATTTCTCCAACAGACGGTGGGCTTCGATGATGAGCTTCGGAGCGGCAGCCTCAAAGCCTACACGTCCCTTTATTCCTATGATTGTGTCGCCCACATTGCAGTCCCTGCCGATGCCGTATGCCGCGCCTATCTCCTCAATCTTCTGTATCGCTTTTATCTTGTCGTCGAACGGTTCGTCGTTTACGGCTGTTATCTCCCCTTTGTCGAAGGTGATTCTCAGCAGCTGCTCTTCAGTTTGCGTGACATGTTTCAGATAAGCCTCCTCTGGCAGTCCTTTCGACGAGTCGAGCAGTTCGCCGCCGCAGATGCTCGTGCCCCATATTCCTACATTATATGAATATTTCAGCTTTGTGAAGTCTGCGCTGAATCCGTGCGCGTTGAGATAGTCCACCTCTTCCTGACGGGAGAGAGCCTTGTCGCGTGTAAGTGTGATTATCTCCACGCCGGGTGCCATGACGAGAAACGTCATGTCAAAACGTATCTGGTCGTTGCCCGCTCCGGTAGAGCCGTGCGCTATGGCGTCGGCTCCTATCTCTCTGGCATACCGCGCTATCGCTATTGCCTGGAATATACGCTCTGACGATACGGAGATGGGGTAGCAGTTGTTGCGCATCACGTTTCCGTAAATCATGTATTTGAGCGATTTCTCGTAGTATTCGTGAGTGACGTCAAGGGTGACGTATTTGGCGGCTCCCAGTCTGTAGGCGTTCTGCTCGTTGGTCTTCAGCTGTTCTTCGCTGAACCCGCCGGTATTTGCACAGGCTGCATGTACTTCATATCCGTCCTGTGCGAGTTTCATCACTGTGTATGAGGTGTCAAGTCCTCCTGAAAATGCAACAACTACTTTTTTCATTATTCTCGTTTTTTTGTGATTCTGATTTGTGTTTGCCGTCTTGCGCGCTTCCTGTCTTTTACTTAACGACGGAAGAGGAACCGTCCGCACGGTCGGGCTGGATGTCGTGCTGCTGACGCCGTTTCAACTGCCGAGCTGTTTTATTCTTTCAAGCACATCCTCTGACAGTTTGGCAGGCAGATGCTCCTCTGGGTCGTACAGCATACCTGTGCATATGCAGTATTTGCGCCCCGTTCGTTTGAGCACATCCACGTTGACGCACCCCTCGCATCCTCTCCAGAACGCCTCGTCGTCGGTGAGTTCGGCGAATGTTACGGGGTGATAGCCGAGCTGTGTGTTCATCGCCATGACTGCCGCACCGCTTGTCAGGCTGAATATCTTGGCGTGAGGCCACCGCGTGCGGGCAAGTGTGAACGTGAGGTTCTTGATGCGTTTGGCAAGCCCCTGTCCCCGGAAGTCGGGATGCACAATGAGTCCCGATGTCGTGACATACTGCTTGTTGCCCCATGTCTCGATGTAGCTGAACCCTGCAAAGCGGTCGCCCGCCAGTGCTATGACGGCTTTTGCCTCCTTCATCTTTGTGAGGATGTATTCGTGTGAACGTTTGGCAATACCCGTACCGCGTACTTTTGCGGCACTTTCAATTGTCTCAAGAATTGTGTCGATGTATTTCTCGTGAGTGGCATCGGCTACTATCACCTTTACTTCTTCCATTTTTACTATGTAGGATTATTGTTCGGATATGTCGTTCATATCAGATGTTGTTCACTATTCTGTTGATTGTCTCGACGATGCTTTCACGCGAAGTGCCTTCTTTGGCTACAATGAAGATGGTGTCGTCACCGGCAATCGTACCAAGTATCTCGTCAATGTTGCTGTTGTCTATGTTATAGGCAATGGAGCTCGCATATCCGGGTCTGGTCTTTATGACAATCATGTTTCCCGAGAAATTGATAGACAGAAATCCCGGTGTCTTGAGCATTTCGAGGGCTGAAGGCGGGTTGGGGATGCGGCGGTACATCGTCTCGTTAGGCAAAACATAGACGTATTTGCCGTTCATGCTGGCAGCCTTGGCTATTTTCAACTGCTTCATGTCGCGGCTCAGGGTGGCTTGGGTGAGCTTGAAGCCTTCTTTCTGAAGAGCTTTGAGCACATCCTCCTGACAGGTCAGCTCCTTGCTTGAGATAAGCATTTTAAGGGCTTCTATTCTGCTTGTCTTTATTTTCATGACTGTATATTTATTCACTTTTCGCAGGCAAAGTTACTCGTTTTTGCATAAACAACCAAATGTTTTTGCATAAAATTACACTTTTATGCGGCTTTAGATGTATTTTATGAATATTTATGCAAAACCGAACCGGCTCATGATTTTACTTCCGGCGTCAGGCTGCTTACGTGAGTCCGGGACGGGATAAAGCAACGGAAAAGATGCGGCTCTGCTGTTCTTACAATAACAGATGTGATGCCGCAGCTTCGTTACCGTGGAGACAGAATGCGTAAGGTGCGTGATGTGGGGTTGTGGAGCATTTGCGTAGAGAGCGTTGTCTTTGGCGTTACACGGTGCCGGATGCGGTTTTCAACCCCGAATCTGTCATTATATTTACATTCTTATTTTGTGCTGCTGTCAGCCGGATTGTATTAAGATTCATCTAAGATGTGGCGGGCTGCACATGGAAAAGGCGGAATGTAAGATTACGGCAGCATTGCGGAAGAAGGATGAATAGCTTGCAATAAGCCTTAAATGTAGGCCCGGCGTTCTAATGACTGATTCGGGTCAAAGACTCTCTTTTTTTATATTCGAGAGACGGTGGTTTGTATTTCTGTTCATCCCGACGCTTTGAGTCAACCCCAGAATCTTTCATGATATCATACCGCCATACTTCCGTCTATCCGCCGTTTCTTTTACGCAAGGCTCCGTATACATCTCATCCGTCTGCGTGACAAATGCAGAACAGGATAGGGCGGATTAAAGGAAAATGAGTGGAATGATATGCTTCGGATATGTCTTAGGCAAACACTGCGTAAACGTAATACTGTGGAGGAAATCGGACTATGCGGACAACGTGAAGTCTCTGAGAATCGCGTATTTGCAGACAACATGCCGTCTGCCTGCGTACGCGCTGATTCTGACACGCTGAAACAATCACTTGTATACCGGCATATTGTGTGCCTCGCATCTGTATAAAACAGTGTCTTGTACGACGGAAAAGGCTTTTCCGGCACGCGGAAAAGCCTTTATCGCGTGCTCATAAAGGCTTTTTGGCAGGATGATACGGGCTTTCCCGCACAGGCATATTGCGTCAGTAACAGTCAGGAAGGGTATATATGCATCCTTAAAAGAACAGAATCTGCGACTTGCGGTTGAGAAATATGGCTCGGCGAATGATTTGTTGAAAAACAATGAGAGGGAAATATTGTAGTAAGAAAACACTTGGATGTCTTCAGCGTATCTGTTTTGCCGACAAACAGTGTAGTCAGACCCGGTGAATGCTTGCTTTCATCTTGCCTGGCGCAGCCTGTTTTATAAAAAAGTTCTGTCAATATTTTTTACTTCGTGTTAAGCTGTAGAGCCCTCTGTCTTAAGGTCGGGTCACTTCATTACGTGGCGGAGACGATAAGACAGAGAAATATTTTCTTTTCGTGTGCTGATATTCTCAGGAAATATGGTAGTTTTCTTGCCATGTCTTGACGAGACTATGTGTGAGTACGTCCGGACGCGAGACAATCGGACGCATGTGTCTTATTTCATATGTGTGTCAGCCCGACCTCTGCCATCGGAACTTCCGGTATGTGGCTTGACGATACAGAAGTGACACCTTTGCATTTTGGAACTCCTTCCCTGGGACATCACTCTGTCTGATGATAATCAATTCGGAGCATCTGCTTGTGATTATGTCTTGGGAATAAACTTTCTTAAAATCTTTCTTGCGAAAAAGTTTGTGTTGTCAATGATTATTCGTATCTTTGTTGCACGAGAACCAGCCAAGCCTCTCAACGATGCTCAAATGTGCGGGTCGTTTTTGTTTTTTATAGAACCATGACAACAAGGATTCCATTTATAAAGACTTATTCCACACCACAGGAGTTAGTGCGTTTGCTTAAATTAAGAGGTATGGAGATAGGTGATGAGGAAAGGGGCAAGCATTATCTTTCCCACATTGGTTATTATCGTTTGTCTGCCTATATGTATCCGTTACTCTCTATTCCCAAGGAACGGCATTTGTTCAAGCAGGGCGTAACATTTGGCAAGGTTATGATGCTGTATAGATTTGACAAGAAGCTCCGTATGCTCTTGTTCAATGAGATTGAGAAGATTGAAGTGGCTGTGCGTTGTGCTATTGTGGACTTTGGAACGGAAATGACGGGCAATCCATTCTGGATGACTGATGGTGACGGATTCTCAAACCCTTCAAAGTTCAATCGCTCTTTACGTCTTATTGAAGAGGAGCTAAACCATACCAAAGAGGATTTCATCAATCATTTCAAGGAGACATATAGCAATCAGTATCCTCCGTCATGGATGCTGACAGAGATATTGCCGTTTGGAGTGATCACCAATATTTATTCTAACATCAGGAACAAGAAGATAAAGAAGCGTATTGCCCAATCGTTCGGTCTGCAGGTAGCACCTTTTGAATCATGGCTTACCATTATAGCAGTGGCGCGAAACTCATGTTGCCATCATGCCCGCATTTGGAATAGAATATTCTCTATTCGTGCTACGTTGCCGATGAGAATGTCACGCCCTTGGATTACGTTGCCGACAGATTCACTGAAAGTTTACTTTGATATGTGTGTCATCAAGTACTTCCTTGACATCATATCTCCGGACAATGATATGCTTGATAAGATGAACAGACTTTTTTCCGCGTTTCCGGAAATAGATAAGGCTGCACTCGGCTTTCCTGTAGGTTGGGAGAATGAGCCGCTATGGCAATGATGGGAAGATGGTGTGGCTGCCTGTCACTGTTTCTGCTTACATTCATTAAACCAGAAGCGGTCATTATACCGTCATAACGTTTTTTTACTTGATTGTAGGTTCTTTCATCCCTCTTCCGCACTTTTTCTGCCATCTTGTATTTCGCTTTTTCCCCGTGTATACCATTAAATTTCTGTTACAAACTGGAATCAATCTGACTGACAGCAGTACGAACTGCGGATTAAGTCAGATGCGATTCGGGTTAAAACAGCATACTAAAAAAGAGGAGATATCATGATTGATACACTCCTCTTTAAATATACTGCTTGCGGTTTTATTATCTTTGAAAAACGTGTTTTTTATTCTCTTCTTCCGAAAATGCGCAACAGATAGAGGAAAAGATTGAGAAAATCGAGATACAGGGTCAGTGATCCGAGCAGAGCAAGTTTCTGGCTGTTCTCAGTGACATCGTCGCATGACATCAGCATCTGTTTGATTTTCTGTGAGTCATAAGCCGTGAGTCCTACGAATATAAGCACACCCACGTAGCTGATGATGAGTCCCATCGTTCCGCTTTTCATGAAGATGTTTACTATTGTGGCAATGACAAGCCCTATTAGAGCCATGAAAAGCAGTTTGCCGAACGATGTCAGGTCGGTTTTCGTGAAGTACCCCACAGCTGCCATTACGGCAAACGTTCCGGCTGTGATGAAGAACACTTGCGCGATGGACGACATTGTGTAGACAAGGAATATGGACGACAGCATCATTCCGTTCAGCACGGAGTAGAGTGTGAACAGTAGGGTGGCGGTAGTGAGCGAAAGTCTGTTTATGGCGGAGCTGATAATCATTACGAGTGCGAATGTTCCTATTATAATGCCCCACATCAGTCCGCTGTTGGTCGCTATAGCCATTATGAGATTGGGTGAGCTCGCCACGCCGTATGCGGTGATGCCTGTGATTGAAAGGGCAAGTGTCATCCATATGTATACTTTACGCATAAGTGCCGGAAAGGCGGCGGATAATGACAGCTCCCTGTCTTGTGATGAATAATAAAGTCTTTCTCTTTCCATTTCTGTTCTGAATTTTGTTTGTTGTGATATTTCTTTGCAAATATATGCGTTTTTATCATCAGATACAAATTGCGTGCCGTACTTTTTTGTTTTATTAAGCAGTATTTGTTTTTATAGTAAGTGGTCGTTCAAAATAAGTTGCAATCAACTCACTTGATGCCCGGGAGGCACATCAAAAAATCCGGAGTCGGAACGTGATGGAATGCATCATGGGCGAGGGCTTTGCCTGTCTTATATAAAGTAATGTCGGCGATGGCAAAGATGCGGATTGCATATGATATCTTTTGATGTCGGTAAATGTTGGATACCAACTTATGTATACTGTGCTTGTGTTCCTTGGTTTTGTGACAGTAATGTCAGTTTCTGTCATGTCTTTGTAGACTGTTTGCGCGCGTATATATATTATAAGGTACAAAACCAATTTGCATAGAGTACTGTGTGAATATCTGTTAAAATCCATCTTAAAATGAAACTTTTTCTTCAAAAGATTTGGATTAAGCTGAAAAAGTGTATACCTTTGCATCCGCTTTCAGGAACGAAGTACTGAAGCGATAAGAAAGAGTTCTTTGAAGAAGATTACATAAAAGACAGAGAAGTAGTACAATGAGCACGGTTCTCCTTGTCTCGTATGAGGGGAGCCAGAGGTAAACGAACCGTCAGATTCGCAAGAATGTGATGTCAGGTGCTTTTTGAACCGAGAATACGGCGGTCCTGGACAGAGCAAACGATGCCTTGCGCTTCTGTTTATTCTTAAACGGAGGCTTGGGCAGTAAGATATTATACAATGTAGAGTTTGATCCTGGCTCAGGATGAACGCTAGCTACAGGCTTAACACATGCAAGT
>OHAI01003396.1_pt1 | contig 10817 bp, 8 predicted proteins | sample 1577091 | NCBI WGS metagenome assembly OHAI01 (sample SAMEA3541548, study PRJEB24748) | human gut metagenome | biome: human gut; feature: human-associated habitat; material: faeces | place: China | collected 2012
TGACGGTGAACGTCAGATCAAAGCTGCCGCTGGCGCTCTGTGCAGGAGCGGTCCATGAAGCAGAATAATACTGCGGCTCAGGAGCACTCGGCACGTCCGGAATTTCGGTGCCGCCAGCAATTTCCTCACCAACCAGCGCCACAATCTGCCATGCGTAGCCTGCGGGCGGATTGTAGATATAAGTGTAGTAGCCGTTTTCGCCGGATTGTACTGCCGTGCCGTTTGCTAATTCTTCAGCAGCGGCGACATAGGTCTGCGCAGCATAACTATCAGGATAGTTGGCGATGATCCACTGCTGGGTTTCATCGTAGATTTCACTGATGAGGTCGGTATGCTCGTTGTCTGCACTCATAACAACGGGCTTGCTGTCCAGCATATCGAGACTTAACTGACCGAGGCCGCCCCAAATGTTGATTTGGTTCGCGTAATGGTTGCCAGGGGTGTACTGGCCGGGCTCAAGGCGAGATACATGGTCAAAAGCGTAGGTCGGGCAGCCATTGGGTTGACCATTCAGACCATGGCTGCAACAATAGGCTTCTTGGCCGTTGAACCAAATAAGCCACGTGCCGCCCTCTTTGGCAATACTGGTAATTTTGCCGGTGGCATAGGGTGGGGTAGGACCGGCTACGAGTGTTGCAACGCCGTTATCGGTATAAAGCTGCGTAGAAGCTGCTTCATCCGACAATTGTACATGAATAGATTTCTGTAAAATGGTGCCGTCCGGGCTGGCGTAAACAAACTGCGCAGTGAAGTCAGAAAAAGCCTTCACATAAAAGCCTGTTGCAGCCGCAGATTGCTCGGCGTAAGTCTGATGCATGATTTTGGACTGTTCGGCATCACTGGCAGGAATGAGGCCTGCATCAGTAGATGCGTAGCTGAGAACCTCCACTCCCTCTGGCAGTACAACTTCTGCTGTTGCGCCATTTGCCGGGTACTCGGTCTGAACCAGAAGAGGAATGATTGCATAATTTGCATCGGGATTTTTGCCGATAGTGATGGTTGTTTCATCCTCGTTCAATGCATCGGCATCTATGTGGGCATCGGTATCATCATACAGGTCAGAGACCCATGCCGAGATACTGATTTTCGTCTCACCGGTTGCCACAGGCAGACCCATACTGCCGAGGTAACTGCCGGTAGGAGCATCAGGCAAATCGTTGTACAGATTTTCGGTGATTTGCGAAATATCCGGTGTCGCGTTGTCAGTAACTTCGGGAACAGCCGCATCTGCTGTCTCCGGCGTGGCAATCTCATCGGCTGAGGCGGCGGGAATCATCGTGCAGCACATAGCACCCGCCATGAGCGCCGCAGATAAGCGGTGTTTGAGTTTATATTGCATTGCATATCTCCTTCGTATTATTTTTACATCAGATGCGAAAATTACGAGGCTACATTTACACCACCTCCATCAATCAACTTGGCAACGACCAACAGGCGGCTGTTGGGGTCTGCCGTGCAGGTTGAGAGCGTCAGAATATGGTCATCGGTCGTCACGTCCACACCGTAGTCGAACGCACAGCCGGCAACAGCCTTGTCCAGAATCTGCTGAAATGCTGCATCGTCCGGGTCAGCCTGAATGCAGTCGGTGTCAGCCTTTGCGTCGCAGACCCACACACTGAAAATCTGATACGTCAGCTTTTCATCTGCCAGAGAAACATAAATGTATGGGTTCTCCTGCCCAAACTCGAACACGCGGTATTTGTGCAAATCCTCAAACCCACCGGTATAGTCCTCGTCGGTAAAGGTGTGACCGTAAAAAATAAGATTGCGAGATACTTTTATACCGCTGTCCATGCGGCAGGCATAGTCGGCATAGATGCAGCCGTGGTAATCCTTGACCCCATTTTCATCACGGCGCAGATAATAGTCGTTGTCTCCGTACTGCTGCACAGGCGCGTCAATATTGGTGCCGGGAATTGTAATCCACGCCACGGTGTCCGGGTTTTCTTTCTGCGCGGCGGCAAGCCGTTCATCGGGCGGTTCCACGTGCTCGGCTTGTACCCACGCGGGCAGCACCGAACCACTGCTGCCGGAACGCCCGAAAAGCAGAAAACCGGCCAATAGCAGCCCAACCAAAACAAAAATAATGACAAGTCGCAGCAAATCAGGGTTGGCGGTATCCCAAAACCGTTTGAATTTTTCTCTCACTGCGGCACCTCCGCAACATCATCTTCCTGCCACGGCAGGCGGGGCAGGGGGGCATAGTGACGGCCGTTCGGCTCGACCCAACTGCCCTGGTCACCAGCAAAGATATGAATGTTGAACGAGTTCAGTACAGTCAAAAAACTCTCCATGTCGGCGGCATCACAGCAAAGCGAATCCCGGTTGCCAATCAGCAGCACATCAAAACGATGCTGCTCGGCATCCTGCAAAATTTCCTTGACGGCGGGACGCATGAGCAGCGGCACGGGCTCGTTTGTCTCGGAAATGCGTTCTTTCTGCACGCCCCACTGCAATTTGCGGGCGGCGCGCTGGCAGGCAAGGCGCTGTCTGCCCATGCTGGCAAGATTCTTTGGGTCGGACTGGTAAAGGCATTGTACAATCATAGTGTTTTCCTCCTTAATGGTGCGGTTTGTGATAGACTTCTTTATGCGGCGCCACCGCATGGCGGCGCTCATGCCATAGAAACAGGTAGTGCAGGATCATCCCGCTGCCAACCAGCGGCAGCAGGACTTTTGCCCAATCAAAGATTTTCTTCATCGTCATCCTCGTTTCTGCCGCCGAGGACAATATCCCCAGACGGCACATAGACTTTCGGCACAGGGGCAGGCTTTGCGGGTTCAGCCGCATGGGCGGGTTCTTTATGCAACAGATGAATGATAATCAGCAGCACCGCGATAAAGAGCAGCGCGCAGGCAATACCCATAATCAACAGGGCGGGGGTAATTCTGCTTTCTACAGCAGCAACCACCACAGGTGCAGAAACCGGCGCGTACAGCAGCGTATAATGCACGGTTCCAGCCTCGGTGCGAGTGACAGTCCCGGCGTAGTGCGCTGTTGCCATGTAGGTGCTGTCGGCCTGCAATGTCTCGCCAATCGTAATGTCCTGCAAGGTCAGTGAGCCGGAAAAGCCGTACTCGTCATCGTAGGCGACGGACTCTTTCACGTCATTGCGGGCGGTTTCGCCATCGGCGCTGCGCACGGACAATTCAAACTCCTGCGTGACCTCTTTCTCCTCGGTCACACCGCCCTCTACCGACTGGGTGACACCCCATAAGGTGTAGTCAAAACCGCCCCACTGCATACTACTTTCGGTCAGGTCGGCAACGGCCGTGCCGTAAGGTACGCTGTACTGTTTGACGACTAGCAGCTGCCCGCCGTCCTCCTGCCATGAGATGCTGTCCGGGTAGAACGGCGGCGCGGTATCTTCGGACGACAATTCCACCAGTTCCGGGGCAGGGGTGGGTGCGGGCTCCTCGGCAAAGGCAGCAGTGGCGGTGCCCAGCGCCAGCAGACAGCACAGGGCGGCGATAACAGGTTTCTTCATTAGGATTCCTCCGTTTCGGTTTGATTTTGCATTTTGCGTTCTACAATGCGGCGCAGCTCGTCCCGGTCTGTGGTGATCAGGTCCTTTTCTTCCTCGCTGCATCGCATATCGACGGTGACATTGTTGGAGTTCGTGACGATCAGCGCGCTGCCGCGCTCGAAGCGGGTAATGTTGTCGATTTCGGCATCTGTCAGCTTCAAGACGCTCTGTACGCGCTGCGCTTCCTCTTCCTCCAGATTCAGAATGATTTTGATTTTGCAGTTGTTAAGGATGCCGCGGCCGTATTTTCCATCTTCCAAGGAAAAGAAGTCGTTCAAATCCTGCGTGGCAACCAGCACACCGCCGCCATAGCCGCGAATTGTTTTGACGGCCTCGAACACATAGTTGGCGGCCAAGGCGTTTGATGATGCGCCGATGATTTGCCAAACCTCATCTATAAAAATCTGCTTGCGGCGGGTCAGGTCCTCTTTGGCCTTATCCCACATATAATCCAGCCCGATGTACATACCCACGGTCAGCAGGTCGCCGGACAACTCACTGATGTCGATGACAACATAGCTGTTGTCAAGTTTCACGTTCGTCTGGCGGTTGAAGCTTGATGCCGAGCCGTGTACAAGACGGTTCAGAATATTGGCGATGCGCCGTGTTTCCGGGGTAGCAGACAAGACCGCGTGCAAATCGCCCAGTATTGGCATTTCACGGTACTGACCGGGGCGCGCCGGGTCGTCCAGACTGGCATTGTCGTAGGTGATGCCCTTATTGCGGAAGGTCGTGACGATGGCTTCGTCCAAAAGCTGGCGTTCCTCGTTGCTCAGATCGGGGATAAGCAAGGAAAAGAAGATGTGCAGTTTCTGAATCTTAGCGGCCAGCTCCGACTGCTCCGGCATGGGACCGTCCAGCAGTTCGCTGCTGGTGTGGTTGATTTTGCGAATCTCCATGACGTTGATGCAGTCCGGGCTGCCTGGCACAATGCGGATGATGGTACCGTTCAACGCCTTGGCCTGACGATAAAATTCATGCCCTTTCAGTGGTGCAATGATGTAGACAGGTGTTCCGGCCAGCCGCATACGGCGGGCAATAAGCTGCATGGTGAACGTCTTGCCCGCGCCGGAAGTGCCGAGGATCGCCATGTTCGCGTTTTTGTAGATGCGGGTATTGAAGTTGTCGAGGCTGACAAGGGAGTTGTTGTACTTGTTCACGCCCAGCAGCACACCGTTGGTGTCGCACAACTCAAAACTGACGAACGGATAAAAGCTGGCTGCGGTGGAGGTAAGGATATTGCGGCGGTATTTCTTGAACAGTGCCGCATCCGGAGCACACAGCGGTAGGGAAGAGAGGAAGGCGGCCTCATGCCGGAAACTGCATAGCTGCAAATTCATGTCCTGCGAGACCGTGAGCTTGCGTATCTCTCCGATGCGCCACTCCAAATCTTTGACGCTGGCGGCTGTGACGGTTACGAGGATGGCGGCATAGTAGAAATCCTCGTTGTTGGCAAGACCGTCTTTCAGGTAGTACCCGGAGCGGATGGCGTTGGACAGGTCATCAAAGTCCGAGTTTGTGTCGCTGGTGTCCTTGATTTTGCTGCGGTTGATGCGAATCTGCTGCCCGATTTTCTGCATCATGCGTTCTTTGGGCTGTCGTTCCAGAAACAGATCCACATCAATGCCTTCGCCGGCGTTCACCAGCAGGGCCATCCACCCGGCTGTGACCTGTGCGCGGTAGCCGTCTGCGGGAATCATTAAGTAGGCGTGGTAGGTGCCGTCCATGTAGAGGTATCTGCCATGCTTCAGGTCCAGTGAGGGCGGAATCATAAAGGCGGCAGGCGGTATTTTGTCCAGCGCGGTGGCATCGTTTTGGGCCAGATAACTGGCAAGCACATCTTGGATGCGCTCCTGCAATGGTATTTGCACTGCCGTCCGCCTATTTAATAAGGTATAGAACACATCCGTGAGGAATTCGTCCTCATTTTCGTGTTCCACTAGTGCATTTCCGCATTGTGCTAAGTAGGTGCGAAAGTTACGGGCGGTCGTTTCGAGCGTGGAGACGATTTCAGCATAGGAGATGTTCCGTTCGTTTGTGGGTGCTTCGTATTGAAAAATCACGAAGAAGCGGCGGCTGACGGCATCGCGGGAACCAAGCCGCTTGACAAAGCGGATATAGCTCATATGGCGTTTGCGCACGTCCGCATCCGGCTCGTTGGCAGCATCCCGCCGCAGCTTGTCCAGATAGGCATTGACATCGGCCTTGCGGGAGAATGACTTGAATTGTAGTCGCACTGGGCTGACTTTCAAAAGGCTGGAGAACGAGTAAATGACACTGCTCTGCTCCCGTGGGGAGCGCAGCAGGAAGTTGATGGGTTCGATTTCCAGAATTTTGATGTAGTGGTCATCTGTGGTGTGCAGGATGCCGTTCTCGATTTTCTCAATGGGGAGCAGGTCATAGAGAGTTTGCCGCTTTACCAGCTTTCCGTGGCGGTCTGCCTTGCGCTGCAAAACCTGTGCGTTGTGGGGTAGGGCATCGGCATCTTCGTAGTAGACAACATGGTATCGCTTGCTGATGAACCTCAGATGCCGATGCCGGTTGGCTTCGAGATTGCCCTGCGGTGTAGGCGTAACGATGCGGCGGCGCTTTATAAAGCGGAACCAATGCGCCACAAACTGCGTCAAGCTGTCTCCGCCGATACCGACCACACCAAAAACACCTAACGGCACCGACACAGCAATGACGATCATCAGGCGGATGTTGAACGCCAGCGGCAGATAAAACAGCGGCACTGCGCTGCCCACGGCAAGCACAGCCGCCTCCACCGCATTGCGCAGCTTGACTGTGCCGCCGAGAATCGTGCCGGTGTCCACAAAATTCTGCGGGATCAGGTAAACATCCCGCTCTTCGCGTGAAATTTCGACCACCTCCAAACAAAAAGAGCGCCCGTAAAAGGCGCTCTTGTGTTTCTGTTCAATTTTGACGATACTATTATAGCAGATACGGTATGCAGAAAAAAATACGCTTGCGTTGCAAATTTTATGCAAGATATTTGCAAGGCAATTCATAAAGGTAATATGGACTTTATAATTAGATATATATTGTTTTTACGTTTATAAGAAACACTTGCGTTTATTCGAGTGGCTAATTATAATTGTTAGTAGATGTAAGACTTTGTGATAACCATATACAAGGTGAAATGCTTTTACAATGATGTTTGGTTCATCACAGAACGTATAGTAAAGAGTGGTTGTAGGATAGCGGTAACGCAAAGCCGCAATAGCGTTACTTATTGCTTGACAGGTGGTAATGTGATGTATTTGGCACTGAGGACAGCAAAATAAGACAAAGGAGCTGTTTATGTGGGCAATTGGCTTTGCAAGAATAGCTTACGATATTGGCAAATTGTGAGGGAAGGAAAATGGATAAAACATTACTAATTGGGAATGGATTGAACCGGACACTCAAATCAAGCATATCGTGGGAAGATTTGCTTGATGACATAGCTAATGAGTATGGCGTAGAGCATATTGATAATTTACCTATGCCACTTGAATTTGAACGCATTGTAAACACTATTCTGCGAAAATCATCCAATCCAAGTAGTCGGATTTATAATGATATAAAGAAAAAAATTGCAAATAAAGTTCAGGACATAAAGCTCCCTGCAGATGCCATACAACATGAATTATGTGCGATACCGGTGAATGCAATTATAACAACAAACTATGATTACCTCTTGGAAAATGCCTATAATCAAGATTTTAGTTATAAAGATGCTAAAGATAAGAGTAACTCCTCTTTAAAGTATTTGTGGGATCCAACATCCGTTCAACAGGACACAAAATTTTATCATATGCACGGCGCAGCAAGTAGTTCGGCATCAATCTGTTTGGGATATGAACATTATATGGGAATCATAGAAAAGCTTCGTGGCAAACTGAACACAAGGGAAGGTAATTATAAAGACGAAATGAAAATCAAGAGAATTATTATGGGAGAAGATGAGCCCACTAATTGCTGGGGAGAACTTTTTTATACTACAAATATTGATATTATTGGCCTTGGACTAACTACAGTGGAGTCCGATATTTGGTGGCTTTTAACACACCGTGCGTCCATTTATTATACTAATTATTGCAATATGCGAAAGTATATGAAAAATCAAATCACATACTATGATGTTATTGATGATTTGGAAACAAGCAACTTAAAAGATGGACAAAGGCAAACGTATTTGAAGAAAGAAAATATACACCATCTACTTACGGGTGCACATGTTGTGGTTAAATCGATTCAATTATCTCAATGCAATGGAAGATACGAAGATGCTTATTATCGGATAATACAAATGATTAAAGAGGAAATATAACGACGTTAAAAAGGTCTTTTGATGACAATAGAGACCATTTGTGACGAGTTTGGTAATACAAGGAGGACTATATGCGAAAGAAACAGCTGGATGAAAAGAAGAATGCTGTATCGATTGATAAGAAGTCTGGAAGTCTCGCATATAATCGTTTTGAAATGCAAATAAGTCAGGCACTACATATGGCGATTGAATTATATCCCAATCTAAATTATCTACTGGTATTGGATCATTATGATGATATAACATTGTTTGACGATGATGTGTTGCCTGAAACTGTTAGCTACTATCAAATGAAAACAAGTGAGGATTCTATCAGCATTGATACGGCAATATCAGAAGATTGGATTGCTAAATTATATGAACAACTCAGTAACCCCGAATGGTTTGTTAAGGAACTGGGCTTAATTACCAACTGCCCGTTAAGAGTATCCGTGAATTTTAAGGATGTCGATGGGAAACGTCATACAGAAAAAAAGACATACATTGCCGAGCGAACATCTTTTGAATCGTTTAATCCACGCATGGTGGAGAAGATTAAAGGTGACATAGCTAAGAAAAATGGAATTTCGGTGGAAAATGTGGACTTGTCAAAGTTCTTTCACATAAGAACCACATTGTCGATATCCAGGCACCGAGACATTGTTGAACAGGAAATGAGCAGCTTTTTGCAGAAGCAATATCCTCGCATTACAGTTGAATCTGCGAAAACAGTTTTTGGCGCAATGATGGAGTTGCTAACTCGTTGCCAGTCATATGAGGCGTTAGATAAGAATGCATTGTTCACTGAAGTCAGGAAGAAAAAAGGTGTTTCAAAATCTGATTTTTCTCGTATTATAGAAGAATCCATGTATATTGATGTGCCTCCATTTCAAGAAATTGATACGTGCATGGGCTACTCCAACGATGAGAAAATGAAAGCGGCTCTTGAGTATACGAAGCTTTTGAGCGATGTACAGAGAAAAGAAGAGTCGTTTTCCGCATTGTATCGGCAAATAAGGTGCGCGTGTAAGGAAAAATTACGAGAGGACGAAGAGCCGGCCAGAGGCTATTGCGATAGAATTTATAATACTCTCCCCATAAAAAATCCGATTTACAGCAAAACCTATATAGATGTTTTAGTTGTTAGCATCCTGATAAATGAATGGAGAATGGCTGTATGAAAGAAGTCTATTTCAAGGAAATAATGATAGCGGATATGCAAAATGAAACCGCTCGTATTCAACCATTTGAAAAAGGCTTGAATGTGGTAACAAGTGTGGATAACCATATGGGCAAATCATCATTATTAAAGTCTATGTATTATACTTTGGGAGCAGAGGTTGACTTTGACTCAGTTTGGGATAAGCAGTCAAAGCTGTATGTTGCAACTTTAAGTGTAATGGGGAGAGAATATCGGATTGCACGCTTTATGAAGCGCTTTGCTGTATTCGATGGTGATACACTCTTGAAAATTACAGATAGCGTTACTAATGGATTAGCTCCACTGCTGGGAGAAATTTTTGATTTTTCGGTTTATCTGCCCAATAAGGAAACAGGAAAAGTTGAAATGGCGCCTCCGGCATTTACATTTATGCCATATTATATCGACCAAGATAAAGGCTGGAGTGGACTCTATGATAGTTTTGCCTCGATAAATCAATATAAAAGTACAGATAGAATTAAATCTTTATATTATCACCTTAACATTTATACCAAAAATACAGTTGAACTTATGGCAAAAAGAGATTGCCTTAAAGAAAGCCAAGAAACTTTGAAGGCAGAAAATGATAGACTAAATATAATTTTATCCGCTTTGAGAGAAGAAACGGCTAATCTTCCTCCTGCAGATACGGTAAGCGAGTTAGAGGTACAACTCGAGAAGCCTAAAAAACAGATTGAAAATCTGGTAAAGAGAATAGGAACCATACGAAATGAGATTCAAAGTTCAGAAGCTACTCTTCACCAACATCAGTATAATTTACAAGTAATCAGAGAGTATATATCAGCGAAAAATTCAACCGCAGGAAATGAAGATCATAAACATCATGTTTGCCCGAACTGTGGATATATTTTTGATGATGAGATTTTTGATCTTGTTAGGTCTAACTATGGTGCGCTGAACGAAGACTATATGTGCCAGCAAATTCAACTTTTAATTGATTCGGTCTCTGAAAAACTCGATTCTGAAAAAAGAAATATGTGGATCTCAGCCGGCAAATGAAAGTGGAAGAAAAGGCTTTTCAGGCTCAAAAAGATGAATTTGATATTTATATCAGGCGACGTGGGCTGGCCGCCTCTGCTATGCGATTTCAAAAGCAATTAGATAGAACGACTTTAGAGATTCAGAAGATTGAAGAAGATCTCAAGGAAATTAATAAAGAACTCCGAAAACGTCCTAATAAGAAGGAAGTCGAGGAAAATATGTTGAGTATGTTCGATTGAACATTATGGCTTTGGGTGCTTGGAATCCTTCTTATGAGGGGAAAATTCACCTATTAAAACCCATTAAGGCACAGGGAACGTTAGAAAATAAAATTATTTTGGCGCAATTTGTAGCTATTTTTCAAACAATGGAGTATTTTAAAACCAGTGCAACGAGATTTTCTTTTGTGGTTGATTCACCACGGGCAAAAGAGGCAAGTGCTTCCAGCAGCAAAGACATTTTAAAAATGATCGCGCAGATGAAAATGCTGCCGCAGGTTATATTAGCAACAATTAACTATTCTGAGTATAAACCTGAAATTGAAATTCCTGCGAATATTATTACTTTAAGTGAAAAGGGAAAATTACTTAGAGAAGATGATTACACTAAAAAGAGAGACATGATTCGGGGAATACATGAACTGTTAAAATGATGAAAGCTGCTTCGTGAGATTTTACGTTGATTTTTTCATTTAAAAAATTTGCATTAAGTTCTACATGTAGAGTAGGTTGCAATATTCCTAAGGCAATACCGCACAATTCTAAGTGCCGATACGGCGAGCGAGGTGCGGCAGC
>OHAI01003401.1_pt1 | contig 10808 bp, 10 predicted proteins | sample 1577091 | NCBI WGS metagenome assembly OHAI01 (sample SAMEA3541548, study PRJEB24748) | human gut metagenome | biome: human gut; feature: human-associated habitat; material: faeces | place: China | collected 2012
GCAATCTGCACGCCCCACTTTGCGGTATATTTTGTCCGAATTCGGTTGTCGTAGCCCGCTACGACGCCCTCATCCGAACAAAATCTCCCATAAATTGTGACGCACATCTTGCGTAAAGCATTTTTCAAACACACTCTAAAGACTCTGAGAGTACATACTTATGTTTAATATTTATTAGCGTCTTTCTTATTAACCTGAATAGTGATTTTAGTGCCATCCGGCTTCTCCACTGTCCATGTGGAAATATCCGGTTTCTCTGATACAACCATACTTGCACCTCTGCCTCCCACATCAGCTCCAAGGAAGAAGCGGATGGCATCATGCCTGCATTCCTTAATACAGGAAGTACATCCCCAGCAGTCTCTTACCTGACGGATAAAGGCTTTGTTCTCTTTATCCTTTTTGATCAGATTTCCGGGACAGGCTTCGATACATCTGCCGCATCCTGCACATTTACTTTTCTGAATCCGAATGCTCATCTCTCACCTGCTCCTTTCTCTGCGGTATTCAAACCTGTATTTTCCTTTGTGATCAAATCACGATATAAAATCTTAATCTCGCCGTTTTCCATACGGGAGTTTACATATTTCATCCACTCTTCGCTCTGCTGCGGGTAGTCTGTATTCTCTCCGAAACTATGCCATCTGGTTTCCTTTCTGGCTGCCAGATGTGCGATCACTGCCTGACACACGATCAGTCGTTCGCGAAGTTCATAAATCTGCATCAGTTCATAAGTATCTGTTGCTGCCAGAGTGTCAACTACTGGCAACAATGCTGCAATCTTTTCATCTGCCTTTGCAAGACTCATCCCGCTGTATCTGTAGTCTGTACCGATTCCTCCTGCGTACTGATCCATGATCTTCTGCATGGCTTCCTCAAGCTGCTCTGCATTCATCAAAGAACGGGAAGCATTCAAATGTGATTCGTATTCTGCCTTCTTAGCTATTGCAGTTTGAGACAGCTCCTGTTCTCCGCCACGCTCTAAAGCCTCTTCCTTATTTTCCGCTGCGATCCGGTCATCATCTTTGCCATTCAGATATTCCAAAATCGCCTCTGCTGCGATCTCACCTTCTGCCAGTGCGCCGGTTACATATTTCTGCGGACATCCTCCTGCTACGTCTCCGGCTGCATATAAACCTTCAATAGTTGTAGCTCTGTTATTATCTACCCAGTAACCGCTGGCTGTATGTCCGCCTACAATATATGGCTCTGTGCCCTCAATCTCTACATTCTCTTCGGATGGTCCTTTTCCGGCTTCCATCCATTTCAGAGTCTGGGACGGTGCCATATTCAGGTAAGCTTTGTAAAGGTCCTGCTCCTGTTCTTTGGAAATACCTTCCGTTCTGAGATAACATGGACCGTTTCCTTCTCTGTTCTCCATGACTGTACCGTAAACTCGCTGGGAAGTTGTCAGACCATATTTTGTTTCATAAATATCACCATGTGCATTGACCTGTCTGGCTCCAACACCCTGAGCAATAGTTCCTGTAGGAGCAATCGTGTCCTTACATCTCAATGCAATGAAACGCATCTCAAAGGTTGTCATCTCCGCACCGGAAAGAAGTCCCATTGCATATCCTGCACCTGTGTTAAACGGAGGATACCACATCTTATGTCTGGAAAATCCCGGATTATTCGGTCTGTAAAGTCCCGCTGCACCACCTGTGGCACAAAGAACTGCTTTCGCATCAATGTCATAGAAAATATCCTCATTAACGCTAAATCCAACTGCGCCTGTGACTTTTTTGTTTTCTGTTTTATAATCTGTAATATTTACATGATTGAGAACCGTAACATTCTCCTGTTCAGCTGCCGCCTTTGCAAGGATTGGCTTCATATTTTCGCCATTGATCTTGATGTTTCGGTTTCCTCTGGCAACATATTTTCCGTTTTCGTCCTTCAGGATGACCAGCCCCAGATCTTCCATCACCTTTGTCACATGATTCAGTCTCTTTGACATGGTAAGAAGAAGGTCTTCTCTTACGATTCCATGGGCATCCTTTTTGGCATAATCCACATAATCCTGCGGCACTCTGCCTTCTGTAATATATGCGTTCAATGCATTCACGCCCGCCGCCAGACATCCGCTTCGCTTAATATTCGCTTTCTCTGCGATCAGAACTTTTCTGCCGCTTTTTTTGCCGATCACATAGGCTGCAAAGCATCCTGCCGTACCGCCGCCGATGATCAGCACATCTGTCCTGATTCTCTCTGTTCTCATTCTCTCTTACCCTTTCCTCCATACCAGTGTGCCAACAAGTTGATTTCCCGATCAATCTTGCGCCTGAATTTCTTATTTCTTCATTGTCGTCAGTCGCCGCAGCCACCGTTGTCAGATAATTACAAAGTCATCCCTTACAGCCTCATTTTCGATCAGCTGTACACTGTCACCTCTCAGTGCAAAAATCCTGTAAAGGAATACATTCACAGTCTCACCTTCCCGGATATCTGCTTTCTCCAGGCTTCTTCTGGCAGTTACTACGGAATTGTTGACTCTCACCTGAAGTTCCAGATTATCTCCCCTGAAAGAAACCCGTTCAACCACTCCCCGGGATACGGAAGTTTTGAACTTCTCCACCTCATCCAGTTTGGAGATTTTTACAAATTCCGGGCGGACAATGATCTTGTCTGCTCCTTCTGCCTGAGCAAAGGTATGGAAATCATCCGCATTTTTCAACACAGATGGCTGTCCGAAGAAGGACGCTGTAAAAGCTGTCTCAGGGTTTCTGTAAACCCCTATGGGAGTTCCTTTCTGTTCGATCCGTCCTGCATTAGTGATAATAATCTCATCTGCTACTTCAATGGCCTCATCCTGATCATGAGTAACGAAAATACTGGTAATTCCCAGCTTCCCGATCATCTCTTTTAACCAGCTTCGCAGTTCCTGACGGATTTTTGCATCAATGGCTGCAAAAGGCTCATCCAGAAGCAGCACCTGGGGATTTGGAGCAAGGGCTCTGGCAAATGCCACCCTTTGCCTCTGACCGCCGGATAACTGGCTTGGATATCTTTTTTCCAGTCCTTCCAGCCCCACCAGTTTGATCAGCTCTCTGACTCTGGCATCAATTTTCTTCTTATCAGCCTTCTGAACCTTCAAACCAAATGCAACGTTGTCATAAACTGTCATATAGCGAAACAACGCATAATTCTGAAATACAAATCCAATCCCACGCTGACTGGCCGGAACATCATTTACCACTTTTCCATCAATAATGACCTCTCCGCTGTCCGGGGTTTCCAGACCTGCGATCATTCGAAGAATAGTTGTTTTTCCGCTTCCGCTTGGTCCCAACAGACCAATCAGTTTACCTTTCTCAATTCCGAAATTCACATTCCTTGATGCCTGGTAAGAACCATATGTCTTATTGATATTTTTTAACTCTACATACATATCAGGCTTCCTTCTTTCCTTTATATTCAATCAGGCTTCTGACTACCAGAATGATAACTGCCATGATCACAAGCAGTGAAGATACGGCAAATGCCGGAACATACTGAAACTCATTAAACAAAATCTCTACATGAAGAGGAAGTGTATTGGTCTTTCCTCTTAAATGTCCGGAAAGTACAGATACCGCTCCAAACTCTCCCATTGCTCTTGCCGTACAGAGCACAACTCCATACAGTAATGCCCATTTGATATGAGGGAATGTGATCTTCCAGAAAATGGTCCATCCACCTGCTCCCATCAGGGCTGCCGCTTCCTCCTCATCGCTTCCTTCTGCTTCCAGAACCGGAATCAGTTCTCTGGAAATAAAAGGAAAGGTTACAAATACAGTTGCAATAATGATTCCCGGTACAGAGAATACAACTTTAATCCCTAACTTCATGAGAAAAAAGTAAACAGGACTCTGTCGTCCGAAAATCAGAAGAAAGATCAAACCTGCAATAACAGGGGAAATAGTAACCGGAAGATCGATCAGGGTAGTGAGAAGCTTTTTACCCCTGAACTGAAACTTCGTCAGTGCCCAGGCTGCAAAAACACCAAAAACAGTGTTAAAAACAACTGCAAAGAGTGTTGCCTTCACTGTAAGAAGAAGTGCTTTGATGGTGTACTCATCTGTCACTGCAGCTGCATAGACCTTCCATCCGCTCCGCAATGCTTCTGTAATCACAGTGATCAAAGGAAGAAGGAGCATGACTGCCAGAAACAGAACACTGATCCCGACAAGCAGCCATTTTGTAATTTTCTCCGAAGTCTTTTCATTGTTGTCCATCAGGCATTTCCTCCTCTTAAAATTCTTGCATTTCTCTGCTGTATCATACTGTTAAGGAACAGAATAAACAATGAAACTGCCAACATCACAAGTGCGATTGCCGTTGCACTTGAATAATCAAATTCCTGAAGCTCTGACATAATAACCAGCGGTGTGATTTCTGTATAATAGGGTTTATTTCCTGCGATAAATACAACACTTCCATATTCACCCAGACATCTTCCGAACGCAAGTCCGGTCCCTGCAAAGATTGCGGGCTTCAGTTCCGGAAAAATGACCTTCCAGAAGATAGTTGTTTTCTTTGCTCCCAACACTCCTGCTGCCTCGCTGTAAGAATTATCCATCTTTTCCAGAACCGGCTGTACACTTCGCACAACGAACGGTATTCCTACAAATATCATAGCCACTGTAATACCTATTCTTGTGTATGCGATCCTGATACCGAATCCTGCAAAAAAGCTGCCGACAATTCCCGAATCTGAGGTCAGGGATGTCAGTGCAATACCTGCTACCGCTGTGGGAAGAGCAAAGGGAAGTTCGATCATCCCATCCATAAGTCTCTTGCCCGGAAAATCATATTTCACAAGCACCCACGCAAGAATAGTTCCCATAATTCCATTTATTACTGCTGCTGCAAAAGCACATACAAAACTGGTATAAAAGGATGCCAGCACTCTGGCTCTTGTGATGGTTTCGATAAAATCTTTAAAACTCAGCTTCGCTGTGTAGATCACCAGACTTGCCAGGGGGATCAGAACTACCAGACTCAATATGGAAATGGTAATTCCCATGGAGAGCCCAAACCCTGGAATCACCGGTTTATTTCTTTTTTTCATAATCAATTACCGCCTCTTCTGTCTCATATATTCTGTCTGTGCTTATGCTCTTGCTTCATCTTGTCTTCCTTTATCTCTCATAAATCTGATCGAAAATTCCGCCATCTGTGAAATGTTTCTCCTGCACTTTATCCCATCCGCCATAATCACTGATATTTGCCAGATTTATATTCAGATCAAACGTATCACTGTGCTTCTTCAGGACTTTCTCATTAGTGGGGCGGAAATAATTCTCTGCTGCGATCTCCTGTGCTTCGTCGGAATACAGATAATTCAAATACTCAGTTGCCACATCTCTTGTATCTCTGTAATCCACCACTTCATCTACCACAGCCACAGAAGGCTGTGCCAGAATACTTACGCTTGGAGTAACAATCTCATACTCATCCGGATAATCCCGCATGGATAGATAAGCTTCATTTTCCCACGCAACCAGCACATCTCCTTGTCCGTTCTCCACGAAAGAAGTCGTTGCACCTCTTGCGCCTGAATCAAGAACTACCACATTCCGGTAAAGTTTCTTAATGAATTCCTTCATCTGCGCTTCATCGCCATCATACTTTTTATCTGCGTAAGCCCAAGCTGCCATGTAGTTCCATCTGGCGCCGCCGGAGGTTTTCGGATTTGGTGTTACTACTCCCACTCCTTTTTTCGTCAGGTCGTCCCAGTCTTTGATATCCCTGGGATTTCCTTTCTTCACCAGAAATACGATAGTGGATGTATAAGGAGAACTGTCATTGTCAAATTTATCTTTCCATCCTGCCTTGATCAGCCCTGCGTTTTCAATAGACTCAATATCATATTCCAGTGCCAGGGTTACCACATCTGCATCCAGACCATTGGCTACCTCAAGTGCCTGTTTCCCTGAACCGCCATGAGACTGTATCACTTCCACATCTTCCCCGGTCTTCTCCTTCCAGTGGTCTTCAAATATTTTATTATACTGTTCAAACATCTCTCTGGTAGGATCATAGGAAACATTAGTGATAGACACCGTTTTTCCAAAAGTCTGTACCGGCATCAATACCAGTACAACTGCAAGACCAAAGGCAAATAATTTTCTGATCATGTTTCATCTCCTTTAAAGTACCAGTAGTTTTTTGCATTCTCTACTTTTCATAGTTATTCGATATGTTTTATATGATATTACAAGAAATGACAGAATTTGTCAATAGTGTATTAAAATAAGTACAATTTATGTTGTGTAGATGTTACTGTTCACACATCACTATCCCGCGAGGTGTTTTGGCATGAATATGCCAAAATCCCGAGACATACAAGCCAAAATTCCATTGCCGCAGGCAATCTGGAATGAATTTTGGCTACGTTACTGAGAACGGAGTGAACAGTAACGTATAGATAAGAACACAAAAAAAGCAGCATCCTGAAATACAGAATGCTGCAGTCAAAATTACATATTTTTTATTCGGCAGAAGCTGCTGCCTTTTCTTTCTCCGGGAAAAGCTTTCCGAAAATAAATCTTACGAATGGTCCGGCATAAAAGATCTGCCAGAAGAATGCCATCGGAAAGTTCATTGCTGTTGTCTGGAGCCATGTGGGAATGATCTGACTTGCCGGTGCATGTTTGATCAGCACAGTTGCCGCAAAGCTCATACATGGACACATAAATGCAACGGATACTGCTGAGATTGCAAGTACAAGGTGGAACGGATTATCTCTTCTCATATCCACAATACCAAATGCAATCTTCTTTGCAAGACCACCGATGATAAAGAAATCAAGAATAAATGCAATCGGTCCCATGAATGTTAATTCATGAAAAGCTAACAGAAATGTCTCATTTGTCATTGTCCCTGTATTCAGTACAATGTTGTAGCAGATCATGGCATAAACCATTACAAACACCATGATAATCGTAAAAATAACTTCCTGAAACTTGTTTTTAGGCATAAAAAATCCTCCTTAGATAGTATGAATAACATCAATTAGAGATTTGTGTTGTTCATAACCATCCAGGAGGATGTACCGTTTCCAATAATACCAAATATCTGTTTCTTAAATTTACCGTTGATTATTATATGGATTCCGGATGCAAAAGTCAAGATTTTTTTTATAAATATGGTACCCCCGGGGTCTCCGGATAGCTGCCCATTGCGATCAGAAGTTCCAGACCGATCTGTCTTGCATTCAGTACCGCTGTTTTCGCAGCACTGGCATCACCGGCAACTGCCAGAATCACTTCATTGGAATGACTGGTTCCCTTATCAGGTGTCATATATTTTGCAATAGAAAGAGAGGCAGACTTCATCGCTGTATCTGCCATTACCAGTCCGATTGCAGCAGGAGAGCCAGCCATAAATCCGAATGCTTCTCCCATTGGTACTCCGAAAGCCTTATTCAGTACCTGTCCTGCACTGGCTGAATAGGCAAACTCCAGATGACCGCTTTCACTGATATATACCTCTCCTGCATTTTTATTGGTAAGCTCCAGTGCCATGGATATGGCATGGCGCACATCTGAGACATCAGTTCCTCCAAGAACAATATAGTTTCCATGACCACCCCATCCCTTGGTATCCCTCGGCAATTCTATGGAAAGAACCTCTGTGTTGGTTGCTTTCACCGCATCATCGATAGCAGTGATCTGCCCTGCAGCACCTGTACGGGAGCTGAACAATCCCAGACAGCGATACTTCATTCCTACGTTCATAGTCTCCAGCAAAGTATCATCAATCCCTGAAATCACAAGCCCAATCGTATCCAGAACTGCGGTCCCTACAAATTCACTGCGCGTACAGTGTGTGCTGATATTTTTTATATCTATCATTTGTTACGCCCTCCTGTATATATTACCCCATAATACCAGATTTTATATGTTTAGCTTATCATGCCCTGACAGGATAGGCAACAGAAATATACTATGGTGATCAATGTGACGAGAACACAAAAACGACAAAAATCCCCAACTCCCGCAGACCAATTCTGCGGGAGCCGGGGATTTTATGTAGGTATGAACATAATACACGAATACGCCAGTTATATAATCGATGTTATACAATTAATTACTTCACGATCATACCAGTCTTTCTGTCGCTGAAGATCGCTACCTCGATCAGGAAGATGATACCAAGGATCAGCTGCTGTAACTGTGTCGGCATCATCAGCATTACCAGACCACTGGAAAGTACTTTGTATGTCATAACACCAAGAATGATGTTATAGAATCTTACTTTAGCACCACCGTTTACAGGCATTCCGCCAAGTACCAGGGCGATCATGATCTGTGTTTCCAGCTGGTTACCTGCTGTAGATGTAACGGAACCTACTTTGATAGCATTTACAAATGCTGCAAGTCCTGTGATACATCCTGCTGCCACGAATACAAGGATCTTTGTAGTCTCTACACGGATACCTGCGAATCTTGCTGCTGTTTCACCTGCACCGATTGCTTTCAGTCTGGAGCCCAGACCTGTGTAAGTAAATACAAGATATGCCACTACGAAGATGATCACTGTGAAAGTAAGCATAAATGGCAGTGTGTTGTATTTGGAAATATCACTTACTGCGTAAACAGGTGAGTTAGTTGTTGCATATGCACAAACTCCACGGAACAGATACATGGTACAGATTGTAACAATGAAGCTTGTGATTTTTCTCTTAACATTGAAGTAACCATTGATCAAACCGATGAGACCACCTGTTACCACACCACCGAGTGCTGCCAGAACCATATTGTAGTGGGAAAGATAGCAGACTACGATGGAAGCAACACCAAGCATGGAGCCCTGGGAGAAATCCAGACCACCCATTGTCATTACCATGAACACGCCGATGGATGAGATCAGCAGCATGTATGACTGGCTCAGAAGCAGTGATATATTTTTCGGCTGAAACAGTCTGCCGTCTGTGAGGATTGCAAATAATACACAGATGATCACGAATCCTGCAATAGGAAGGATCGTACGCACAATGGGACGTTCCAGAAATGGTACTTGCTCAGTTGATTTTTTTGTTGTACTCATTTTTTTACCCCCTTAAATCATATTGTCAATCAGATCTGTGTCTTTCAGATCCGGAGAGCGAAGGAATTCACCATTGATCTTACCGTCCTTCATGATCAGGATACGGTCTGCCATACCCAGAAGCTCCATGATTTCCTCAGAGATCATAATAATGGATTTTCCTCTTTTTCTCATATCGTTCATCATGGCGTAGATATCAGCTTTAACTTTGACATCAATACCACGTGTAGGGGAGTCAAGGATGATCAGGTCGGAGTCCTTACCAACCCAGCGTGCAAGAACGACTTTCTGTTTGTTACCGCCGGAAAGAGCGGATACAAACTGGTCAACGCCTGTCATTTTTGTACTCATCTGTTTTGCAAATTTATTGGCAAATTCATTCATTGTCTTTGCGCGAAGGAATCCATGAGTCTTCAGATCCTCCAGGGATGGAAGACAAATGTTATCGCCAATTGTATCATTAATGACCAGAGACTCATTGTCACGGTCCTTGGAAGCATATGCAATACTGTGTTTGATGGCATCCGGAATGGAATTGATCGGTGTGCCGTCTCCCAGAGTTACACTTCCCTGGCGGAAATAGGAAGCTCCGAAGAGTGCCTTTCCAACCTCATGCATACCGCATTCGGAAAGTCCTCCGATACCAAGGATCTCACCTTTGTGAAGATCAAGGTTCAGGTTCTCGATCTGCCCTTTTACTGTCACGTTCTTTGCAGAAAGAACAACTTCGTCAGATACTTTTTCACCGTAGTCTGTACGATAGTAACTGTCACCGATCTCACGGCCTACCATTAAGGCTTTCAGTCTGTCAGGTGTAGCTTCTTCCTTTGTGATGGAACCGATCTTCACACCATCTCGAAGTACACTGATATTATCAGACTGCTCGATAACCTCCTCAAGGTCATGGGAAATAAAGATTACGCAGTTTCCTGTGTCACGAACCTTGTGCATTACCTTGAAAAGCTCTTCACGGCCTTTCTGTCCAAGTGCTGTTGTTGTCTCGTCTACAACCAGAACCTTCGGATTAAAGTAGGTAGATTTTACGATCTCTACCAGCTTACGATCCTCGAAGTTGTAATCATCGATCACCTTAGTTGCATCAATATAGTTGAATCCATAGCTGTCCAGATATTCCTGGGCTTTCTTGTTCATTGCTGCGGTATTTTTGATACCACATTTAGTAAACTGATCCTCGTTTCCAAGGAAAATATTCTCTGCTACAGTCAGTCCGGAAAGTGTTCCGATCTCCTGTACGATAATGGCTACACCCTGATGGTTGGCTTCAACCTGGTTGGTTGCGGTGATCTCTTTTCCTTCAAGGATAAACTTGCCGGAATCTTTCTGATAAATACCTGTCAGGCAGGATGTTAATGTAGATTTACCGGAACCGTTTTCACCGATCAGTGCGTGGATCTCACCTTTATTAAATGTAAAGGAAACGTTGTCCAGGGCGTGTGTGATGCCAAAATGTTTATCAATATTTTCTGCTCTTAATAATATTTCACCCATAATCGTTCTCCTTATTTTACTACAAGACCTTTAACCGGTTTAGTTGTCAGTGCAACGATAACCAGCAGAGCAACACCTGTTACTACGTTCTGGATCGTAGTCGGAGCTCCCAGTGCAACGAAACCGTTGAACATAAGCTGAATGATCATTTCACCGATTACAATAGCGATAACCGGATGGCCATATTTCTTAAATGCCAGTCCAAAGAATGTTCCCATCAGAGGAGTAAAGTTACGGCTCATAGAGGAAAGGTTGGAAGCTGA
>OHAI01003414.1_pt1 | contig 10780 bp, 10 predicted proteins | sample 1577091 | NCBI WGS metagenome assembly OHAI01 (sample SAMEA3541548, study PRJEB24748) | human gut metagenome | biome: human gut; feature: human-associated habitat; material: faeces | place: China | collected 2012
CCAAAGAAATCAAGTTGGATAAGTTAGCCTGCGAGATCATCTGTTCTACTTCTTCTACTGTAACCTCTAAATATTCCGCCAATTCCTCACTGTTAGGTGTTCTTCCCAGCTCTCGCTCCAGCTCCTGCATGGCTGTCTCTATCTTTTTTTGTTTTTGACGGATTGTACGCGGGATCCAATCCATCTTTCGGATCTGATCAATAATTGCACCACGTATTCGAAGGCTGGCATACGTCTCAAATTTTACACCTTTGGACAGTTCAAACTTGTCGATCGCATCGATCAGACCAAAGATACCATATCCCACCAAATCATCATACTCTACAGTATAACCCAAATACATTCCCAGTCTTCCGGCAACAATCTTGACCAAACCGGCATATTCCAAAATTAGTTTTTCGCGAATCTTGCTGCTCTTTGTACGGGCATATTCTTCCCAAAGGGCAATCCTTTTTTTCTCGTCCATCGAGTAACTCCATCCCTCCTGCAACTAACCACCATTCCCGTTTATAAAATATTTTATGGTTCTTCCTGGTCAGAATCAGTCTGTTCCCCTGTTTGTGTCTGCTCATCCTGTTGTTCTTGCTGCTCTTTTTCCTGCTCTCGCAATTCTTCATCACGTTTGCTTCGGATAAAGCGATTACTCTGCTCCACTTTCAAAATAATTTTTTGTGCAATGATCCCAATAATATAAAAGACGATCAATGTCGCTAACAGCACTTCCAGGCTGTAAGTCACATCCATCTGTTTCACAATAGCTACAATACACACTACTGCACCTGCCAGTAATGTGATCACTTTTGGAATAAATTCTGCCTTCACCAAAAAGTCTCCTTCCCTAGATCGTCTGTACCGGTTTTCCAACAGATTTAATTACAAAATCACCGTTAGCCGGATAAAACTCAACTGTTCTTCCGTAATTCAAGCCGGTATCCTCTGCCAGGATCTTAATATTTAATTGTGCTAACTTTTGTTTAACTGCTTCAACGTTCCGCTGTCCAACACGCAGCATATCATTATCTGACTTAAATGCAAACATCTGCGCGCCTCCTGCAATTTTAGCTGTTAGACGATTAACAGCAGCCCCTCTCTCTTTCATGCGTTCGATCAGCAATTCAATGCCGGTATCTGCAAATTTCGCCTTATTTTCATTTTGACGTACTTTACTGCTGTCCGGAAGCATAATATGTACAAGCCCGGCAATCCGCATCTGTGCATCGTACAAAGCCACACCAACACAAGACCCCAGTCCCAGCGTTGTCAACGCATCCGGAGCTATACATATATTTAAGTCAGCCATTCCAACTTTTATCATTTCTCCCATAGTGGCAACCATACCTTTCCAGCAATCTTCCTTTGCTGATCTCTATCAACTAATCCCTAATGCCCGCATGATAGAATCATAAGAATCCAGCGTTGGAATCATAATAAAATAACCACTAATATCTACATCCATGTCTCGAAATCGTGACTCGATCAAAAGTGCCTGATCACCTAATTTTCCAAACTCTATGGCGGGCACACTCAAAATTGCCCCCGCCATATCGACAGATAAATACGGAACCGACGGAGATATTGTTAAATTTGTCATTTTAGAAATCGCCGATAAGTAAGCACCGGTAATAATATTACCAAGTTCCATCAACGCTGACATTTCCATTTCTGAAAAAGTATCATCCGCTTGCGGCTTCATGCCAAGCAATTGTTCCACCAAACGATGTGCATCTTCCGAACCAAGCATAAATAACATAGAACCTTCAATGTCTCCCTCTAAGGAAAGCATGATTCCCGCAACCAATGTTTCTTCGCCACCGATCACATTAGCTAATTGTTGGAATGTCAACATTTTTACTTGTGGAACATACATGTCAACTTTTGCATTGATCATTTGCGACAACGCAGTGACCGCATTGCCGGCACCAATGTTGCCAATTTCCGTAAGTACATCAAAATTCATATTATCTAAGCCCTCTGTGTTCGTCATATGCACACCTCGATTCTGTCAGCCCCTTGGTTTATTTTTCTGCTGTGCCTACAATTACGCTAGACATATTTAATAAAGATATTAAATTATCACCATTTTTACCAATACCACTCAAATACTGTGCTTTAGCATCGTTCATATCAATCGCAGTATTTTTCTCAATATCATTTTCACTCAGAGTCAAAACCTCTTTTACCTCATCCACAATTAAGCCTACAGCAGACTGCGGTTCTAACTTAATAATAATGATACGTGTCGCATTGGTATATTCGTCCGGTTTCAGGTCAAATTTCAACCGCAAGCTCATCACTGGAATGATCTCACCACGAAGGTTGATCACCCCCTTAAAATACTTCTGCGCCTTTGGTATACGTGTGATCCTTTGATTTCGAACAATATTATCCACATAACTGATATCTATGCCATAATATTCATCATCCAATTTGATCACTATATACTGCTTGCTCTCTCCCACAACGTTTAAGTTCTGAATATCTGCTATCTCTTCCATGATGTACCTCCCCCTATACTAATGCATTTACTTCAAGAATCAATGCAATCTCTCCATTACCAAGAATGGTTGCACCACCTATCATCTTGCTGCAATTAATGTAATTACCGATTGACTTGATAACAATCTCCTGCTGACCGATCAAATTGTCAACGACAAGACCAGCCTGCTTATCGCCCTTGCGGACAATAACAACCGTCAGACTCTCTTCCTCGTTTTCTACCGGTTCAACATCTAAAAGATTATCAAGACGGATCAACGGAATAACATTTCCGCGTAAATTGATCACTTCTTTCGTCTGAACATGTTTGATATCCTCAAGCGGAATATCTTCGATCATTTCAATATTACCAAGCGGAATTGCATATTTTTCTGTGCCAAGCTCAACCATAAGAGCCTGAATGATCGCCAGTGTAAGTGGCAGACGGATAATAAAACTACTTCCCTCACCCAATACACTCTTACATTCAATATTACCACCAAGACCTTCAATCTTTGTCTTAACGACATCAAGACCAACACCTCGACCGGAAATATCTGTAATTTTTTCAGATGTTGAAAAACTTGGACGGAACAATAATTCAACGATCTCTTTGTCAGACATCAACTCTGCCTGTTCGCTTGTGATCGTTCCTTTATCTACTGCTTTTTGTCGTACCTCATCTACATTTATGCCGGCACCATCATCGCGGACCTCAATAATAACATTATTGCCATCCTGATATGCATCGAGGAAAATGTTGCCGACCTCCGGTTTGCCAAGTGCAATTCTCTCTTCATTCGATTCCAAGCCATGATCTGCTGCATTGCGGATCAAATGCTGCAATGGATCTCCGATCTCATCAATAACGGTACGATCTAACTCTGTTTCCTCACCCGTCATATGAAGTTCCATCTTTTTGTCGAGCTTTTTGCTGAGATCTCGAACCATACGTGGAAAACGATTCAAAACACTTTCAATCGGCACCATACGTACCTTCATAACAGACTCATGCAGATTCGTTGTTACACTTTCTAAATATTCAATCTGCTCATTAAATCCATTATCGTTTCTATGTTCATTCGTTGCACTGCTGGAAACTAATCCATTCTTCGCAATGATCAACTCACTCACCAGATTCATCAAAACATCCAGTTTTTCAATATCCACACGTACCGTACGACCAATCGCCGGTTTTGCCTTAGAAGTTGCTTTCTTTTCCGGTTTCTTCTGTGTCGCTGCTGCAGCCTGCGCTTTTGGTTTGTCCTCGGTTTTCGTCGCTGGCTTTGATTCTTTTCCCGCGGTCTGCACCGACTCCTCGTGTGCTGCTTCCTCAGCCCCTTCTAATTGTACCTTAAACGTTCCAACAACCGCTTCTTTGATCTCCGATACGTTTTCAATTGCTGCTTTTACTTTCTCGGCGGACTCTTTTGTAAAGTACACCAAACTGAAATCATAATCGAACTTTTCATCCTCAATATCCTGTACGTTCGGCTCGGCTTTCATAACCTCGCCAAGCTCTTCCAAACATTTGAATACCAAAAAAGCTCTCGCCGCTTTCAATATACAACTATCCTGCAAGTATACCGTAATTCCTAATATGTTGAGATTTTCTTCTTTTGCTTTTTCAAATGTTGCTTTCTCATAATCGCTAATACGAATGTTTTCGTATTTCGCTTTATTCCCATCACTTGCAGCAGACTTATCATCACTCGGTGCTGCTGTCGGTGTCGGGGCCGGCACCTCTCCGGTACCACCTTTGGCTTTATCCGCAATGGAATTTAAGGTGTTGATAATTTCTTCATTATCCTCCGTACCCTCATCGGCTGATTCCAAAATATTAGCCAAATAGCCTTCCAATGCGTCCAGTCCACGGAACAGTACATCAATCAATTCCGGCTGCACTTTCATGTTACCGCTTCTGATCTCCTGAAATACATTTTCCATGTCATGCGTCAAACGCTGCATTCTCTTGTAGCCCATTGTTCCAGCCATTCCTTTCAAAGAATGCGCTGCACGGAAGATCTCATTGATCGTTTCCATGTTATCCGGCTCTGTCTCCAAGATCATCAACTGATCACTAAGCGTTTGCAAATGTTCTTTTGTTTCATCGATAAAAATTTCTAAATACTGGCTTACATCCATTTCATTGCACCCCCACGTGTTTAATGATTGTTTCTGCAATCTGCTGCAGCTCGACAACTTCGTCAACAGCTCCGGCTGTGGCAATCGCTCGTGGCATACCATACACCGTACTGCTCTCTTCATCCTGCGCAATTACATAAATCTGCTTGACTTGTTCCAATTGTAAAATACCGTCTGTCCCATCAGAGCCCATTCCGGTCAAAACCACACAGGTTATCTCATCACAGGAGACGTTCATCAACGACTCATACATAATATCTGCACAGGGTTTTAATGCATTTCTGGCCTCCTCGATCGTAACGGACAAATACTGCTCATGCTTATTTTTCTCCATTACGCGAAACTGAAAACCGCCCTTTGCAATATAAACAGTTCCTTTCCGCAACGGTTCACCATGCTCTGCTTCTTTGACCGTGATCTCACTTAGTTCATTCAAACGTCTTGCAAGCGATCCGGTAAATCCTTCCGGCATATGCTGTACAATGACAACTGACGCATCGAGATTTGACGGCAGTTTTGGAATGACCTGTTGCAATGCTTTCGGTCCCCCTGTGGAACAGGCAAGTGCTACGATCTTATTTGCACCCAGCACCAGCGGTTCTTTGGAATGCTTGGAACGATCTGCTTTCACCTCTCCTGCTACGCCGCCACGCTTTCTCTGCATGACAGGTGCTTTTTGTATGTGAAACAATTTCTTAAACACAGTTTTCTGTGTTTCCGGTTTCGGAACCGACTGCTCCTCTCCGGTATCCAATCCTGCCGTAGATAATCCCGTTGCCACATAAAGCATCCTTATGAACATATTGATAAAGAAAGGACCCTTCGCTTCGGAAAGACTTGTTGGCTTTGTAATAAAGTCAAAAGCACCGAGCTCCAACGCACGAATAGTTTCCGCGCCGCCTTTCTGAGCTAATGTGCTGACGATTAACACCTTCTCACGTTGATGTCTCTCATTCAACACTTTCAAAAAGGCAATGCCATCCATTCGAGGCATATTGATATCTAAAACAATAGCATCAACCTTTGCTCCAGAGTCTAAAATTTCCAGTGCCTCCACACCGTCCTCTGCCAGATATGCTGCATTGAGTTCCTTGTTATCATCTATTATATCAGAGAGTACTCTTCTCATGAGTGCAGAGTCATCTACAATTAAAATATTTTTCATGACGTGTTCCCCTTTTACCGCTGACCATTCCGAAACATACGTGCAAAAAGACCAGATAAACCTTTTGCTGTAAATGCTCCAGGCGTGTTCGCCGGTTGGTTGATAATTTGTCTGGCAATCCGACTGATCGCTTTGCTTGCCGGTGCATTCGGGTAAGCAATCGTAACCGGTTCCTGCCGCATTACGGCATTTTGCAATTTGAAATCATGTGGAACGCTTCCAAGGTATTCCATCTCCATCTGCAAAAATTTACTAGACACCGCACTCAACTTTCGATATAATTCTCTGCCCTCATCTTCTGACTGCGTTCGATTGCTGATCATATGAATCTTCATTTTACCGCCCTCGAACTCTTCCTGTCGCTGCAAAGTTTTCAAAAGAGCATAGGCATCCGTGATCGACGTAGGCTCCGGTGTCACAACGAGAAGCACCTGACTGCTACAGAGCACCAGATCGATCACAGAATCCGAAATACCCGCACCGGTATCAATTAATATCACATCAGCTACCTGATCCAATTCATATACGGAACGAACTAGATTTTGTATCTGATCACGCGATAAATTAGTCATCTCCCGAATACCGGATCCCCCTGAAATAAATCCAATATTTTCCGGGCCTGACGCAATGATGTCACAAACTCCCTTACCATGAAACATCATATCGGCCAGATTGTACTTCGGCCGGATTCCGAGCATGATCTCAATATTCGCAAGACCAAAATCAGCATCTAAAATAACTACTCGCTTACCCATTTTACTGAGAGTAATAGCCAGATTAACAGATATATTAGACTTTCCAACGCCGCCCTTGCCACTTGTAACGGTAATGACTTTGGCTAAATGCTGTCTTCTATTTTGATTTTTTATAATGTTGCGTAAACGCTCAGCTTGATCCATCAGCCATTCCCTCCTAAAAGCTGTTTTGTTATTTTTTGTGCATCCATTTTTCCAATATCATCCGGCACATTTTGTCCCCACGTCGCATAAGATAACTGTGCACCGGTCAACATATGGATGTTAAAAATATTGCCAACGGTATCCGTTTCGTCTAATTTCGTAAAGATCAAATAATATTCTGTGATCTTACGATACACTTCTGATATTTTCTTCAAATCCTTGTATTTTGTAGTTGCACTTAGTACCAGATAGACCTCTTTATCTTCTTCAGGCACTTTATCTAAGATCTTTTTAATATCCTGCACTTGTTCTGCATTTTGATGTGAACGTCCTGCCGTGTCAACAAATACAAGGTCAAACTCTTTTAGTTCATCAATGGTTTTATCCATTTCATCTGCCGAATAAACAACTTCTAATGGTATACCCAAAATATTGGCATAGGTTTTTAGCTGCTCTACTGCGGCAATGCGATACGTATCTGCTGTGATCAGCGCAACCCTGGTTTTTTTTGTGAGTTTTAATGTGGAAGCAATCTTTGCAATTGTCGTTGTCTTACCAACACCCGTAGGACCTACAAAGAAAATGTATTTGGTCTTTGTCGTTTTAACGTCGATCAAATGCGGCTGACCAATTTTTAATATGATCTTTTGATATACCCCCGCTAACACATTATCTAACGTCCATTCTTTTCTAGAACCGCTCTTTACCTCTTTTAGGATCTGATCCACATATTGTTCCTGAACCTCATTTTCAAGCATCTTTTTCTTGATCATCTGAAAATAAGCGTCCATTTTGTCTTCTGTTTTATCATTCTCCTTGGTTTCCGTCTCTTTCGCAGTCCCCATCTGCTTTTCCAAAAGATTCTGCAGTTTTGACAACTTTTGTTCAATCATCTTCTGCTCATTGATCACAGACTCGGTAACCCTTTCGTCCGGCTCATCCGGAAGAATTTGATCATTTTGCTGCATTTGTTTCCGTTTTGCTTCCTGCATAGCTGCTTTGGAATCCGGCGCCGTATATTCTGACCGTCTTCGAATTGCCTCCTGCAGTTTACTAAAATCCGGTTTTTCAGCATTCTCTGCTGTATCGTCAATTGCCGCCGTAAGCTCTACATGAGGTTTGCGAAACAACTTAAACAAGCCCTTGGGCGTTGTTTTTTTGACATTCATAATAACAACATCCTTCCCCAGTTCATTTTGCGCCATCTGTGTAGCAAGGTCTTCTGTTTGTGCTATATACTTTTTGATAACCACTATACTGTCACCATCCCTATTGATTGTAATTCTACATTGCTGTCAATTTCATTATAAGATACAACGATCAAATCCTGAAATTGCTCTTCCGTCAGTTTCTTAAAATAAAGCCGAACGATCGGCGATGTAACAATAATTGGATTTTTTCCCAATTCTTCCATTTTTTCCATTTCCTCTCCAACCGACTTTAGGATCATCTGCGTCTTGTCAGGCTCTAAATTAATATAAGTGCCCTGTTCTGTCTGTTTGATAGATCCCATAATTTCCTGCTCAATTTTGGGATCCAATGTAACAACACTGGTCATCTCATTAGGCGGGAAGTATTTATTCGAGATCGCCCGTTTCAGACTTTGTCGGACATATTCCGTCAAAACATCCGTATCTCTAGTGCTTGTCGCATTATCGGCAAGTGTTTCAAAGATCGTCACCAGATCGCGAATTGAAATTCCTTCACGAAGCAGGTTCTGCAATACCTTCTGTATCTCACCAACACTCAGCATTTTAGGTACAAGTTCAGATATCAACGTTGTATTTGCTTCCTGAATGTTATTGATCAGATTCTGCACATCCTGTCTCGTAAGCAACTCATCTAAATGACTGCGGATCACTTCTGTAAGATGTGTTGCAATGATCGATGGCGGATCAACTACCGTATATCCCATAGATTCCGCACGTTCTCGCTGCGATTCCGTGATCCAGATCGCCGGCAGATGGAACGACGGCTCGAATGTTGGAATACCTGTGATCTCCTCTTCCACAAACCCCGGATTCATCGCCATGTAGTGATCAAATAAAATCTCGCCTTCACTGATCGGTACGCCCTTGATCTTGATCACATACTGATTCGGATTAAGTTGGATATTATCTCTCAGACGGATCATCGGAACAACACATCCCAGTTCCAGTGCGACCTGACGACGTATCATAACAACTCGATCCAACAGGTCACCACCTTGGTTCACATCCGCCAGAGGAATGATTCCGTAACCAAATTCCAATTCGATCGGATCTACCTGCAGCAAAGAAACTACATTCTCCGGTCTTCTGATCTCCTCTGCTGTCTCTTCTTCCTCGTCAACCTCTGTCTCAATATTTTGTACTTCCATCGCCGATTCGATAGCTCGACCGGCAGCAATGAACAAGATTGCATAAATAAAGCAGATTAATGTTGGAAGCGGCGTCAATCCAAGTAACGCCATCGTCGCTCCGACTATGTACAATACCTTCGGTGTCGAAAACAACTGTGTGATCAACACATTTCCAAGATCCGACTCCTTTGATACTTTTGTTACCAGCACACCGGTTGACAACGAAATAACCAATGATGGTATCTGACTGACCAAACCGTCTCCGATCGTGAGTATGGAATATTTCTGCAATGCCTCTGTCATTTCTAATCCCTGCGACATAACACCGATAGCAAGACCGCCGACAAAATTGATCACTGTGATTATCAACCCCGCTGTCGCATCACCCTTTACATACTTCGAAGCACCATCCATCGCTCCGAAAAAAGTAGATTCGTCCTGAATCTTTTGACGGCGTTCCTTGGCCTGTTCATCTGTGATCGCACCCGTATTTAAATCGGCATCGATCGCCATCTGTTTACCAGGCATGGCATCCAACGTAAAACGTGCTGTTACTTCCGACACACGCTCAGAACCTTTATTGATCACGATAAACTGTACAATGATCAAGATCAAAAACACAATACCGCCAACAATCAGATTTCCACCACCGACAAACTCGCCGAACGCCTGAACTACGTTACCTGCCTCTCCTTTCAGCAGAATATTTCTCGTCGATCCTACATTCAATGAAATACGAAACAACGTTGTCATCAGCAGCAATGTCGGAAAACTCGACATATTCAACGCCTCTGTCGAAAACAGCGCATTAAACAATATAAACAATGCAATTGCCAGATTTAGCATCATCAAAATATCCAGCAAAAACAATGGTATTGGTATAATCAAAAAGATGATAGGTACCAGGATATATAATCCCAGCATTAAATCAGTCCGTTTCATTATGTATCTCCTTTAATCGTCTTCTGAAAGAAACGTTATCCCGTTTTCCCTTTCAGATTATATACATACGCCAACACTTCCGCCACCATCTGGTATAATTCGGGCGGAATCTCAGCTCCAATCTCAACATTATGATATAGCATTCTCGCTAATGGTTTATTCTCCACGATCTCGATCTGATAATTTGATGCCGTTTCCTTGATCTTCGCCGCCAAATAATCAGCACCTTTGGCAACCACAACCGGTGCCTCGTGTTTCTCCTTGTCATAACGTATCGCCACAGCCAGATGTGTCGGATTGGTAATGACAACATCCGCATTTGGAAGTTCTTGCATCATACGCTGCCTGGATGCCTGCTGCATACGGGATTTCTGTTGGCTTTTTACCTTGGGATCTCCCTCGGACTGCTTATACTCATCCTTAACTTCCTGCTTGGTCATCTTCATATCTTCCTGAAATTTCCATTTCTGATAAACGATATCCACTACCGCGATGACAACAAATAATGCACTGATACGCAATCCAATATTAATGATGATATCTCCCAACAACTCTAAACCCTGAGTCAACGTATAGGAATACATATTCATCACTAATGCCCATTTGTCTTCCAGGTAATTTTTAACAACATAAATTATGACACAAATCTTAGCAATGGATTTAAGCAATTCCATGATCTTGTCTTTTGAAAACAGACGCTTCACACCATTAACCGGATTAAATTTGTCAAACTTAGGCTTTATCGGTTCAAAAGAAACTCATTTCCGCATTTTTCAGCGGGTTTTCTGGCAGGAATCCGGGGATCTGGGTAAA
>OHAI01003420.1_pt1 | contig 10771 bp, 9 predicted proteins | sample 1577091 | NCBI WGS metagenome assembly OHAI01 (sample SAMEA3541548, study PRJEB24748) | human gut metagenome | biome: human gut; feature: human-associated habitat; material: faeces | place: China | collected 2012
AAGTTTCACGGAATATCCGTATCTTCCGCCCTTTTCAAAGGTGCTGAATCGAACATCGCCGTCCGAATAGCAGCTTTCATCGGAATACCAATAGCCAACAGTGTTCATGGTGTCGTTGGCATCCTTCTCCTTCTTTTCCCAGCACTCAAAGAGAATATCGTATTTGTCCTGATTGGTGCCTGCCTTCTTGGCCGATGCCTGCGGGGCATTGCCCGGCTGATAGTCGAGTTTCACATTCTCAACATCGACGGCAGTGAGCGTGCTGTTTTGTTTGGTCGGTGTAATCGTTTTAACAGCAGGAACATACAGGTATTCCCCACTCAGACTCGATTTTACGCTTTCCCCATTCACTGTAACGGTGGTTTCGCTGTTAAAGGAATATCCATCCTTCGGCTTCAGCATAAGGGAATATACATAACGCTTGCCACTTTCAAATTCTGTGATGGTCGGCAGAGAGCCATGCGAGCCGTTATTGGAATACCAGGCGGCAACGGGTTCGTTGTTTTCGAATTCCTGCCAGCATTCATAAGCGATTTCATATTTATCGGCATCGGCATTATATACCTCGGCGGTTGCCTGTGGGGCATCACCCGGCTGATAGTTGAATTTCACATTCTGGACAGCGGCAGAGGTAATTACTGAATCGTCAGGATATTCAGAGATCTGCTTAAAGTGAGCCGTGAACGTCACGTCACTTTTTATGGTAACTTTGTTCTGTAGTTGATCAGAAGAAAGAGCGGTGCCAGCGGGAATGGCAGTACCGCTACCGACTTGGTAGACGGTAGCATTGGCTGTCCAGTAGGCGAACTCATAGCCTGAATTTGGAAGCAAAACATTGATGATGCTGCTGGCAAAGCTGAGAGTCTCTGTTTCGGATATATCCAGCTTGTAGTAGTAGGGTTTGTTAACATCATAGTCAATGCCATAATACACAAACGGAATCTGGTCGTTTTTGGTCAGGGTTCCATAATCTCCAGGGTAGAATTTGACGGAATACGATCCAGATTCCGCAAACGCCGTCATCGGCACCAGCGACAACAGCATGCACAGCGTGAGCAGTGCTGTCAGCAGCTTGGTTTTTATGGGTCTTTTCATAATGATCTCTCCTTTCTCTTGTGCATACTATAATTCCAGCAGTATAACGGATTCCTGTTTTCTGACCATCCAAATACTGTCCTCATTTTCCATCCATGTCGCATATTCGAAAAAATATCACAAGATTACTCTGACAATGATTGCAATGATTGGGACCATGCACAGAAACATCCTGTTGAACCGGATACCGCAAAATATAATATGCCGATGCATTACGAGTCTCATTATGAAGCCGATTCCTGTAAAAATATATAAGGGAAGTCCGCCAATCCACCCGAAAAGGGGTGTCGGACTTCCGCCATTTTGTAAATCCAGGCAAAAAAAGGCTCCCGCACTGCTATTTTCAGCAACGCAAGAGCTTCGCATTATTCATTTTAAGTTATATATGCATACCGTTTTATCATGAATCTATTTTCACATAAATATTGAAAAATATCTCCAATCCGTTTCTCACATAATGTAATCTTTTATAATAAATTTAAATCTTGATTATCTGTTATAAAGATTCATCAGTCCCACACGGGATTTCACACCGGTCTTTGCATAAATGGACGAAATATGTCGTTCCAGCGTCCGTCTGGATACATACATATTGTCCGCAATGGTCTGAATATTGTCTTCTGTATTGATCAGATACTGAAACACTTCTTTTTCTCTGTCCGTAAAAGAAAACTCTTCTGTCAGTTCCAACAACCTGTCTTTTTTATCAGCCACAGGTTCTGTAACTGTATCAACAGATTCCATAAATCGTTTTCTCTGGACCATATACAAGGCAACGGCAACACTGACTGCCACAAACAAAACCAGCACCAGCACGATAAAAGCAAGGTTATTATCAAAAGACAGCAAGATCAGAACAGAGTTTGCGATGACGGCAGCGACAATATTGTTGACCGCCCGCCCCATACAGACCCACAGTTCCGGTATCTTCATATGTTGGGAAAGTTCCAGAAATCCCGAAGTGAAAAATACGGCAAAAAATCCCGCCGACAGGTAAAAGATGACCAGACCAAGTAAAAATGGACCGGAAAATTTGAGTACTGCGATGCATATCGTAGACAGCAGCATGACACATGACAAATCCCATATATTTTCGATCTTTGACATCAAATACAAAACCTGCTGAAATACCACTCAATGCCAGCAAAATCCTCGGCCATTGCCCGATATCCATAACACCACTGGAATGCACCAGAGTTACAGCATTGTCCAGCGTGCTGAACACACAAGTCATCAACGCCACAAGCAAGATCAGTGAAATCCCCACCACGATTCCCAGTCTGACATTTTTTCCTGCACTGTTTTCAATATCTTCCAAATTGTTCGTCTTCTCTCTGTTACGATCAGCACAGATTCCATCGTTTTTTATCATCAGGCAGACCAACAGCACTAAAAACACTGCCAGGAAAATGGCTTTCGCCAGTTCCGAACGAATCAGATTATTATGTATAAACTGCAGCATAATTCCCACTGCATAAGAAATTCCCACTGCCCTTGCCAGATATCTGTCCATTACCATCAGCTTCATGGAAACCGAAAAGGCTGCGCTTCCCAGCAGACCAAGAAGTAAAAATAATACAAGCCCCGCGGTAAATACTATTGCATATGCCATTTCCATACTGATAAGAGCAATACAAAAAAGAGCAATCAGACCGATCAGAATAAAAAGGACATCTTTTGCCCTGGCTCTTTTTCTATCAAAATACCCCAAAAGAAAATACAGCAGGAATCCGATTGCACTCACGCCCAGCGCATAATTTTGGGCAAGCACAGCACTGTTATCTGATACCATGTGAGATATCACGGTTACATACAGATATTCTGTACCTAAAAATAAAAATGTAAAAAATCCCATCAAAAGAATGGCATTTATAAAAAGGAACCCGTCCTTCTTTTTCAAATCAATACTTTGCGTTATTCTCATATACTACAGCTCCTTGTTTCTATCCGTTATACATTCTCATATTTTTTCATCAGTATAGCGATCGCATTTACCGTCCCCTTTATCTCCTGAAGAAAATTACTCGGTTTTGCAAGAGCTTCTTTTTCACACATGCTATATCCCACACATTCTACATGAAACGCTCCTTCAAGCGCCAGATCAATAAATTTTAGCCATTGATATGGCACATAGATCTGAGACGTTACCAGCAGAAGATTATCGCCTTTTTTTATATGATAGTAATCCAGGAAATACTCAAACGTATCTCTGGAATTCGCTCTTCGCGATGGTTCAGTACTCGGAGCTGCCAATGCCACGATATTTATTTCCTGATCCTTATTGGCATTTCAGATCTTATGATATATATTACCTGCATACATTGGACGATCCAGGTTCGAATAGCGAGCCCCTCCTAATGGTGCGACAGAACCTACCATTTATCCTGCCATTATCTCGAATCGGCTATCTTCATAATGATATCCGACACAACCTACAGCACGCTTGTATCAAAGAAGAAATACAACGTTCTCGTATTTTCCCGGAAACTGTAAGTATACTGTCCCAGATCATTGCAGTATTTAAACAATCCATTCTGAATGATCAGTTCATTCAAAGCTTTTGCATACAATGCATCTGTGGAAAATTTAATCTGTACGTTCTGGCCGGCATCATGGGCCTTTTTTACTACCGCGCCTACTTTTGAGAAATCATCTGAATCAAAATATCTGCCTTCCATCACAAAATAATTTGCCTCTGTGGCATTGGATTCCGGAAGCGGAAACGAATTGTCACAGGTATGATCTTTTGAGATTTCCTCATAGGTCATGTTCATGTAACTGTAGTCCACATAATCCGGTTCGCCGGTTCCTGCCGCGTTCAAATAGCTTGGATTCCCCCAGGTCACATCCATGTAATAATACACGCCATCCACAACAACCATATTCCATGCATGAGGTCCACCATTGGCATCTCCCGTCAGATATGTACAGGAAACACCCAGTTTCTGAAGCATTACTTGCGCCGCATGGGCAAATCCGGCGCAGACGGTACGCTCGTTTAAAAAGGCGCTCTGAATATTCTGATTGTTATCCGCCGACAGATCATAGGTTACCTTATCCACCAGCAGCTGATATACATATTTTACCTTTTCATAATCAGAAGCTTTCGTAGAAATGCCTGAAAGCCAGTCTGTTATTTTGCTGTCAATCTGCTTCTGCACAGCATCCCGCTGCAGCTCGGTCATGGAATAATCCGGCATAAAAGAGGTTGCTTTCGTGCCGTTTTTATCGTATTCGGAATACTGATATGCACCGCCATACCAGAACAGATCTCCATGATCCGCCAGTATCGCAGTACTGATCTTATTGACGGTATCTGCATCCGCATCTTCGATTACAACTGCTTTGTCCATATCTCGAATGCAGGTAAGCATGCGGTCATAAGCCTCCTGCTCTTTGGTCTCCAGCGTCTCATATGCATAATCCTGTACGATCGGTTTCCGGAAATCTGTGGGATTCTGACCGTCAGTGTCATTTCCTGTGTCCCCGGATGGATCCTGACTGTCTGACCCATTCCCATCATCCGCATCAGAATTATCTCCCTCCGGATCATCCTCCGGTCGGTCATGATGCCCGATATAAATCTGGTTCGTGGGATCTTTTCCATCCATGGTCGTCAGTTCGCCACTGTCAAGCAGTACAAGGATCAATCCCGACGTCGTATCTCCATAAAGCTTGCCGACACCCAGCACGGTTCCCACCGGACTGCACCCACTGAGGCACAATACCAGCGCCATCACACACGCAAGTATTCCTATTCTTCTCTTTCTATGTCTGTGTTTCCTGTTCCTTTTCATTTGTTCAACCATTCCACATATATTTCCCGTTCTCTCTGGAGTAGTTCTTCCAGATTATCCCAGTATTTAATCGCTTCCTGTGTCTCTGTATCCCATTCTACGAAATTGCAGGTGTCCACTGTCTGCTCTGTACCGGTATAGATACCTATCAGATTTCCGTAATTTGTCCTGCCAATGACCAGATAGTCTGCGTCAAACGAACCTCTACACGCACTGCTGTTCTGCTCCGCCATATCACACCAGTCTGCCACCGGTTCCACGCCAAGCAGCACCAGACCCGGAATATAAATCTCTCCGCCATTGTATTTTAACAGGAACGAGCGGTATTCTCCCGGAATCTTCCACTGATATTTTTCTTCCCAGTTTTTTATCTGCTGTTCAGATGCCGGTGGATTTAATTCCATCACATCCTGATATTTGATTCTGTCCTCTGCAAACGACATCGTAATCTCCATTCCGCCAGTTTTGGGTGGCGTAAATCATCATAAAATTATATTCTTCATATGAATTGCTGTTTCTGCATAAATCAAAACCTGTTTCAGACACCGTCCGGTTATTCGTCAGCATCTGACATACTCTTAATGCTTCGATAATCATCCAGATCGGCCTGCACATCCTTAGCGATAGCAAGTGCCTCTTTTGCAGCTTCCAGATATGCCTTTTCTACTTCTCCCATACGAGATACCGCCTTTGTAATTGCCTCATCCCCATCCATGATTGTAAGGCAGTTATGTGTCAGCGTCATCATTTCCCCAACCTTCTCGTCTATGGTCTTGGCAAAGATCTGCAATGCGCTGATCATATCCTCATATTTCTGTTCGTCTACATTTATCATGCCTGTTCCTCCCTGCGAACCTGATGATCCGCCTGTATATGTTCTGTTATTTGCTGCATTGTCAGCGACACTCTGGACAGAATCCATTCCATTTTCTGTGGCATTGTTCCCACTCGTCCCCGCACGCGCGTTATGTATTGCCGCCATTAAAACCGGCGAAATGATCGCAAGGGCAATGGGTGTCGGCTGATGCGGTATGCCATTTCGAAAAACATGCATCTTTCCTGTCTCAGGATCGTAGTAACCATTTGTCGGCTGAAAATAATTTCCTCCATGGGCCTGTAAATGCTCTCTCCATGTAAGGAACTGTATATTTTCCGAATTGCCTGCCTGTTCTGCAGAATTTTGCACCGAGATCATATGATGTCCCTGATATCCTCTGACACTTCCCCGCTCCAGTATCTCACGCTGCTGTCTCTGATTCCACTGCCGATGTCCTCGTCCCTGCAAAAGCAGTTCTTTCTCCTGCTTCCAGGCATCTCTGACCGCATGGTTACGAAGATCTCTGATTTCTTTTTTCTGCTCAGGGGCCAAACCCTGTTTTTTTATCTGATCTTTGACAATCATAGCCTGTCTCCTGTTGCAGCTGATCCGCTATCCATAAGAAAACGATTACTGACAATGTTGCCTGCAAAGCACCGGCACTAAAAAATATCTCCGCTGCCGAAAGAATTCCAACTAACGATATAAGGTATAAAACATTTTGCCTGATTTTGCTAAAATGATCTGCCTTATCTGCTTCTTCCCCTATAGTGATTGTCATCAATCTTTCTCTGATACTCTGCCGCAAGTCGCGTCAGCTTCAGAATCAGTTTTTTTGCTGGTTTATCTCCCTCGCCGGCAAGACTCTCCAATTCTTCAATCAGTTCCCGGATACTGTCTGTATGCGGTCCGAGTCCATCTGCATTAGACTCATATGCCGTCTTTAAAGCATCCACAGCCTGTTTGATTGCTTCCATATTATCTTCAATCCCGGAAGCAGTCGTCTGCATAATCTGTACCGATTCATCTGTAACTGCAAGTCCCATTGTCATGTCCTCCTGTTTTTCTAATCGCAGTGTTTACACTGTGTGCGCTTTTCTATCGCTCCACTGACTCATAGGAATTATAAACCGTTCCGTCTTCATCTGCTTCCCAGCCATTCCAGCCAATTCCCGGATGAATATACGGACGGAAAGAAAAGCTTTCCATACGGTTGGTGTACTGACAGATATGCTCCGGCAGACCACAAGCCGCTCTCGTCGTACCAAACATCATCTGGGAATCTTCCGGCGCCATGGAAAATGCCATGCGGTGTCGGAACAGATTCAGGTTCAGCTTCGTCTGTTTCAGATCGGAATAATCTCCCAGAACAACCATAAAATGATAGCCCTGACGGCTTCCAAGGCTGACGACGCTCTTGAAATCTTCCGTAGCATTGTAAGCGCCGTAAACCAGTTCCTGGTCGTACAGATCTTCTAACGCATTTTTTTCAGATGATCCATCTGTATATGAACGACCATCTTTTGTTTTATCGTCAGTAGATGTTATATTGTTATCTGACACATTCGCAGCCGTTTTTCCGCTGCCATTTTGCTGTGCCTGCTCCCGCAGGAATTTCTCTCTCGCCTTTTCGATCTCGGCTTCGATTTCTTCCAGACTCAGTCCTGCATCCAGTCCCTCATCTTCAATCTGTTCTGCGATCGGTTCAAAGTCAAGAAATGCATCCATGACTTCATCCACTTTCTGCTGTTCCTCTTCGGTCACAGCCATATGATCCGTAAGGTCTGCCGATACGTTCCGGTCAACAGCTGATAAGTTCCAATCCATATCAGAAAGGTCTCGGTCTGCCACAGATACGTTCCGTCCCATACCGGACATACGCCCTGATGCAAATGGTTTTGACTTGTAAAATTCAAAATCGCCACAGATCTGGTCGATGCCAAGCAGAATGATCAGATCATTTCCTTTTACGCCCTGATCCATCTGTTCTTTTTTATGACGGATCGCATTGCACACATCATCGATGCCTTCCACACAGGTATATTCAGAAAAATGACTGTTCTTATAGGTTCGGTAGATCCGGTCTCTTCCGTATGCCCAGATCTGCACATTTCCTCCCTGTGCGGCAAAGCTTTTTGCTGTGGAAAGAATCACGGACATAGCTGCTGCCCGTTCTGCTGCTCTCGCCACCAGAAGCAGGTTTTCTCTGGACTCCTGAGACAGTACCAACGGAAGAAAACGCATCATCCTTCGCGGCGTTCCCACTGCCAGAAGTTTATCTTCCGGAGAAATTTCATCGCTGTGACTGCTCCGGTAAATGTCAAACTCTTCCCGCAGACGTGGCAGACAAAAGCCATCGTAATGATTGCCATCTACAATGACCGGCTCTTTCTCCACATAAGTATGTACGTTCGTTCCATCAAAGCCTGACCGGTCAACTGCCTGCATACCGTCTTTGATTTTCCGGATCAGAAGGGTCTGTGGCTCATATGCCTCATTTTCCTTTCCGGCAAAATACATGACAGCCAGACGTCTGACCAGCATCCGGTCATTCTCACGATATTTTGTCAGCACCACATGAGGCGGCAGGGCGTCCATCCAGTTTCTGACCTGATCCGTCTTTGTGGCAGAAGACAATTCCAGCGTCTGATCAATCTCGTTGTAAGAGTTTTTCATCGCCAGACGCATCTGGATCTGCTCTTTTGCTGTAGACGTAAGACCCGATACGCCTTTGGTAAATTCCTGACTGGCGAAAATAAACTTAATGCCCAATGCACGGCCTTTGGCAAGGATATTCTGCAGTTTCAGCTTATAGGTTTCCGACTGTTCCACCGCCTGTGACATGATGGAAAACTCATCCAGAATGACAAAAATAACCGGCATGTACACCGTTCCCGGCACATTTTCCACTTTTTTCAAATCACGGTGCGTCATGAAAAACCGCTGACGTTCCATCATTTTTTCCGTCAGTTTATCGATCAGATCATAGACCAGTTCCCTGGATTCATCCAACAGGATATATTTTACATGGGGTGGCAGCGGATCGATATACTGGGCAAATTCGGACATCTTAAAATCTGCCAGCCACAATTCCACATCATCCGGGTGATAATTTGCCAGGATTCCGGTAATGATCGTATGCAGAAGCGTGGATTTACCGGAACCGGAAGCACCCATGAGATAGGATGCAAAATTCTCATTTTCAAAGGAAATGCTGTGTACCTGATCCTTGTTATCCACACCATATGGCACGCAGACAGTCTTTTTTCCACATTCATACGCCGGAAACGCATTCATATCCACACGCTCCACATATTTTGTGCCTTTCTTTGCGCATTTTCCTTCATATTTCTGTATTGTATCCACATATGCTTCTGACAGTTCTTCTGTCTGTGTGTACCATTTAAAATGGCGGTTTCTGCCCTCTCCCACACGGATCAGTTCCTGTTTCGGCAGCATCGTGACATGGATTCGATTCTCGCCTGTCAGCACAGACTCCTGCTCCCGCTCTTTTTTCGGAATATACTGCGTATCCGCCAGAACCATGGTAACTCCATAATGTTCATGATTTAACAGGATTCTCTGGATATAATTGCGGGCTTCCGAAGAAAAAGCTCTCGGATAACCGATCAGCACCAGCACTTTTCTGGCAATACGCGCTTCTTCTGCAACAGACTCGTTATATTCTTTTACCGAATCTGACAGACCGATCTCCTCATCAATATCTGCAAATTCTGATACGATCTGTTTTAACACGTCCAGCAGCTGTTCCGGCGATCTTGGGATGGATTCCATGACTGGTGTTCCTTCCAGTGGACGCAGACATCCTAAGACAGTATTGTTAAAATGCAGACTATCCAGCACATAGATCTTCTTTTCTCCCACTTTCTGACTGGCAAGCAGGTTTAACAGATATTTCTGAACACCGGTATACAGCCGTTTTGCTTTTGCAGATGCGCAGGATACGGAAATGATCCGCTCCTCTTCTGCCGGATATTCCACAGGCAAAAAGACGCAGCTGTTTTTCGCATCATAATTTTCTCCGAAAATTCCTCTTGCCACATAACGGATCTCTTCCGGGATCGGAAGCGCCCGGGCACAAATGCCAAGACTGATTGCAAAATCTTTTGGCACATCCATGCTGCGCAATACCGGCGCCTGTTCCTGCGCTGCATGTGCAACGGTAAGCGCAGATGCAAATTCTGCTGCATCCGTACCTCCAAGCACTTTACGAAACTGTTCTGTCAGGCGTTCCTTCTCTGCTGCAATAGCTGCCTGTCTCTGTGCATCCTGCTGCAGATGGTCTATCTTGTTCTCCAGCTCCTCCAGCGTCTGTGTAAATTCTGCTTTTTTATTTTCCAGAAACAGCATATTACAACAGGACTGCACATAAATACGCTTCGCATAAGGATCATCTTTCTGTGTCGGATCCATCATCATCGCCCAGTTCCGCAATCTGGTAAAATTCAGCTCCCTTGGCGTGATGGTCAGTATATTTTTACTGGTCAGATTTTTCTCTGACAAAAGGCGGAAATACTCCGCCTTTGCCATATAATCATCTATTTTTTCCAGCTGCTCTTTCAGGTTTTCAATCCTTCGCTGCCGCAGTGCTTCATCCATCTGAAGCTGAGCGGAATCATACTGTGTCACAGCATCCAGTTCATCCTGAAGCTTTTTTAATTTTTCATAAATCGACGTATACAAACCTGTAATCTTTGTCATCTGTCTTTACTCCATTCCCTGAAACAGTTCCCGGATCTCTTCCGGCTCTAATGGTGGAAAACTCTGGAACGGCGTTACCGTCGGGATCTCTCCGTTGCGCTCCAGATCATAGGATCTCCGATACAGCCGGAATCCAATACCATAAACATCTGTTCGAGCTTCTGTCAGCATTTCCTGCTGGCTGGCATAGTATGTTTCTCCCATAACATAAAGCATCTGGATCGCGGACCACATCGCCATGCCTTCATATACAATATCTCTGGCCAGAGCCGTCCACTCTTTTTTATTCTGCTGGTACACCTGAAGAACCTGTTTATCATTCCAGTTCAAATACTGCCAG
>OHAI01003422.1_pt1 | contig 10762 bp, 5 predicted proteins | sample 1577091 | NCBI WGS metagenome assembly OHAI01 (sample SAMEA3541548, study PRJEB24748) | human gut metagenome | biome: human gut; feature: human-associated habitat; material: faeces | place: China | collected 2012
TAGCCGATGACCAAGTAGAGGCTGAAATTGGTAAGTTTGCTAGCGCTATGGCCGCTACCCTTAAACAATTAGATACGATTCGTCAAAAAGCATTGGTTGATATGGGGGCTGATGAGGCTGCTATTTTTGAAGCTCATATGCAAATTGCACAAGATCCATCCTTGTCTGATGGTATTAAGTCCCTTGTAGAAAATTCAAAGATGAACGTCGTAAAAGCAGAATGATCATAGAAAAGTACGGCGCAAACGATAGAAACCTTTGCGGCTATTTTTATCGGTATGGACGATCCATATATGCGTGAACGTGGTGCGGATATTAAAGATATTGGCGATCGTTTGATGCGGAACATGCTCGGTATGAACCCACGCGGTTTATCTCATATTTCCGGTGAGGTTATCATCGTGGCTCACGATTTAGCTCCATCTGATACGGCTTCACTAGATAAAAATGTTGTAAAAGGTATCGTCACAGCTGCTGGTGGCCCTACATCTCATGCGGCTATCATGGCACGTACCTTAGAAATTCCTGCCGTTATGGGCGTTGGTGATATTGAAAGCTTTACTGACGATGTGCGTGCTGTTGTACTTGGCACTGATGGTGAAGTCATTACAGAACCATCCGATGAAGAATGGGAACGTTATACAAAAGAAGCAGCAGATTTCCAAGACGAATTGAAACGATTGAAGGACTCTGCCAATTTAGAAGCCGTTACAAAGGACGGACATCATGTTGATTTATTCGGTAATATTGGTAAATCTAAAGATGCAGACCATGCGTTGACCATGGGCGCTCAAGGTATTGGCCTATATCGGACCGAATTCCTTTACATGGAAAACGATGAACTGCCTACAGAAGATGTACAGTTTGAACAATATAAACAAGTAGCAGAGAGCATGAAGGGCCAACCTGTTATCATTCGTACCATGGATATCGGTGGTGACAAGGAATTAAAATGTCTAGATTTACCAGAAGAAATGAATCCATTCCTCGGGTATCGTGCCATTCGTATCTCCTTGAATCGACCTGATATTTTTAAGGTTCAATTACGTGCACTTCTTCGGGCTAGTGCATTTGGCGATATTCATATCATGTATCCTATGATTGCATCTGTAGAAGAGGTAAAAGCGGCAAACGCTATGCTCGACGAATGCAAGGAAGAATTAATGGCTGAAGGGGCGCTGAAGCTGTCCGCCCCAAAGTCCGCCGAAATATACATAAATAGAGCCGTCATCATCCTTGAAGACACAAGGGTCTATCGAGTAAGATCCGCGAATGTGGTCGGCCTGCGGCTTAAACGGACCTTCCGGTCTGTCTGCAACAGCCACTCCAAGGTGGAACACATCGTTCTTGTCCTTTGCGCTGAAGATAAGATAATACTTACCGTCTTTCTCAACGACATCATTGTCCCACAGCTGTCTGCCTGCCCATGGAATATCCTGCAGGTCGAGAATCTTGCCACAGTCGGTAGCCTCTTCGTTCTCAATATCAGTGAGCGTGAGCGCATGATAGTCTTTCATTTCGAAATGACCGCCGTCGTCATCAAACGCAGCACCTGAATCCCAGTCGTGAGACGGATAAATATACAGTTTGTCGTTAAACACATGTACAGACGGGTCTGCCATATAATCAGACGGAAAAAGATATCTTGCTTTTTTCATGATTATTAATTTTAAAAGTTGTTTCTATTTAATTTATTGAACTTATTTCTCAAAAATCTTTATAATCTTGTCGACCACCGGCTTAGGCTTATTGCTGCGGTCGAAGAGCAGCGGATAGTTTACACGTCCGGGAACGGGGAAATCGTTAAGCCACGAACGTGTGTCAGTAACGCCCCACAGAGTGACGCGCGAGATCTGTCCGCGATGGCGATAGTAGATATTGAAAATGTCGAGATAACGCTTTTCAAACTCTTTTTCAACATCCTCGGGAAGTCCGTTCTTATACGGATTCAGTGCATCAGCATACTTGAAATTCTGGCTTATCTCTGCTCCGCCAAACTTTTCAGGATTTGGCAGGACATTTACATCAAGCTCAGTAATCATCACCTTAACGCCACAGGCAGCAAAGGCATCTATCGACTTCTCGTATTCATCAAGGTCAGGATATTCGAGTCCGTTGTGCGACTGCATTCCGATACCGTCAACGCGGTAGCCTTTCGACTTCAACTCTCTGACAATACGGCAAACTGCGTCGCGCTTTGCTGGTTTTGCCAACGAATAGTCGTTGATATAGAGTTCCGCATTTGGATCGGCCTCGTGGGCAAACTTAAATGCAAGTTCAACAAATTCAGGACCTATTATGCGATAATATGGAGAATTACGGAAAGTGCCGTCATCGTTAAAAATCTCGTTTACGACATCCCATCCCAAGATACGTCCCTTGTAACGGCCTACAACTGCTGAAATATGACGGTGCATACGGTCGATGAGTACATCGCGTGAAACCGTGTCGCCACGCTCGTCGGTAAACATCCATACAGGAGGCTGCGAATGCCATACAAGGCAATGGCCGATAATGGCGAGACCATTGTCCTGACCAAACTTTACAAAACGGTCGGCATCGTCCCAGAAGAAACGGTTTTCTTCAGGATGAATCTCCTCCCCTTTCATACAGTTTTCTGCCACAATAGAGTTAAAGTTATTCTTAACGACGTTTGTTTCATCCGGCGTCCTGTTCCATATCTGGTCAACATTCATGGCCGCTCCGACCAGGAAGTAACGTCCCAACACATCTTTAAGAGTCTTGGTGTTTCCGGCAGAAACGGGCAATGCACCTGCCATAGCGAACATACATGCCAGCAAAAATACTACATTTCGTTTCATTTTTATATTAAGCTTTTTCAGTTGAACGTTTTTCTATTTCCATGTTTATCTTGTCAATAACCTCGTCTGTAAGCTCATATTTTGAAATTATGAACATTGAAAGACCTAACAGCAAGGCCGGAATGACAGCTACAAGCCAAAGAATACCCTGCTCTGCAAAAGCTGTCTGCGAAACAGCATTGTTCTTGTCGAAACCGACAAAAGCCAGAATAAGGCCGGGAACAACGCCTCCGAGAGCCATACCGGCTTTATAGAATATACCGGTAAGGGCGTTTACGATGCCTGAAATACGCTTGCCATGAGTGTATTCGCCATAAGAAATAACCTCAGGAACGAGCGCCCACATATATCCTGTGGCAACGATAACTCCGGTAGACTTGATAAACTGTGCAAGATACACCAGCCATATCTGTGAACGGAGCGACGGCACCATTGAGATAATATAAATAAGTATCATACCGAGAATGGCAACAGACAAGAAGATGTTGAACATGCCACGCTTGCCAACCTTGCGCTTGATGGCCGGAACCATAGGCATGAAAATAAATGCCGGAACTGAACCAAGAGCCATGAAGTAAGCCAGCTGGTCGGCAGAAGAGTGTATGTTGTAAATCATGTAATAAGAACCGGCAGAGTTGCCTATTGCCATCATGGCGAAAGCCGTTACAAAGAAGAAGGCAAGAATGCGCAACGGACGGTTGCGGCGGAACTCAACCCAAAGGTCGCTCACCTTAACGTCGTCGGTCTCACTCTTATCCATAACCACACGTTCCTTTGTCTGAGTGAAGCAGAACAGCAACAACACAAGACCGGCCACTGCATAGATGGCCATTGTTACGAACCAGGCATTGGCTGATTCAACGGTATTTATCTTGCCGTCGGGCGATAATGTTGCCACAATCATAGGTATGCCATATGCAACGGCAAGTCCGCCGACGTTGGCAAGAAACATTCTTACAGACGTAAGCACGGTTATCTCCTCAGTATCGCGGGTCAGCGACGCATTAAGCGCGCCATAAGGCACATTTATCAGAGTGTATAGCATAGACATGCCCACATAAGTGATGTATGCATAAAGCAAAGACCCGGAGAAGCCATCCCAGAAACATAATATGGCGAAACCCGTAAGCGGCACGCCGGCCAGCAAAAGGTAAGACCTGTACTTGCCAAACCTTGGATTATGCTTATCGACATAGGTTCCTACAACAGGGTCCCAGATAACATCCACCACCCTGACAATCAGGAACATAAATGCAGCAGCAGAAGGGTCGAGACCATATACGTTTGTATAAAACATAAGCAGATACATCGATATGGTCTGATAAATAAGGTTTTGGGCCAAATCACCTGATCCGAAACCTATTCGCTGAAGCCACGACAGCTTGTAAAAGCCTCTCGAGGCTGCGTTTTCCATCGTGTTTGAACTCATCTTTTTTAATTTAAATTTGTTTTGTAACTAAGGTAAACCAATTATGCTATTTTATTATTTTTGCGGCATACTCACCCATAACCTTATATCCTGCGGCATTAGGATGCAGCCAGTCGTCCTGCAAATCAGCCTTTAGCTTTGAAGGCTCTGAAGGATCGCGCATAAGCTTGTCAAAGTCTATCACGTCATCAAACGTTCCGCTCGTTCTTATCCACTCGTTCACTGCCTGTCGTGCAGCCTCACGGAAGAATGTAAAATAAGAATGTCCGGCAAAAGGAGTTATCGTTGCTCCATATACCTTATATCCACGTTCGCGTGCCTTCTTGGCAAGCTGCTGATAAGCCTCAATAAGCTTGGCTGCCATAGCCTCACTGTTGCCGTTGATAGAACCCAAGTCGTTGACACCCTCAAAAATCACCACAGCCGAAACGCCTCTCTGTGCCAGGATATCCCTGTCATAGCGCTGCATGGCAGGCGTACCGAGTCCGCCGTTCAACACGCAGTTGCCGCCAATTCCGAGGTTAAGCACAGCCAGGTTCTTTCCGCCGGCCTGCAGGTTTGTAGCCAGGATGTCTGTCCAACGGTTCTGCATATTTGTAGTACTTCCTCTACCGTCTGTTATCGAGTTACCCAACACGGCCACTGCACTATTTTCATTTCCGCAAATATCTATTGCTGAAATATTGTACCAGTGGTCTACCTTTATTCCTTTTGAGAAATCGCTGCCGGGCTTTGACACACCTTTAATAATATATGACGTTGTACGCGAACCGAGATGTGATGTGGCTTCTGAAGGCGTGCTGCCATAATTTATTGTTATGGCAAGGCACTGCAGCGGTTTAAGGTCAAACTTAACGTCATCAGACATTACAGCTTTGCCGGCTGCAATGGTAACATTGCGTTTCTTGCCAAAAGTAAGATACTTTGCAGAACTCTTGTCGATAACACACGAATCTTCTGCATCTGCGATGTAAACCGACTTGATTTCAACAGGCGTCTTGCTGTATTCGTTTGAAAGTTGAAGCCTCAAGACATCTCCACCAACCGAAACACGCACAATCTGACGCAACGACATGCCCGACAAGTCGGTCTCGGCAGGCATATCCTTTCCGGCAGCAAGCTGAGGTGCCGCTGCCCATGTGCCGGTCCACCGGTTATCCTTAACATCATTACCGGCATTGGCACTCATTGCAATGCTCAACAGAGCAACAATAAAAAACTTTTTCATGTTATTAAATATTAAAGAAACAAGCCGTCGGTGTCACAGTCTTGATGAAAAAGCAGACATCAGTCAGGCTTATACAAAATCAAAATTATTTATCAATTGCAAAAATACTCCATTGTTTTCTAAATGGGGATTATTTTCGTTACCATTGCGTTTCAATTCGTATCATCGGCAACTATTTACAACAAATAAATTAGGTTTTTTATATTTACGTAAGTATTTTTGCATAAAAAACCTTAGTAATATGAAAAATAAAGTAGTTACAGCATTTGTATTCTTTATCTTTTTTGCATCATTAAAAGCTTTTAGTGCAAATAGCTTTATCAGTTTTTCGGCAGGCGACATGCTGCTGAACCAGAACAATGAAGTGACTATATTTGTTGACCAAAACGACTGTAAGGGTGTGATGACCGCTGTACGCAACATGTCAACTGACATCAACAAAGTTTGCGGAGCAGACGTAAAGATCAGCACAAACAGCAACAACGCAAAAATCATTGTAGGCACAATAGGCCACTCTGCTGCCATAGACAAAATAATGAAACAGCGCAAGAACGACATGAAGCAACTGAAGGGAAAGAGAGAGATGTATGTCATCACCATCGACAACGGCCAGTTGGTGATTGCCGGCAGCGACAGAAGAGGTACGATATACGGAATTTATGAACTGTCAAAACAGATTGGCGTCTCGCCATGGTACTATTGGGCAGACACTCCTATCGAACAGCACAAACATATATATATAAAAAAAGGTGTCTATACGGACGGTGAACCGGCCGTAAGATACCGTGGAATTTTTCTCAACGATGAAGCTCCATGCCTCACAACATGGGTGAAGAACACCTTTGGCACAGAATACGGCAACCACGAGTTCTATGCAAAAGTGTTCGAACTTATACTCCGCCTGAAAGGTAACCTGCTATGGCCGGCCATGTGGGGATGGGCCTTCTACGCTGACGATGAGCTTAACAGCAAGACTGCAGACGAGATGGGAGTGATTATAGGCACATCACACCATGAGCCCATGGCACGCAACCATCAGGAATGGGCACGTAACCGTGACAAATACGGAAAGTGGAACTATAACACAAATCAGGAAGTACTTGACAAATTCTTTAAGGAAGGAATTGAAAGACGACAGGGTACAGAAGACATTGTAACCATCGGCATGAGAGGCGACGGTGACGAGGCAATGAGCGAGGAGTCTGACGTAGCACTGCTCGAAAAGATAATACGCAACCAAAGACAGATAATCAGTGACGTTACGAAGCAGCGGGCAGACAAGACCCCACAGATGTGGGCACTGTATAAAGAGGTTATGGACTATTACGACAAAGGCATGAAGGTGCCTGACGACGTTACCATACTGCTGTGTGACGACAACTGGGGCAACGTAAGACGCGTGCCAAACGCAAAAGAAGCAAAACGTGCCGGAGGCTGGGGCCTGTATTACCACGTTGATTACGTTGGCGCACCGAGAAATTCAAAATGGATAAACGTAACACCCACACAGAATATGTGGGAACAGCTCTCGCTGGCTTCTGAATACGGCATTGACCGCATCTGGATATTAAACGTAGGCGACTTGAAACCTATGGAATATCCTATCAGCCTGTTCCTCGACATGGCATGGAATCCAAAGAGATATAACGAAACCAACATAACCGACCACACCCTCGACTTCTGTAAACAGCAGTTTGGCGACGAACAGGCAGAAGAAGCCGCACGCCTGCTTAACCTCTGCTGCAAGTACAACGGAAGAATCACGGCAGAAATGCTTGACCGCAACACATATAACCTTGAAACCGGCGAATGGGAAAAGGTTGTCAACGACTATATGAAACTGGAAGCAGAAGCACTGCGACAGTTTATCACACTGAAAGATGAATATAAGGACACATACCGCGAGATAATCCTGTTCCCCATACAGGCCATGGGCAACCTTTACCAGATGTATTACGCACAGGCCATGAACCACAAGCTATACAAGAACAACGACCCTGATGCAAATAAATGGGCCGACAAAGTGGAAGAAGCCTTCAGACGCGACTCTGTATTGTGCGCGCAATATAATCATGAGATTGCCGGCGGAAAGTGGAACGGCATGATGATCCAGAAGCACATTGGCTACACCAGCTGGAACGACGATTTTGAGAAAGACATGTTGCCCGAAGTGTTCAGAATAGCAGAGAATGACGCCGAAGGCGGCTTCATACACAAGGCAAGCAACGGCTATGCAGCCATAGAGGCTGAACATTTTTACAGCAAGACTGATGCCAAAGATGCCAAGTGGACTGTAATCCCATTTATGGGCAGGACTCTGAGCGGAATATCATTAAGACCATACAACAAGGAGGTTGAAGGCGCCGGACTGACATACAAATTCGTTACAGACGGTAAATACACTGGCGATGTTAAGGTATATGTCGTAGTGAAATCAACTCTCGACTTCCTCAATAAAGGCGGACTGACCTATAACATCAGTATTGACGGCAGCGAAGCCAAAACAATAAACTTCAACAAGGATCTGAACGAAAGTCCGGAGAACATCTATACGGTCTACTACCCCACTGTTGCCCGCAGAGTTGTTGAGAGCGTAATAACACTGCCGCTCGGAAAGACAAGCGACAACATGCATGAAATAAAGATAACGCCCAACGATCCGGGCATCGTGTTTGAAAAAATCGTTATAGACATGGGCGGATACAAAAATTCATATCTGCACATGAAAGAATCTGAGAAGTTCAGGACGATGTAATCATAATAAAGGCAAATAAAACATAAAACAATTTGGCGGTTAAGATTTTTTCGTTATTTTTGTAGTTATACAACAAACGGATATGAAAAACTTTAAACTTGCTATTTACTTTATTATATATTTGTGTGTATCGTTGTTGGCAATAGCCGACAGCGGTTCACACCTTTATACGTCTGAACGCCTTACGAGCAGCATGATAAAATGTGTAACACAAGACAAATACGGATATATATGGATTGGAACCGAATATGGTCTTAACAAATTTGACGGTTACAGATTCACACATTATCTTACAGACAGCAAGGACACCACATCCATAGCAAGCAACGACATAACCGATTTTTTTGTTGACAAAGACGGTCAGTTGTGGATAGGATGTGAAAAAGGCCTGATGAAATATAACTACGAAACCAACAACTTTAAGAGATATAACTTTCCTGACGGACAAAAGCCAAGAGTAACAACTATACTTCAAGAAAAAAACGACAACCTGCTGCTTGCGACATCAGGATACGGACTTTATAAGATTAAAGACGGAACAGACGTTATAGTAAAAGAAAACTCACTTAGGAGAGGACCAAGCGACGACTACAAAAGCCGTATATTTGAAGACGGCATGGGCAACTTATGGCAAAACAGCCACCTGCCGGTCATAACAAGAATAGTGGTAAACAAGAAAGGGAAACCCGTTCAGTTTAATGATTTCAAGCTAAGTTACGGCCCGGCAATGAATTTCATCAAAAACGGACGGACAGGCATTTATATTGTCTGCATGTACGGCATCCTTGAATACAGATATCAGGACGGGCAGATTCATGATGCAGGCTTCGACATGAGCGAACTCAACCGTACGGTATCTATCCGTAAAGCCTTGCTTGACAGCCACGGCAATATTCTCATCGGCACATCCGGCAAAGGACTCATGATAATACCTAAGGGCAGTCACAAATTGGTTTATTTTGACAATAAGAACGCAAATTTCAACCTGTCGACAGCCAATGTAAACGATATTTTTGAGGACAAAGACAACAACCTGTGGATCGGATGCTATAAAAAAGGCGTCTACATGATTTCGCAGAAAAAAGACGGATTTAACAGCTGGACATTCACACAGCACAACTACTTGCTGGGCAGCAGCGTATCCTCTATTGCACCAGGAAACAACGGAGACGTATTTGTAACGGTACAGAAAACCGGTGTTTATTCTTTTGACAAAAACGGCAATATTGTTTCTCATCCGAAATCGCCCGACGGCGCCAACACCATATACCGCGACAAGCGCGGCAATTTCTGGCTGTGCAACGAGACTACACTTTACAGCTACAATCCGTACAATGGCACATATAATCAGGAAGCCCAATATGACGGCTGGGGCCTCGACCGCATGACCGACGACGGAAAAGGCAATCTGTATATCTGCAACTTCGGTAAAGGACTGTGTGTGTTCGACACAAAGGGACATACCACCAAGAACTTCAGCATGAGAGACAAGGACATGGGCAAAGGCGTTTTATGCAACGACTGGATAAAGGCCCTGTTTGTCGACAAGGATGACCTGCTGTGGATAGGAACCACCAACGGAGTGTCTGTAATGGATACAAAAGACTTTAACTTTAACGTGATAAAAAATGATGGACTGAAAAACATTCAGTGTCTATCTATCAATGAAACGACAGACGGGAAAATCCTCCTCGGTACAAATGCCGGACTATATATATTCAACAAGAGGAATAATAAGTTATATGAGTTTCCCAACTCTCCAAAACAACTCCAGAACAATTTTATATACAGCATAGTTTTCGACCATAACAACGACATATGGATGAGCACCGCCATGGGCATTTGGCAGTATAACCATAAACAAAAGACATTTATCAGCCATATACGCGGAAACGGACTTGCCACGAAGGAATACATCGGTGGAGCCGCAGCCCATTTTGACGACGACAGAATTGTATTCGGCATCGACGACGGCATAACCGTATTTTACCCGAAAGACATCAAGAACACAAAGATGGAGCTTGGGCAGATTTATCTGACAAACTTTATTCTCGACGACAAGGAGATGAGCTGTTTTTCTGATAAATTTGTTGTGCCGTATGATGAAAATACATTTTCTTTAGAGTTCTCATTGCTCAATTTCAAATATACTGATGAAATTACATTCCAATATAAGATTAACGACAATGAGAACTGGATTTCCATACCGGAAGGCACAAACGCAATATCATTCAACAAACTAAAACCAGGCAAATACGAGATTGAGGTAAGGGCTACAGCCAACGGTGCTGTATCTAAGAGCATCAAGAAAGTAACCATAAAAGTGCTGTCGCCCTGGTATGCGTCAACGCTGGCATGGATTATATACATAATGGTAATAGCCACAGGCATCTACCTATACGCAAGAAACTACAAGCGCCGCAAGAACGAAGAATTAGAGGAGACCAAGATGCGGTTCCTCATCAATGCGACCCACGACATCAGGTCGCCGCTGACACTTATCCTCGGCCCTCTCAACAAGCTGAAGT
>OHAI01003429.1_pt1 | contig 10749 bp, 9 predicted proteins | sample 1577091 | NCBI WGS metagenome assembly OHAI01 (sample SAMEA3541548, study PRJEB24748) | human gut metagenome | biome: human gut; feature: human-associated habitat; material: faeces | place: China | collected 2012
CATATCCCAATCCTTACCGTGGTAGAAAAAGATGGACAGAAACTTCTGGTACGGATTCCCTCCGGTTCTTAAAGTCCGCCAGGCGGATATTCGCAACTCGCAGGGGACTCTTTGATTCGGTTACATGTATAATATTATCTGCAGATATATTCATGCTGCATATTCATACAGAAAGAAGGCATATTTATGCGAGAAGAAAAATTTAAAATGGAAAGACAGGGGCTGATCCAGTGATGAGATAGAAATTTCCGAATATCAGTCCTTTATGAATTACAGTTACATCATCGAACCAGCCGTAGCCATGTCCGGCTGCTACAGAAACGCAGACCGCATCAAATCCAAAGAGGGGATCATCAAAAGCATTGAACATACACCACGTGGCTTTATCGTTACCGCGGAGTTTGATGAATAAACATTCTGTTGATCGGATATCTGTCCCTTCCGGGAGACTTATCTGATCCGCTTAAGATCCGGCAGTTGACAATCTGCCGGATTTTCTGCTGAAAAACTGACTAATTTATTCTGGATTATATGATGATAATCTGGTATTATAAAGAAGATATTTGTGTAATTTCTCTAATTATCAGGAAATTGCAAATTTTTAGAACAGAGGTGTAATATTATGAGCTGGTACAACGAAGCAATCTTCTACCATATTTATCCACTTGGACTTACAGGCGCTCCGAAAGAAAACGATTACGGAACTCCTGTACATCGACTGAACACACTGCTGCCGTGGATCGACCACATCAAGGAAATCGGATGTACTGCCTTATATATAGGTCCGCTTTTTGAAAGTGTAGGACATGGCTATGAGACAACCGATTACAAAAAACTGGACTCCCGTCTTGGAACAAACGAAGATCTCACCAATTTTGTAAAGGCCTGCCACGAAAAGGGCATCCGTGTTATCTTCGACGGTGTATTCAATCATACAGGCCGCGATTTCTTTGCTTTTAAAGATATCCAGAAAAACCGCGAGCATTCCCCATATGTAAACTGGTACTGTAATGTAAATTTCGGCGGAAATACCGAATATAATGATGGTTTTTCTTATGAAAACTGGGGCGGATACAACCTTCTGGTAAAACTGAACCAGCGCAACCCGGAAGTACAGAACTATATCTGCGATGTAATCCGTTTCTGGGTTTCCGAGTTTGATATTGACGGAATCCGCCTGGATGCCGCCGATGTTCTGGATTTTGATTTCATGCGTATTCTCCGCCACACAGCCGATGAAGTTAAAAAAGATTTCTGGCTGATGGGAGAGGTAATCCACGGAGACTACAGCCGCTGGGTAAACGGTCAGACACTTCACAGTGTAACCAACTATGCCCTTCACAAAGCCCTTTACAGCGGTCATAATGACCACAACTATTTTGAAATTGCCCACACAGTAAAATATCTCCAGAATATGGGAGATCTGGATCTTTACAATTTTGTGGACAACCATGATGTGGAGAGGATCCATACCAAATTACAGAACAAGGCACATTTTGCCCCGGTACACGTACTTCTTTATACTTTACCTGGCGTTCCAAGCATCTATTATGGATCTGAATTCGGGATCGAAGGAAAAAAAGAGAAATTTTCCGATGCAAGCTTACGTCCGGCACTTGATCTTGAAGATTACAAAGAAGCCACAACAAAGAACCCCTGTACTGCTCTGATCGCAGCTCTCGGAAAAGTACGCCAGGGAACTCCTGCATTAAGCTACGGTTCCTACGCAGAACTGGCTCTTACAAACCGTCAGTTTGCTTTTGCAAGAGATCTGGAGGGTATGCGCGTGATCGTTACCGTAAATAACGATGATAATGCAGCAGATATGAGCCTTCCGGCAGGAAATTGCGCAGAATATATCGGAACCCTCACGGGCCGTAAAGTACCTGTTCAGGATGGACGTATCAATGTAACAGTAGCCGCAAACAGCGGTGAAATCTGGGTTCCGGCGGGGGAAATGCCAGAATATATATCAGTAAAAACAGAAACTGCAGATATCAAAAAAGTACAGGAAGAAACAGAAGAAACAACTTCCACTCAGACTGAGTCTCCTGCACAGAAAACAATAACCGCAGCAGCAAAAGCAGAAGATATTCAGCCTCAAAAAACTGCCGATACTTCAGCTACATCAGCAGAAAACAGTTTTCCGGAAAATACGGAAGCCGCTGTTGAAAAGGAAAAGACAGTAATTGTAGATCTGAATAAATCTCCGGAAGACATGACTGTAGATGAATTACAGCAGGCAATCCTTGCCAAAATGGCAGGCAATGGTCCTGTCACAGACCAGATGAAGAAAACAGTATATGATAATATCTGGCATGATTCTCTGGTAAACTGGCTCAAGAGCTTCCACTGATCAGATTATTGTCAGTATTTTTCATCTTTTCTTCCAGTAATAAAAGACGAAATTTCTTTATAACAATTTTTTTGCCGTTGACTAAATATTTTTTTGGTGGTAAGATATGGATACAGGTTATTGAACAAGGGTAGCTGTTTGGAATCTTGCAATGTAAAGATTGGTTAAACAGCTGCAGACAATCAATTACACTAAATCGTACGGGAGGAATTCATTCATGAAAACACTTGAAACAAAAAAAGCACCAGCAGCAATCGGACCATATTCTCAGGCAAAAATGACAGGAAACTTCTTATTTGCATCCGGTCAGATTCCGGTAGACCCGGCTACAGGTGAAGTTGCAGGCGATAAAATCGAAACACAGGCAGAGCAGTCCTGCAAGAACGTAGGAGCAATTCTTGAAGAAGCCGGACTTACATTTGACAATGTTATCAAGACTACATGCTTCCTTGCTGATATGGCAGATTTCGCTGCATTCAACGCTGTGTATGAGAAATACTTCACAAGCAAACCGGCCCGCTCCTGCGTTGCTGTAAAACAGCTTCCGAAAAACGTACTCTGCGAAGTGGAAGCTATCGCTGTAGCTGAGTAATTCAGCCAAACCACAATATAAAATAAATATTCCAAAACAATTTCTGAATCTGATTCAGATGGGGAAAACAGCCAGGGAAAAATCCACTTGGCTGTTTTTGGTTTTCAGGCTACCTGCAATTGCTGATATTTGCTATAATAGTATAAAAGAATTCCGGCAAAATGAAAGGTAAAAGTTATGAGATCAATATCCATATATGCACTTACGAGAAATCAGAATACAGATTCTCTGTCAAAACTGGAACGTCAGTTATCCGGTCGGGAATATTTCCTCAAAATACGGGAATGGGAACTTCAGAGTATGAAAGCACTGGTACGCCAGTTAGAATCGCATATGACTAAAGTCTGTTCCCTGCGCTTTTTCTATTCCTACCAGATTCCAAAACTCGGGAAAGAATTTGATCTTCTCCAGATCAAAGACGACCAGATTATAAATATTGAACTGAAAAGCGGAGCTGTATCTGAGGAGGCAATTCGTAAACAGCTTATGCAGAACCGTTATTATCTTTCCGTTCTCGGACGCTCCATACAGTCTTATACGTATATCAGCAGTCAGAATCGCCTTGTCAGGCTTACCAATCATGATCATGTTGCAGAAGCCGACTGGACAGAACTGTGCGGATCACTGCAAAAGGAGAGCAGTGATTATCAGGGGAATATTGACGATCTGTTTCAGGCCGAACTATATCTGATTTCCCCCATCACAGAACCGGCCCGTTTCCTGAAAAAAGAATACTTCCTGACTTCCCAGCAGCGGGATATCCAGCGCCAGATCTTAAAGAAACTCCGTATCAGCCGGTTCGAATATTTCTGTTTTACCGGACTTCCCGGAACAGGAAAAACATTGCTTCTCTATGATATCGCCATGAAACTGTCCAGGCGTCAGCAGATATGCATGATTCACTGTGGCAATGCCGGAAAAGAATGGAAAATACTGCATAAACGTTTACAACGTATTGCTTTTCTTTCGGACAATCAGCTGACCGAAAATACAGAGCTGAAACATTACAGTGCAGTTCTGGTAGACGAAGCACATTTGCTTTCTTCAGAAAAACTGCAGATTCTGTTAACGCAATCGGAGGGGGAGTTTCCTGTAATATTTTCCAGCGATTCCGAAGATGCCATATGTCCTGAAGAATTAGGGGTAAATACATTAAAACTCATAGAAAACCTGCCGGAAATCCAGATGTTTCACTTAACCAACCGCATCCGTACCAATGCGGAACTTTCCTCATTTATCCAGAATATGATACACCTTACAGACAGAAAAACCTCAAAACCCTATCCGCATGTTTCTGTTGTATATGCAAATAATGAAGAGGAGACTGCTGCCTTACTGGAAGATTATATACATCAGGGTTATGAATATGAGATTACTGCCGTGAGAGACATAAAACGTCTTGTTATCATATTGGACGAACGATATTACTATGATCAGAACAGATATCTGCGTTCAAAACATTTCAAAGAAGGCAGGCCTGATGTCCGTAATTTATTTCACCAGCTGAATCAGGCCAAAGAGGAACTTTCTATAATTGTTAGAGAAAATACATATGTATACGAAACATTACTCACGCTTTTACAGCCTGATACTGTCAGATAAAAGCTGCAAACTATCCGACTCTCCCTTGAAATCCCCCACCATTCCGTATATAATAGGAATATTGTGGGGGATTTTCCCTGCTTAACACAATGTTGATACAATAACCTCTGAAAGGAATACTATGAGAACTCTAGCTTTAAGCGATGAAATTTTAATGAAAGTTGACAAGGCTGCCCGTTACATCGGTGGTGAAGTCAACTCTGTAATGAAAGATAAGAATGACGTAGATATCCGCTTTGCCATGTGCTTCCCGGATGTTTATGAAATCGGTATGTCCAATCTGGGCATGATGATCCTCTATAACATGTTCAATGAACGTGAGGATGTCTGGTGTGAGCGTGTCTTTTCTCCGTGGATGGATCTGGATGAAATTATGCGTGAGGAACATATTCCTCTCTTTGCCCTGGAATCCCAGGAGCCTGTAAAGGAGTTTGATTTCCTTGGTATTACCCTTGGATATGAGATGTGCTATACCAATGTGCTTCAGGTACTTGACCTGAGCCATGTTTCACTTCTGGCAAAGGATCGTAAGGAAGATGACCCTATCGTCATCGGCGGCGGTGCATGTGCATATAATCCGGAACCGATCGCAGAATTTTTTGATATGTTTTATATTGGCGAGGGTGAGACTGTCTATGATGCTTTGTTTGATGCATATAAGGCAAACAAGGCAGCAGGCGGCTCCAGAGCAGACTTCCTGTTTGCAGCTTCCCAGATTCCCGGAATTTATGTTCCCTCTTTATACAATGTAACCTACAAAGAAGACGGCACCATTGCTTCCTTTACACCTGCAAAAGAGGGCGTACCTGAGAAAGTCTGTAAACAGCTGATCACCGATGTCACTAAAGACTACCGCGCGATCAAAGCTCCTGTAGTTCCATTTATTAAAGCTACTCAGGATCGTGTTACCCTGGAGATCCAGCGTGGCTGTATCCGCGGATGCCGTTTCTGTCAGGCAGGTATGATCTACCGTCCTACCAGAGAGCGCAATGTGGAGGATTTAAAGGCAAGTGCCAGAGAAATGCTTCAGAATACAGGACATGAGGAGATTTCCTTAAGTTCTCTAAGCTCCAGTGATTATTCTGAGCTGAAGGAACTGGTAAACTTCCTGATCGAAGAATTTCATGGCAATGCTGTCAATATCTCTCTGCCATCCCTGCGTATCGATGCTTTTGCCCTGGATGTTATGAGCAAGGTACAGGATGTAAAGAAGAGCAGCCTTACTTTCGCACCGGAAGCAGGCTCCCAGCGTCTGCGTAATGTTATCAACAAAGGTCTGACTGAAGAGAATATTCTTCATGGTGCAGGTGAAGCATTCAAAGGTGGATGGAATCAGGTAAAGCTTTACTTCATGCTCGGACTTCCAACTGAAACAGAAGATGATATGAAAGGTATTGCTCATCTTGCTCAGAAAATTGCAGAAACTTATTATGAAGAAGTGCCGAAAGAAAAACGTAATGGCAAGGTTCAGGTCAATGTAAGTACCTCTTTCTTTGTACCGAAACCATTTACCCCATTCCAGTGGGCAGGTATGTACAGAGAGGAAGATTTCGTGGAGAAAGCAAAGGTCGTAAAAAGCGAGATCCGCGCACAGTTAAACCAGAGAAGTATCCGCTACAGCTGGCATGAGCCGGATGTAACGATTCTTGAAGGTTTCCTTGCAAGAGGTGACCGCCGTTGTTCAAAAGTTATCCTTAGAGCATATGAAAAAGGTGCGATCTACGATGCATGGTCAGAGAGTTTTGACTATAATATATGGAAAGAATCTTTTGCGGAAACCAACACAGATATTGATTTCTATACTCTCAGAGAACGTTCCACAGATGAGATCCTTCCATGGGATTTCATTGATGCAGGAGTGACCAAGAAGTTCCTGATCCACGAATGGGAACAGGCAAAGAAAGAAACCGTAACACCAAACTGCCGTCAGAAATGTTCCGGCTGTGGTGCTATGCGTTATGGCGGAGGTGTATGTTATGAAGGTAAGAATTAAATTCAGCAAAGAGGGTCCTGTGAAATTTGTGGGACATCTGGATACCATGCGTTATTTCCAGAAGGCTATCCGCAGAGCCAATCTTCCGGTTGCTTTTTCCGGTGGATACAGTCCGCATATGATCATGTCTTTTGCCGCACCATTAGGAGTTGGTACGGAAAGTCTGGGAGAGTACTTCGATCTGGAGCTGGCAGAGACAGTTCCTACTTCAGAGATCACAAGACGTCTGGATGCAGTGATGGTAGAAGGGGTACATGTACTCAGTACCCGTCAGGTTGAGGACGGAAAGGCGGGTAAGGCAATGTCACTGGTGGCAGCAGCCGATTATTATGTAGAATTTCGTCCGGGAAAAGAGCCTGAAATTTCCTGGAAAGATAAAATCAGTGATTTCCTGGCGCAGCCGGAGATCACAGTAATGAAAAAGACCAAACGAAGCGAAAAGGAAATTGATATTCGCCCGTTTATCTATAAGATGGAACTTCAGGGAGACAAGATCTTTATGATGCTTGCTTCCGCAAGTGCCAATTACACAAAACCGGAACTGGTAACAGATACATTCTTCTCATGGCTTGGCATAGAACTTCCGGAATTTGCTTATTCCATCAAACGTCTGGAAGTATACGCAGATAAAGGAACAGAGGAAGAACATAAATTTGTAACTCTGGAAGCACTGGGTGAAGAAGTTGAGTAAACTGATTATTACCCAAATGAATATCCGGCAGATTCCATGCTATGTATGTGCGTATGAAGAAGACGGTAAAGTAATGGAACTGCGCTTCGAACCTGTTGGGGAGAAATCTTCTCTTGGAAATATTTATGTTGGACAGATAGAGAATATAGCTGCCAATATCGGTGCTGCATTCGTACAGATTTCTGCCGGGGAAAAATGCTACCTGCAGCTTTCCGATGCTCCAAATGCGATTTATGCTTCTGTAAAAAAAGGTGACCGCCCATTAAAGGCAGGAGATGAAATCCTTGTGCAGATCAGCCGGGAAGCAATGAAGGGAAAACTACCGGCTGTAACCACGAATCTGAATTTTACAGGCAAATATCTGGTTCTTACAACCGGCGATAAGAAATTTGGTCTGTCTTCCAAACTTTCCAATGATGACAGAAGCCGTATCAGTAAGTGGATGGAAGCAGAAGTTAACCGTTCGGATAAAGAGTTTGGTATCATCGTTCGTACAAATGCAGCAGATGCATCAAAAGAAGAAATACTGAAAGAACTGGAATACCTGAAGGGCCTGTATCATAAGGCTGCTGTAGACGGAAGATCCCGTACCTGTTTCAGCTGCGTATATAGAACAGAGCCTTTTTATATCTCTGCAGTCCGCGACGCCAACAGCCGGAACCTGGAAGAGATCATAACAGATATCCCTGAGATATCCCGACAGATTTCTGACTATCTTAACAGTAACAGCCCGGAGGAAAAAGAGAAGCTGCGGTTTTATGATGATAAACTTCTCCCTCTTTACAAACTTTATCGCCTGGAAACTGTCTTAGAAGAAATCCAGCATGAGAAAGTCTGGCTGAACAGTGGTGGATTTCTGGTAATCCAGCAGACAGAAGCCTTCGTATCCATTGATGTAAACAGCGGAAAGTTTACAGGCAAAAAGAAAATGCAGGAAACTTACCGAAAAATCAATTTGGAGGCAGCAAAGGAAATTGCCAGACAGTTACGTCTCAGAAACCTGTCCGGAATTATTCTGATTGATTTTATTAATATGGAAAATCAGGATCATCAGGACGAACTGTTCCATGTCCTGCAGAAATATCTGCGCAAAGATCCGGTAAAGGCAAAAGCAGTGGACATCACTCCACTGCATATCCTGGAACTTACCAGAAAGAAAGTGCGAAAACCTGTGATTGAGGAAATCAGAGAATTATAGTTTACCATAAAATAATTATGTAAACCAAACAAGCATCTGCAATTCTCATCGATATTTTTCCGTAACTGAATAACTGCTCTGCAGTTTGTATTTTATCACAGATCCTGACGGATACCGGATTGAAATTGTACCTGTAAAATAAAAGAAAAAAATTCAAAGAAATTGAAAAAAACTTATTGACAAATCGAATTTTGTCCGCTATTATAAATGAGATGCCGCACAGAGAGGTACAAGCACCGAAAGGTCACCATATCTGGCGAGTAAAGATTATAGGAGGTGCCACAGATGTACGCAATTATTGCAACAGGTGGTAAACAGTACAAAGTTGCTGAAGGCGACGTAATCAGAGTTGAGAAACTCGGTGTTGAAGCTGGTGAAACTGTTACTTTTGATAATGTTATTGCAGTAAGCAATGACGGATTAAAAGCTGGTGAAGATGTGAAAGATGCCAGTGTTACCGCTACTGTAGTTGAGAACGGTAAAGCAAAAAAAGTTATCGTTTACAAATACAAGAGAAAAACTGGATATCACAAGAAAAACGGTCACAGACAGCAGTACACTAAAGTGAAAATCGAAAAGATTAACGGTTAATCTGGTGTCATTATGATTACAATTACAGTTAAGAAGAGAAATGGAAATTATCTGGAATTTGTTTCGAAAGGTCACGCCGGATATGCAGAGGAAGGACAGGATATTGTCTGTGCTGCTGTTTCTGTACTGGTGATCAATACTGTAAATTCTCTTGAGACATTTACAGATGATCAGTTTGAAGTGCAGGAAGATGACGGCTATGTATCTTTTCATTTTACGGCTCCGGTTACTGAGAGGGGAACCCTTCTCATGGATTCGCTGATTCTCGGATTAACAGAAATTGAACATAGTTATAACAATCGATATTTGACAGTAAAAGTCAAGGAGGTGTAACAACATGATGAAAATGAACCTTCAGTTATTCGCACATAAAAAAGGAGTTGGTTCTACAAAGAACGGTCGTGATTCCGAATCCAAGAGATTAGGTGCGAAGAGAGCAGACGGACAGTTTGTTAAAGCTGGAAATATTCTTTACAGACAGCGCGGAACTAAGATCCATGCTGGTGAGAACGTAGGTTGCGGTAAAGATTATACTTTATTCGCACTTAAAGATGGTGTCGTAAGATTTACCAGAAAAGGACGCGATAAGAAACAGGTTTCTATCGTTCCAGTAGAAGCAGAATAATCTGGTTAAGCGAAGGCTTCAAATCTAATATGGGTTTGGAGCCTTTCTTTTATAGTAGAATTGCTATAGATTAAAAGAGTTATATGATATAAAAGAAACCATAGCAATCCTTGTAAATAATGCATATTGATCCGACTCATCAGAGTGCGAAATCCTGCTGAACGGTCTCAAATGCATTAATTTAAGAAGATTACTATTACGAAATTATTAGTAAAGGACAGAGGTGTGTCATATGTTTGCAGACAGAGCGAAAATCTATATCCGCTCCGGTAAAGGCGGCGACGGCCATGTAAGTTTCCGCAGAGAATTATATGTTCCGAATGGCGGTCCTGACGGCGGCGACGGCGGTCGTGGAGGAGACGTGATATTTGAGGTAGATGAAGGCCAGAACACCCTTGGCGACTACCGACACAGAAGAAAATATAAAGCAGAAGACGGACAGGAAGGCGGCAAAAAACGCTGCCATGGTGCCGATGGAAAAGATGTTGTATTAAAAGTTCCGGAAGGAACTGTTATCATGGATGCAGAATCCGGTAAAGTAATTGCTGATATGTCCGGTGAAAATAAACGCCAGATCGTATTAAGAGGCGGAAGAGGTGGCAAAGGAAACCAGCATTATGCGACTGCAACCATGCAGGTTCCGAAATATGCACAGCCAGGACAGCCTGCGCAGGAACTGGAAGTTCTTCTGGAGCTGAAAGTAATCGCAGACGTAGGTCTGGTTGGATTCCCGAATGTCGGAAAGTCCACATTCCTTTCCCGTGTTACCAACGCACAGCCGAAAATTGCCAACTATCACTTTACAACCCTGAGCCCAAATCTTGGCGTTGTAGATACTGAAAACGGTGGTTTTGTGATCGCTGATATTCCCGGTCTGATCGAAGGTGCTTCCGAAGGTGTGGGACTTGGACATGAATTCCTCCGTCATATTGAGCGTACACGAGTTATTATCCACATTGTAGATGCAGCATCTACAGAGGGACGTGACCCAATCGATGATATTTACAAGATTAATAAAGAACTGGAAGCTTATAATCCGGAAATTGCTGCAAGTGAAAGATCTACCTAAATAATCACTGAAGGATAGTGTCGGTATAGATT
>OHAI01003431.1_pt1 | contig 10743 bp, 11 predicted proteins | sample 1577091 | NCBI WGS metagenome assembly OHAI01 (sample SAMEA3541548, study PRJEB24748) | human gut metagenome | biome: human gut; feature: human-associated habitat; material: faeces | place: China | collected 2012
TGTGGAAAATGTCCTGCAAAAAATGGTTCATTATAGGAAACATTTTTGGTCGCAATAACTTTTTCACCTTCCACGATTTCTTCAACCCGATCGATCAGCAAAAACGGCTGACGATGTGGGATGATACTCATAATTTCTTTGATATCCATACCCATATTAATTTACATTCCTTTCTAAACCTGCGGACTCAACAAGTGTCTTCCCCTTTTATCCACAGGTATATCTTTCAGATTCCGATACACAACGTCTGCTTAACAGCAGACCATCGCCCGATATTGGTATTGCTATTTCACACGGAATAATTCCTGTCCAAACTCAACGAACTGTGCATCTTCCACTAAAATTTCTGTGATTGTTCCATCCACTTCGCTTATGACTTCATTCATAAATTTCATAGCCTCTATGATACATACGACATCGCCTTTTGCAATCGTATCCCCCACCTTCACAAAAGGTGGTTGATCCGGTGCACTTGCTCGATAAAACGTACCTACGATCGGAGCTGTCACGATCTTATCTCCGGCTGCAGGCTCGGTTTCAACTGTAGTCGGTGCTGCATCTGTGACAGGATTCTCAACTTTTACTGCTGTCTGTACCATCTGTGCTTCCGGACTTTCCTCGACTGCATTTGCCATACCGCGTCCTAATTTTACGGAGGCATTTCCTAAAGTTACTTCCATATTATTTAAATCTGAGTGTTCAAATATCTGAATCAACTCTTTGATCTGATCATACTGCATTGTGTTACCATACCTTTCTTAACCATCTGTTGTCACTGTCTGCACACTACTCATCCCACTTCTTAAAGCAGAGAACTCCATTGTGTCCGCCAAATCCCAAAGAATTAGACAATGCATACTGTGCCTCTGGTGCTACTCTTCCCTCATTTGGAATATAATCCAGATCACATTCTTCATCCGGTGTATGATAATTAATCGTCGGCGGCAGGAATCCTTCCTCCAATGCTTTCACACAAGCAATTGCCTCGATAGCACCTGCTGCACCAAGCAAATGTCCTGTCATAGATTTGGTAGAGCTGACCGCAACTTTTGCTGCCGCATCCCCCAATGCCAGCTTGATCGCTGCCGTTTCTCCGGCATCATTAGCATGGGTACTTGTTCCATGTGCATTAATATAATCCACCTGCTCCGGCGTAATCCCTGCCTCATCCATTGCTAATCTTATCGCTCTCGCAGCTCCATCGCCATCCGGACAAGGTGCTGTCATATGATAGGCATCTCCTGTAGCGCCATAACCTACTATTTCACCGTAAATCTTAGCTCCTCTTGCTTTAGCATGTTCCAGTTCTTCCAAAATGAGTATTCCGGATCCGTCTCCCATGACAAAACCATTTCGGTCTTTGTCAAACGGTTTACAGGCATCTTTTGGATCTTCCGTCGTAGAAAGTGCTGTCAAGTTCGTAAATCCGGCCACACCGATCTCACTGATCGACGCCTCAGCACCGCCGGCAATACAAGCATCCAGATAGCCATGCTTAATATCCCTAAATGCAGTGCCAATGCAATTTGTTCCTGTTGCGCACGCAGTGACAATATTTTCACATACTCCCTTAGCTCCCAAACGGATCGCAATATTACCAGCCGCCATATTACTGATCGTCATCGGAATAAACAAAGGAGACACACGAGAAGGTCCTTTTTCGTGCAAACGAATCACCTGCTCCTGCATTGTCATCAGGCCGCCAATACCGGAACCTACGATCACACCGACCTTAGCCGCATCCTCTTTCTCCATATCTAATCCGCTATCATCAAATGCCTGAACAGCTGCAGCCAGTGCATACACAGCATATGGGTCATTTCTCTTTACATCCTTCTTACTCATATACAGTTCCGGATCAAAGTCTTTTACTTCAGCACCAACCTTAACCTTAAAATCCGTCGTATCGAACTTCTGAATCAGATCAATGCCACATTTGCCATTTTTTAATCCTTCCCAAAATGTATCTACCGTACATCCAAGCGGGGTGACCGCTCCCATACCTGTTACTACTACTCTTCTATCCATCTCTAAATCATACCTTTCCAAGTCTTGATCACTATAGGTTACATGCACATTCCGCCATCAACATTGAGTACCTGACCGGTAATGTACGTATTCTTTGCCAAAAATACTGCTGCTTGCGCAATATCATCCACCTGACCGTAACGTTTAAGTGGAATTGTTTCCAGCATCTGCTTCTGCAGATCTTCTGAAAGTGCAGCCGTCATATCCGTCTCCACGAATCCCGGTGCGATTGCATTGCATGTCACGCCACGTGCAGCCAACTCTTTCGCAGTTGACTTCGTCAGTCCGATAATTCCGGCTTTCGATGCCGCATAGTTAGCCTGTCCAACATTACCCATAACTCCGACAACGGAAGACATGTTGATGATAGCTCCACTTCGTTGCTTCAACATGATACTGCTGGCATGTCGGATCATATTAAACGTACCTTTCAAGTTTGTCTGAATAACACTATCAAACTGTTCTTCTGTCATACGCATTAATAACATATCTTTTGTAATACCGGCATTGTTGACCAGTATGTCCACAGAACCAAGCTCCTTTTTGACTTTTTTCATCATATCTGCCGCAAAGGCAAAGTCACTCACATCGCCTTGAACCGGCATACAAGTCACTCCGCATGCTTCAATCTCCTGTACCGTTTCATCATCTAAGCTGCTGTGATAATTCAATACAATATTGCAGCCTTCCTTCGCAAATGCAAGTGCAATTGCTTTTCCAATACCTTTCGCTGCTCCTGTAACTACTGCTGTCTTTCCCTGTAACATGTTTACCATACCTTTCTGTGTGATTCACACACTGTCATGAAGTTTATTCATGGTTTTCTGCAAGGATATGCTATCCTCAACATTCACATTTACAACGCCTTTCAAAGTACGTTTCACAAAACCATTCAAAGTTTTGCCCGGTCCCAGCTCGATAAAAGTATCTGCACCCTCTGCCGCCATATTACGGATGATCTGTTCCCAGCGAACCGGACTAACGATCTGTTTTTTCAAAATAGGGATAATATCCTGTTCAGAAGCCACTTTCGAAGCATCTACGTTTGTATAGACCGGCATTTTCATCGGTGAAATGTGCATCTTGTCCAATTCCGGACCAAGCTTTTCTGCTGCCGGCTGAAGTAATTCCGTATGGAACGGACCACTGACTTTCAGAGGCACTGTAAGTTTTGCGCCTTTCTCTTTCGCCAATGCTGCAGCTCTCTTCGCTGCCTGCGCATGTCCGGCGATCACGATCTGACCCGGTGCATTGTAATTAGCCGGAACCGCTAAGCCATCGCCCTCTGCAGTTGCTTCTGCACAAGCTTCTTCTACTAATGCTGTATCTAATCCAATAATAGCATACATCGCTCCCTCTCCTGAAGGAACTGCTTCTGCCATGAACTTTCCTCTTTTTTGTACCAGTGCAACCGCCTCTTCGAAGTCCATTGCTTCACTGGCAACATACGCAGAATATTCACCCAGGCTCAAACCTGCTGTCATATCTGCACGAACTCCCTCTTCTTCCAACACCTTCATCGCTGCAATACTCATTGTCAGGATGGCAGGCTGCGCAAACTCTGTCTCGCCTAATTTCTGTTCATCTTCAAAACAAATATCCTTAATGGAATAACCAAGTACATTATCTGCCCGGTCAAAAATTTCTTTTGCCACCGGATAGTTTTTATACAAATCCTTGCCCATGCCAGCATACTGTGCGCCCTGGCCACTAAACATAAATACTGTTTTCATGTCTTCCTCCATAGTTGCAAAGCCGGATCTGTCGGCACCGAAAGTCTCGGCGCCGGCAAAGCCGAATTACTCTGCTTCTTATTTCTGGTTCTTCTCTACAAAATCAACCGCATCCTGAACAGTTACGATAGACTCAGGATCCTCTACAGATACATCAAACTCATCTTCGATGTCATTGATGATCTGGAATAAATCCAAAGAATCTGCGTCAAGGTCTTCTTTTACATTAGTCTCTAATGTGATTTCCTCAACATCCTTTCCTGTCTGCTCTGCAATGATTTCTCTGATTTTCTCAAATACCATAGTGATTTCCTCCTATATTTTATTTTATATATACTGCTTGCGCAGTTATATGCTTCTACCATTCTACCAGCATTGTGCCCCAAGTCATTCCACCGCCGAATCCGTTCAAAATAATTTTGTCCCCCCGTTGGATAAGCCCTTTTTCGTTGAGTTCATTCAGCGCCATAGGTACACTTGCCGATGAAGTATTTCCATAATGCTCCATGTTCTTATAAAATTTGCTGTCATCCATCTTCAACTTATGAGCAACAACGTCAATAATTCTGGCATTTGCCTGGTGTGGTATGACATAAGCGATATCTTCCATATCTACGTCAGCTTTAGCTAACACATTTCGAGTACTCTCTACAACCTTTTTGGTCGCAAACTTAAATACTGCACGTCCATCCATATAAATATAGTACTTCGGATCATGGTCGCCAGACTCATCATTAAATGCATTGTCACACGCCGTATGCCCCTCTGTCAGTATATCACAAAGTTCCCCTTTGCTGCCAAGTTCTTCTGCGATAATGCCACCCTCTTCGGATGCTTCCACATAAGCACCACCGGCACCATCTCCAAACAATACACAAGTCGTTCTGTCTTCCCAGTTAACGATTTTTGATAGCGTCTCCGCCCCGATCACAACAGCGTTGCGGTACACTCCTGTTTTAATATATTTATCCGCAATACTAAGTGCAAACATAAAACCACTGCACGCAGCCACAACGTCAAATGCAACCGCGTTCACCATACCAAGTTCTTTTTGCACCATGCAGGCAAGAGATGGTGTTCCGTAATCCGGAGTGACTGATGCAACAATGATCAGATCCACATCTTCCGGTGAGATTTCTGCACGCTCGATCACCTGTTTTGCCGTTCCTATTGCCAAAGCTGAAGTGTTCTCCCCTGCCGAGATCCTTCTCTCTCTGATCCCGGTTCTCTGTGATATCCATTCATCACTGGTGTCAACAACCTTTGCCAGATCATCATTTGTTATAATCTGCTCCGGTACACAAGCACCTGTTGCCATTATTCTTGTTCTTATCATTATTTCCTCCATGTTCTCTCATGCAGCAATCCTGTTAATTATTCTGCTTATCTATAAAATCCCACAAATTGCTCAAGGCACAACGTACTGTCTGTTGCTCCTCTTTACTTTCTATCCCTTTGAGCAGCGCATTGACCAAATCTTCATGAAACGCTGCATGCGCATCGTATATTATACGCCCCTTTCTGGTCAGACCGATCTTCACAACACGACGATCCTGCTCACTTTTATAGCGCTCCACATACCCCTTCTTCACTAAATTATTAACCATGACAGTCAGCGTCCCCACCGTTATGTGCAGTATTCCTGCAATGTCACTCATACGGTACAGTGTATTTTTGCCAATGGCAGCCACTGTATGTATCTCTGTCATAGATAAATCGCATCCCGTCTTACGCGCGACCGAAATATTTTCTGTCTTCAAAACCTTTTCGAATATCTCGATCAGCTCTTGACCGATCATATATTTTTCTTTTTCCATTTTCTTCCCTTTTTATTTTGTAAATCAAACTTTTTTAACGCCACAAAGAGTATATTCCATTTTCACCCATTTCGTCAACTGTAGATTAGCAGTATTTTTAACAATATGTCCCCTTTCTTTTTGTGCAATGTGCATAATTTTATTAAGTATATAAAACTACGTCTCATGAATATAAATATGTTTTCTTCTGATAAATAAAACCAAACATTTTGTTTCTTGAAACAATTTGGATAATCAAACATTTTTCTCATTGCACCCACATTACAGCTATATTATAATGTACATACGCTTGACATGACGTCTCATAACTGTAATTTCGACACAGTGAGCGTCATTAAATATTGATTGATCATTTTACAGCAGGAGGTATTCATGCACTATAACTTAACAAATTTGGCAATTCTGTTTTTTTGCTACTCCTTTTTGGGGTGGGGCATTGAAACAAGCGTTGCCAGTGTAAAACACAAATGTTACCGTAATCGTGGATTTCTATCCGGTCCTTTTTGTCTGATCTATGGCTTTTCCGGAATTGTACTCAGCACATTTCTATACGAGCTTCGATCTGCCCCTTTCTTTCTGTTTTTGGGATCTGCGATCATTTCCACCTTTATCGAATGGATGACCGGCCGTCTTTTAGAACAGGTTCGACACAAAAAATGGTGGGATTATTCTAAGAAGCGTTGGAATCTGGACGGATACATCTGTCTGCAATATTCAATACTGTGGGGTATACTTGGATATATCGCGATCCAGTGGGGCAATACTCTGATCCTATGGTTATGGCAATTTATCCCCACCTTTGTTACCTATATTATTTTATGGACGTTAACCGCCATCTGCTGCATGGATATAACGGCTTCTGTCCTGACTATACTACATTTAGAGCATAAATCGCCCACTCTGATCCGACTGAATCGGGAACTTTTTTTATTTAAGACATCTTTCGGAAGGACACTTACCGCACACATACGGCGTCGTATCCAAAAAGCCTATCCGGCCACTGCAACGGATAAAGTCATTTCGACATCTGCTACCAAACTGCCATTTTCTGAATTTATCTGGCTGTTCATATTAGGGGCTTTCTTAGGAGATATTGTAGAAACCATATTCTGTCGTCTGACTGTCGGTGTCTGGATGAGTCGCAGCAGCGTGGTATGGGGTCCCTTCAGCATTGTATGGGGGCTTGCCATCGCTTTAGTGACCACTCTTCTGTTTAAGAGTAAAGGCAAGTCCGACCGGCATCTTTTCATACTTGGGACGCTATTAGGTGGTGCTTATGAATATAGCTGCAGTGTATTTACTGAAATTGTTTTTGGAAAAGTTTTTTGGGATTACAGTCACATTCCGTTTAATCTTGGCGGCCGCATCAACCTGTTATACTGCTTTTTCTGGGGATTTGCCGCTGTCATCTGGTTCAAAAATCTGTATCCCATCCTGCACCATGTGATCGAACGGATATTGCATAGATCCAAATATCTATTGACAACTGTCGTTGCTGTGTTTATGATCTGCAATATTATAGTAAGCATGCTTGCTCTGATCCGATACGATACCAGGGAACATTCTCCAAAACCAAAAGCACATTGGGAAGAGGTAATGGATCATTACTACCCGGACGAAACAATGCGAAAGATCTATCCTAATGCAAAATAGCAAAGTAAACGAGTCATATGCCAGTCGTGTAATGTTTGATCAAAGTGCACCCATGCAGCAAAGTAAAAAGACCATAGATTACTTTTTCATCTATGGTCTTATACTTTACTTATCGACTTAACATCTCTAGCGTTGCTAACAGCACATCATCTTCCCATGGCTTCGGAATCAAATATTTTAATCCAATTCCCCGAACCTCTTCTAATGTACTTGCATCACACAACGAACTTAACATCATGATCTTTACATCCGGATGTTTCTTCATCAAAATCTGCGCCGTTTCTAATCCATCCAAGCCCGGCATAATAATATCCATGATAACAATATCCGGATGCATCTCATCATAAAGCTTGATGCCATCCTCTCCATTAGCTGCATAGGCTACCACTTCATATCCATTTTCTTCTACTACATCCTGTATCTGTTTAGAAGCGAACGGTGAAACATCTACCACCATTATTGTAATTTTATCCATTTCGATCCCCTTTCTGCACATTTTCCGCAATAAGCATATTCTGGCCTCATTCAACACCGGAATAATGCAGCTCAACCTGCATCGTCCCAATCTCTGTGTCAAATATAACGTCCATCTGTTCCTTCATAACATCTTCATGCCGAATCTCACTTTGATAAAACGGCACTGATAAGCGCGAAACTTTTTTTAATGTATTATTCAAACTGGATACACCATGTCCACAAACAATATTAATATATTCTTTGATATACAATGGAATCTGTTCATCCGGCGGCAAACCACCACCATACATTTTTGAAACGATCTGTAATACCATTGACTCCGGCATATCACAAATAATTTCCATACGAAGATAGCCACTCGTACAGATCATGATCTGCCGTACGGGCTGCTGCAGGAATATTCCGTTGTCCTGTTTCCGTCTCTGTAATTGCAGCCCCAACAATTTTTGACTCACAGAAACGAACGCCTGCTCAAAGGCCTTGCTCACCATATCCATTTCCATAGTACGACCCCCTCTCAACTCATGGCTGTACTATTCACCCAAGAATCTCATCTTTGCAGATGCATCTCTCGCCTTCTTTTCAGCCGGTTTGCTCGTCTGATATAAACCGGAAAACGAGTTGGATAATGCGTTCTTGCATTCCTTACAGTATCTTCCGGTCAATATCGGTCTACCGCATTTCTCACATTCTATCGTGATTCCGGAACCCTTGGTAAAGGCCAAACGCTCCTCACGAACCCATTTTTTCAACTGCTGTACCGGTACTCCTGTATCTTCTGCTACCGTTGCCATGCCTGCCCCCGGATTCTCGCGAATGTATTCTTTCACATCCTGAAAGCGTTCCTCTAACTTCTTATTGCATTGAGGGCAAAGCGGTGAATTTGTATAGTTAAATAAATGACCACACATTTTGCAATTTCTAACGTCCATGTTATGCCTCCTCTACACACCTTTTCCTATACACACACATAAAAAATATACTTTATCGAACCCTGCCTGCAAAAGTGTCTGCGAGCAAGCTTCTACCGTACTTCCTGTCGTATAAATATCATCAATTATTATAGCACATTTTCCTTGTAAACACAACTTTCTATAGTCTGCTCTGCAACGAAACGCCCCCTGTAAATTACGGCTTCTCTCCCGTTTCGACAGTTCTTTCTGTGGTGCCGTATGTTTCACCCGCACTAACAGATCCGATCGCATTGGCAGACCGGATAATCTCGCCATTTCTTTTGCTATCTCTTCTGCCTGATTGTAACCGCGTTTCCGATATCTTTTGCTATGGACCGGCACCGGAACGAGCACCGGTTCTCGGATACGCTGCAGCCATTCTCTCTTGGCATCCCATAATAACCTTCCATATACTTTGCCGTATTCTGCTCGGCCTCCCTGCTTAAATCTCGCCATTGACTCCTGCATTTGCCCTGTATACAAAAGTACTGCTCCCCCCGCTGTAAAGCTATGTGGATGTGCTCTACAATCTGCGCAGCACATCTGATCCCGATCGATCGGTTTTCCACAATAGGGGCACAAAGGCTCCTGCAAAAAATGAAGCTGCTCTGTACATCCGCCGCAAAACCCCCGTTCACCAACCGCCAACACCTTGTCGCACCCCGGACACCTCGTTGGAAACACGATCTGCAATAGACTATCAATGATTAAGTTCAGCGTCTTCTTCCTCCATTTCTTTAATGCGCTGGCATAAACTTGAAAAACGTTTCTGCTCATTCACATTGTGGATCATCCCCTGTATAACTCTGCTGCTTCCCACTGTCGTTACACATTTCTTTGCTCTCGTCACCGCAGTGTATAGCAAGTTGCGTCCCAACAGCATTTTTGGACCACCAAGCACCGGAAGCACAATAGCCGGATACTCGCTGCCTTGGGATTTATGGATCGTAATTGCATAAGCCAGTTCCATTTCATCCATCTGGCTATACTCATATTCCACCATTTTTCCCTCTTCAAATTCAACGACCACCTGCTCCGCTACCGGTATGATCTCCCGAATGATTCCGGTATCCCCATTAAACACACCGGTCCCTTCTTCATATACATCGCCCAAGGACGTTTTCTTTGTCCAGCGTATCTGATAATCATTCTTGATCTGCATCACTTTATCTTTCTCACGGAATAACACCCCATGAAATTCTCGCTCCACCTTGCCTGCATCTGCCGGATTCATATATTGCTGCAGCACCTGATTCAAATGTTCCACACCTAACTCTCCCTTTCTAGTCGGCGTAAGTACCTGAATATCATAGGGAGAAGCATCTACATGCGGAGGAAGTTTCTGCATGATAAGCTGCACGACCACATTGATCACGGAAGCACTGTCTTTTCGTTCCAGATGCATAAAATCCGGCGATGCATTCTCTAGCGAGATTTCTTCGCCGCTGTTGATCCGATGCGCATTCATAACGATCTGACTTTCTGCAGCCTGTCGAAAGATCCGATGCAGCCGCACAACAGAACAAAATTCCGCCTGGATCATATCTTTTAAAACATTACCCGGTCCTACCGATGGCAGCTGATTCACATCGCCAACTATGATGAGACGCGTTCCCGGAACAATAGCACGAAGAAGCGCATTCATCAAATAGATATCGACCATAGAAAACTCATCTATGATCACAACATCCGCTTCCAACGGCTGTTTCTCATTACGCTCAAAATGCATTGTTCCCTGCGTATCCCCTTCACTCACGCCACCATTGATCTCGAGCAGCCGATGTATTGTCTGCGCCTCCCATCCAGTCGTTTCAGACATTCTTTTTGCGGCACGTCCGGTTGGCGCCGCCAGCAAAATATCCAACCCTTCCTGTTCAAATACCTGTAAAATAGTATTGATCGTCGTCGTTTTACCGGTACCCGGCCCACCGGTTATAATGGTTACACCATTTTGAACAGCCTGATACACCGCTGTTTTCTGTAGTTCATCTAACTCTATCTCCTGCCCCTTTTCAACCTTTCGCACCATTTTAGCAAGTTCTTTCTCAGATAGCTCGTAGGAAATATTAAGATCTAACAGCA
>OHAI01003433.1_pt1 | contig 10739 bp, 5 predicted proteins | sample 1577091 | NCBI WGS metagenome assembly OHAI01 (sample SAMEA3541548, study PRJEB24748) | human gut metagenome | biome: human gut; feature: human-associated habitat; material: faeces | place: China | collected 2012
ATACAGAAAAAGGAAGACAGATTGTGGAAAAAGCATATATTTTAGGTGGGATTAGAAGTGATATAGGAATTGAAAATGGGAAATACTGTAATATTCCGGCAGAAAAACTCGGTGCGGCTGTATTTAAGCAATTATTAGAAAAGTACAGCATCGAACCGGAAAAGATCGATCTTGTCATAGCCGGAAATGCAGTAGGAGCAGGCGGAAACCTGACAAGATTAATGCTTTTAGAGTCAGAGATCGGAAAAGACATACCAGCAGTGACAGTGGATGTGCAATGTGGTTCCGGTTTAGAAAGCATTGCACTTGCAGCCGCAAAGATTCAAAGCGGACAGGCAGACGTAGTGATCGCTGGAGGATTTGAAAGCAGTTCTACCGCACCAAGACGAAGTTATCATCCCAACCATCCCGATTATGAAAAATATGGTGGAAAAGACCACTGGTATCGTGTTGCAAAATTTGTACCCGAATACCATCATGAACAGGTGATGTTAGAAGGTGCGGAACATACAGCGGTCACAGAGAAGATCACAAGAGAAGAAATGGATGCATGGGCATTGCTAAGCCACAAAAGGGCAGTCAAAGCCAGAGAAGATCACGTATTAGAAGATTGCATTGTATCTGTTACAGGTGATCTTCCTAAAGATGAAGGAATCCGTGACAGAATGAGTGAACGTCTGTTAAAAAGGCTGCCACCGGTGTTAAAGGAAGGCAGTCTGATCACGGCAGGCAACGCCTGTCTGACACATGATGGAGCGGCTTTTGTGATTTTGTGTTCTGAAAAATTTCATCAGACATATCAGGCACGGACAGGAAAGCAGGCACAGGCATTTTTTGTACAGGTTGCAGAAAGTGCGGGAGATCCGATGAAAAGTCCATTGACGGCGATCACAGCGATCGAAAGATTACTTGCAAAAGCAGATATCTGTCCGGAACAGATTGCCGCATGGGAATGTAACGAAGCTTTTGCCGTGATCGATGTTTTATTTGAAAGACATTTTCCAAAGCAGGTTAAAGATTATAATATTTTTGGCGGTGCATTGGCATACGGACATCCCTATGGAGCGTCAGGCGGTATGATCTTACTTCATTTATTAAAGGCATTGCAAAACAGAAATGGCAAATATGGCATTTGCAGCATTGCGGCAGCAGGCGGAGTCGGCACAGCGTTATTAGTACAGCGTATGAACGATGCCCGGTAAGATAAGAATGAAAAAAGAAATTGCAAAAGCAAAAAAGTTTCCAAGTAACGAAAAAACGAAAAAGCGACAAAAATAAAAACAGGAAAATAGCAAAATAAAAACAGAAAAGCAGAAAAGTTTCCAAGTAACGACAAAAAACGAAAAAGTGACAAAAATAAAAACAGGACAATAGTAGAATAAAAACAGAAAAGCAAAAAAATGCTAAAATTGCGAAAGAAGAACAGAAAGATGCAAAAGGAACAGAAAAAAAGAAAAGAGAACAAACCATGCAATACTATAAGATGATATGTGAACAACCGGAAGAAAAAGAGGCACTTGTACTCAATGACAAAAGTTATACATATGAAGATTTACAACTGCTTGCATCCAAAAGAGCAAAAGTTCTGTTATCAAAGGAAACTTCTAAGATCCATATTATCAGGAAAGAGCATATTTTAGAGCAGTTAATTGATTTTCTGGCTTGTAATGCTGTCGGCATCATTCCTTTGATCATGCCAAATGATTGTAAGATCACAAAAGAAGAAGTGTGGCAGCTTGCACAAAACGAGCTGGAAAAAATAGATACAAAAACAGACACTACAAAAGTCTGCATGGCGGTTATGACTTCGGGAACAACAGGAATTCCGAAGATCTATTTTCGTACCTACGAAAGCTGGGCAGGCTTTTTTTGTGTGCAAAATAAAATTTTTCAAGTGACAAAAGACAGCCGGCTTTTTACGCAGGGAAGTCTTGCTTTTACCGGCAACTTAAACTTATATCTAGCACAATTCTATGCAGGCGGTACCGTGATCGCACAGGAAACATTCTGGCCTAAAAGCTGGCAGCAGGCTATTGAGAAATACCATGCCAATGCAATCTATCTGATCCCGTCTAAATTAATGCTGTTACCTAAAGTCCAAAAAGAACCGTACAAAGAGATACGAATGATCTTATCCGGTTCGCAAAGTTTAGGCATAGAAGATGCAAAAGCATTAAAAATGATCTATCCGAATACAGAGATCATTTTGTATTACGGTGCAAGCGAATTAAATTATATTACTTATGTGACCGGACAGCAGATGAATGAGAAAAGAAATCTGATCGGTAAAGCCTTTCCGGGTGTTACGGTAGAATTGAAAAAAGATGAATTTTATATTGATACGGCTTATCACGTAGAGGGGATTACCACACCATATACACTGCATGATACCGGATATTGCGACACAGAAGGAAACTTTTATTTTACAGGCAGAAAAGACGATATTTTAAATATCCGAGGACGCAAGATCTCAGCACTCAAAGTAGAAAATGCATTTTTACAGATTGATGAAGTCAAAGAAGCTGCGGTTAAAGTCAGGACACATCATTCGGAAACAATTCTGGAAGCATATGTCGAAGCAAAAGAAGATTTTCTTGAACGATATCGTCAAAAATGGCATAATGAATTGAAAAAAGTGCTTGCATCTTATGAAATTCCACGCTGTATTTATGTCAGAAAGCAGCTTCCTAAAAACGACAGCGGAAAGATCATAAAAGACAAACTGCATCCTGACTCAAGAAAAGAAGAGAAAAAATAACGTCATTACATACAACGGTTGTCCCAAATAACAGTAAAGCACAAACCATAAAGGTATTACAGTAAGTAAAAAAGCCTTGCAGCAAGTAAAAAAGCCTTGCAGCAAGTAAAAAAGCCTTGCAGTAAGCAAAAAGCCTTGCAGTAAGTAAAAAAAGCATTACAGCAAGTAAAAAAAACTTGCAGCAACTTTGAAAGTAATCACCGGAAAAGAGGAACAAAAATGAAATTAACAGATAAGATTCATAAAAAGAAAAACACACAGGAGATCGAAAATTTCACGGATTTAGTCAAAGCCAGATATTCAGCCCGTTCGATGAGTGAAAGAAAAGTAGAAAAAGAAAAGCTTGACCAGATCCTTGAAGTTGCACGACTCAGTCCGACCGCATGCAACTTACAAAGACAGCGTTTGAAAGTCGTAACATCGAAAGAAGGCATTCAAAAGCTCAGGGATTGTACGCCATGTCATTTCAAAGCATCCACGATCATTATACTTTCGATCGAAGAAGATACAAAAGACTCTGCCATGAAAGGTGATGACTGGTACAAATTCGGCTTGATCGATATCGGTATCGTAGCAGAACACATGGCACTCAAAGCGACAGAATTAGGCATTGGTTCTACGATCGTAGGAATGATGGATGCCGACAAGGTACGTGAGATGTTTGCAATCCCTGTCACTGAACATCCGGTGTTATTACTGCCACTTGGCTATCCCGATGAAAAAGGAAAGCCATGCATCCTGCACGCAAGCCGCCTTTCGATTGATGATACCGTGACATGGGCATAACGGATTCCATAACAGATACAAAAAGCATCGCTGCTCCGTACCATACTTGCAATCTTAGGATTTTAATGGTATCTTAAAAAGTAAAGTAAAAATGACACAACATCTGAATGCTGCATTGATAAGAAGATGATGTGCTGATAAGACAAAAAGTGGAGGAAGATTTATTATGGAAAAGACAATGGACAAGATCGTAGCTCTTGCAAAAGCGAGAGGTTTTGTATACCCTGGCTCAGAAATCTACGGAGGGCTGGCAAACTCATGGGATTACGGAAATCTTGGCGTAGAATTAAAGAACAACATTAAGCAGGCATGGTGGCAGAAATTTGTTCGTGAAAATCCATACAACGTAGGTATTGATAGTGCGATTCTTATGAACCCGCAGACATGGGTAGCATCAGGACATCTTGGCAGCTTTTCCGATCCTTTGATGGATTGTAAAGATTGTCATGAACGTTTCCGCGCAGATAAAGTGATCGAGGATTACATGGAAGAACATGACATCAAGATCGAAGGCAGCGTAGATGCATGGTCAAAAGAAGAAATGAAGAAATACATCGATGAGCATGATATTGTGTGCCCAAGCTGTGGTAAGAAGAATTTTACCGATATCCGTGAGTTCAACCTGATGTTTAAGACATTCCAGGGTGTTACGGAAGATGCAAAGAGTACGGTATATCTTCGTCCGGAGACAGCACAGGGTATTTTCGTAAACTTCAAAAATGTAGCACGTACATCACGCAAGAAGATCCCGTTTGGTATTGGTCAGATCGGTAAATCATTCCGTAATGAGATCACACCGGGTAACTTCATTTTCCGAATCCGTGAATTCGAGCAGATGGAACTGGAATTCTTCTGTGAACCGGATACAGATTTAGAGTGGTTTGACTACTGGAAGAACTATTGTATCAATTGGTTACAGTCCCTTGGCATTAAGCCGGAAGATATGCGTGTCCGTGATCATGAAAAAGAAGAGCTTTCTTTCTATAGTAAAGCAACATCAGATATTGAATTCCTGTTCCCATTCGGATGGGGCGAACTTTGGGGAATCGCAGATCGTACAGACTATGATCTGACACAGCACCAGAACGTATCAAAAGCAGATCTGACATACTTTGATGATACAAAGAATGAAAAATACATTCCATATGTTATTGAACCATCACTTGGTGCAGACCGTGTTACACTTGCATTCCTTTGCCAGGCATATGATGAAGAAGAGATCGGAGAAGGAGATGTCAGAACCGTTATGCATTTTCATCCTGCGATCGCACCGGTTAAGATTGCGGTGCTTCCGTTATCAAAGAAGTTATCAGAACAGGCTACAGAGATTTATACAAACCTTTGCAAGAAATATAATTGTGAATTTGATGAGCGTGGTAATATCGGTAAGAGATACCGCCGTCAGGATGAGATCGGTACACCATACTGCATCACATACGACTTTGATTCCGTAGAAGATGGTGCTGTAACTGTCCGCGACCGTGACAGTATGGAGCAGGAGCGTATTAAGATTGAAGATCTTGACAAATACTTTGAAGACAAATTCACATTTTAAAGATTATAAGAGACATCATTTGAGGTTAAGGCGATAAATATCAGATATGCAGGTCTTTTGACACCTTTAACCATAAGGATAGAAAGAATGTATATAGGCAGGATTTACGCTTGTATGCATTCTTTTTCGTTTTTTATAAATTTGTACAAGGCATGCTTACACAGAAGTATTTTTTGCTTTATGGACAATGATATGACAGCAGTAATATGATCTGTTGAAATAGGGCTACCGCAATCCCACTGGCTTTAGACAATGGGTAGTTCACATATAAAATAAAGATGTTTTATCAAAAAGATAGGAGGATATGATTATGAAAAAAAAGAAGTGGAACCGTTTTCTTTCTGTTGTAGTAACAGCAGCGATGCTTGTTGCACCGTTGCAGGGATTTTCCTTTGTAGATGATCTGTTTACAACAGCAGGTGTGACAACAAAAGCATCTGCCCAGGATATAGCGCAGACAGATACATCCCAGAAAATAGGAACCTATCCGTATTTTGCTAATGAACCGGCAGATTGCGATGCCTCAGCGAAACTTGGTTCAGAACAGAATCCATTAGAGATTGCAAATGCAGTTCAGTTATACAATTTGTATTATGTGGGAAAGAACGCAGTCACCAATGAAAACAATGTGGCTGACAGTGACAGCGGAAGCAGTTATATGGATTGTTATTTTAAAGTAACGGGAAATATTGATCTGTCAGAGTTAAAAGAATATGGTATTACAGAATGGAGTGGCATCGGTGCAGGAACGTATAATGGTTTTTGCGGAAAATTTGACGGTGGAAGCGAACAGGGATATATCATTTCTAATATGGCGATCGACACGGAAACAAGTTTGGTAGATACAGGTCTGTTTAGCAAAATAGGAACAGGCGGTGAGATTAAAAATGTCAGCCTGAAAAACCCAAAGATTACAGGTAAGTTGAGTGTATGGAGTGAAGGCTGTGGTTTTCTTGCCGGAAAAGTAACGTCTTACGGAACAGATGAAACTGCTTTGATTGAAAATTGTCATATTTTGGATGGAAGCTTGCAAGTATCATCTGACTTATTTAAACCGGACACAACAGATTGCTTTTATAATGTGCAAGGCAGTACGGTCAGAGATTATGAAGTTGTATCAGGTGCTTTTGGCGGAATTGTTGGAGAAGCAGGAGGAAATGTAACAATCCGCAATTGTACGAATGAAAGTGGCAATATCAATTGTGAAGGACTTAAAGATGTCGGCGGTATTGTCGGTGTGATGTTTGATGGAGGTGAGATCACATCTTGCACAAATAATGCACTTGTTAGCGGAACGATCAATGTTGGCGGAATAGCAGGCCTGACAGATGGTGTGACAATCAGGGAATGTAAGAATACATCAGCTGTCAGTGGGCTGGAATGGTCAGAGGAAATCTGGGATAAGATTGAGACAGCACATAAAGAAGGAACCACCTGGTTTAGCGGTACGTCTGCTTATGATGCATATGCACCGGCTGCCTGTATCGGCGGCATTGCTGGAAAGAGTACAGCCGGTATTGTAGCATCAGAGAATGAAGGGGATGTTACGGGAATAGAAATCTGTGGCGGTATTGCCGGCGGAACGATAGGCAATGTCTCTTATTGTATGAATTATGGAGACGTTTCTTATAGTGGGAATGCAGATCATAGCTATAAAAATATGTCGGCAACGGTAGCTGCATCGGATGTGATCCCGTTAAAGTCAAACGGTGTGTCATTTGGTGGAATCGTTGGATCATTTGGTTTTTTTGAATACCAGAGTGGAATAGAAGCATTACAGGTGAGCTATAGTGGTAATGCCGGAAAAGTAACTGCACTTGGCAGCACAGCGGGTATTGTCGGTAATCGTAATTATGATATATCGGGTGATCAGGAATACGATAGTAGTGTAGAAGCAGTGACTCCGGTAACAGACTGTTATAATGCAGCGGAAATTACAAGTGATTCAGAAATTTTAGGGGGAAATTCGCAACTGATCGGTGCAGATCAGACAGTAGAACGCTCATATTATTTGACAGACGATGTGGAGGATAATACAGAGGGACGCACGAAAGCACAATATAAGAGCGGTCAGGTGGCATGGGAATTGTCTCACCAACAGGGCGAAAATATATCATGGGTACAAAAAATCGGTAAGCAGGATTATCCGGATGCGGTACGAAGCGAAAACAACAGTCTGACAGACACGGTATGCCGTATTCGCTTTATTCCGTATTTACAAGAATCAGATGAGGAGTACAGTAAAGATCCGGTTTATGCAAATTTACATAGTACGTTAGAAATGCCAAAGCAATCAACGGAAACAGAAATCTACACATATTATTCCGGTGTACAAAAGGAGGATGGTACATGGGAGGCTGGTGCTCCGGTCACATCTGTTACAATAGAAGAAGATTGCGTTATTTTAGTAAAAAAAGAAAAAAGTGCTGTTACAGATAATCCGACAGCAGAACCGGTGCGGACACCGGAATCTACTCCTGTCAAAACAGCAGAACCGGTACCGCCACATCCGACAGTTACCACAACACCGACGACAGCACCGGCACAGACACCGGACGTTTCTAATGTTAATAATACTACAGACAATACACAGAACAATTCGCAGAATGCGAATACAACACTTACAAAAGGTGCTACGATCAAACAAAACAATATGAATTTTACAGTCAACGATCAGAATAGTGTAACATTCAAAGGAATGAATACTAAGAAAGCAAATGTTACGATTCCTGACACGATCATATCGCAGGGAAAGAAACTGAAAGTTACAATGATCGCGGAAGGTGCATTTGAGAAGAATACTTCGATCAAAAATGTTACATTAGGTAAAAATGTAAAACAGATCGGAAAGAAAGCTTTCAGAAACTGTAAAAAGCTTAAGAAAGTCAACTATTCGTCAAATTTACAGCAGCTTGGAGCACAAAGCTTTGAAAATTGTACCGATTTACAGCAGGTATCTCTTCCTGATTCTGTAAAGACAATCGGAAAGAAAGCCTTTAAGAACTGTAAGAAACTCAAAAAGTTTACAGTCGGAAAGAAGAAAAAGGCTGCGAAAAAAGCAGGAGGAATGCTTGTACCGTCTGATGCATTGACAACTACATCTGTAGAAAAAATGGCTGATGTGCAGGAGACATTAGAAGCTGCAAAAACTGGAAATCTCATCATAACAGAGGAAGAAGTTTCTTCTTATGCAGCATTGAATATGAAGATTGCGATCGGTAATAATGCATTGGAAAACTGCTCTAACTTAAAATCCGTTATCGTAAACTGTGCGGTCAGTGTGATCGGTAACTCAGCATTTAAGAACTGTACCAAACTTTCAGCAATTATCGTACGTTCTTTGATCTTAAAATCAGTTGGCAAGAAGGCACTGACCGGAGTAAGTAAGTGTAAGATTTCGGTGCCGACAAAGAAATTCAAACCATACCGCAAGCTTTTTAAGAACAAAGGACAGGGTAAAAAAGTCTTTGTTGCGGCAACGTAATAAAAGCTGAAAAAATATTTTTCTAAAAAACTGCAAAGAACAGGCTTGTAAAGAATGTATCTGTACTAGTTTTTTGACATGATTTAACAGATTGTTGTTTTTATAAAGCAGAAAGAAAAGTTTTGAAAGTGTAATGCTGCGAACAGAAATATAAAAAGGCACAATAATCCATTGTTTTCAATGGATTTTTGTGTTATTATGCATAAAACCATATTGGATAGGAGGAATAACGTATGAGAAAAAACAGTACAAAGAAATTCTTTGCAGCATTGTTATCGGCGGCAATGATCCTGACTTCAACAGGCGTGTCAATGATCGATGGTGCAAAGGCCGATGCAGCAGGAAAAGCAGTCTTAAAACAGGCTAAGAAAACGGTAAGCATCCGGCAGGGAAAGAAAACAACACTCAAGATCACAAAGAAGAACATTAAAAAAGTAAAGAAGATCATATGGACTTCTAAGAACAAAAAGATCGCAACCGTCAGCAAAAAAGGTGTAGTCAAAGCGGTCAAAGCAGGAAAGACTACAATTACGGCAAAAGTAAATTACAAAGCAAAAGGTGCAAAGAAGTTTGCAAACAAGAAGTTAAAATTTACTGTAAAAGTTACGGCAAAGAAAGCCGCAGCGACAAAAGAACCCGCAGTAAGTAAAACACCTGCAGCTACAGCAAGTCCGGCGCCGGTGACCTGGGTCGTGAAAAATTCCTTGAGAAAGTCTGGGAATGGAAAGACGAATATGCCACTACCATCAAGGAACAATGGGGCAAGATGGGGCTCTCTGTAGACTATTCTCGTGAGCGTTTCACCCTTGACGAAGGTCTATCAAAAGCTGTTCGTAAGGTCTTTGTAGAGCTCTACAAGAAGGGCTGGATTTACCGTGGTGAATTTATCATCAACTGGGATCCAAAAGCTCGTACAGCCCTTTCTGATATCGAGGTTATTCACAAGGATGTGGAAGGTGCCTTCTACCACATGAACTACATGTTGGAAGACGGTTCACGTGCCCTTGAAGTGGCAACAACACGTCCTGAAACCATGTTTGGGGATACAGCCGTAGCGGTTAACCCAAATGATGACCGTTATAAAGATTTGATTGGTAAAAATGTTATCTTGCCAATCTTGAACAAGCCAATCCCAATTGTTGGGGACGAACACGCAGACCCTGAATTCGGTACTGGTGTGGTGAAAATCACTCCTGCCCACGACCCGAATGACTTCTTGGTTGGTCAACGTCATAATCTTCCGCAAGTGAACGTTATGAACGATGATGGTACCATGAATGAATTGGCTGGTGAATTCAACGGCATGGACCGCTTTGAAGCTCGTAAGGCTGTTATCAAGAAGTTAGAAGAAATCGGTGCGCTTGTTAAGATTGAGAAGATGACCCACTCAGTTGGTCACTCAGAGCGTACTGGAGTTATGGTTGAGCCACGCTTGTCTACGCAATGGTTCGTGAAGATGGATCAATTGGCGAAAAATGCTATCGCAAACCAAGATACAGACGACAAAGTAGAATTCTACCCACCTCGTTTCAACGATACCTTCCTTCAATGGATGGAAAATGTCCACGATTGGGTTATTTCTCGTCAGCTCTGGTGGGGTCACCAAATCCCTGCCTGGTACAATGCTGAGGGTGAAATGTACGTTGGTGAAGAAGCTCCAGAAGGCGACGGATGGACTCAGGACGAAGACGTCTTGGATACGTGGTTCAGTTCTGCCCTTTGGCCATTCTCAACTATGGGCTGGCCTGATGTCGACTCAGAAGACTTCAAACGTTACTTCCCAACTTCAACCTTGGTAACAGGTTACGACATTATCTTCTTCTGGGTGTCTCGTATGATCTTCCAATCCTTGGAATTCACTGGTCGTCAGCCGTTCCAAAACGTTCTTATCCACGGTCTCATTCGTGATGAGCAAGGACGTAAGATGTCTAAATCTCTCGGTAACGGGATTGACCCGATGGATGTGATCGAGAAATATGGTGCTGATGCTCTCCGTTGGTTCCTTTCAAACGGTTCTGCACCAGGGCAAGACGTGCGCTTCTCTTACGAGAAAATGGATGCCTCTTGGAACTTCATTAACAAGATTTGGAACATTTCACGTTATATCCTCATGAACAATGAAGGGTTGACCTTGGATGTGGCGCGTGAAAATGTAG
>OHAI01003438.1_pt1 | contig 10721 bp, 6 predicted proteins | sample 1577091 | NCBI WGS metagenome assembly OHAI01 (sample SAMEA3541548, study PRJEB24748) | human gut metagenome | biome: human gut; feature: human-associated habitat; material: faeces | place: China | collected 2012
CGTCAATGCGCGGGGCCATGAAAAATTCACCGTCGGGGCCGATCTGGGTCGTATGATGAAGAAACTGGGATATACGGAGGAAAAAGCGGATAGCAGTTTGGCATATTTGTGGCTTACTGCTCAAACGGAAGAAAATTCAATGTCTATTATTACTTCAATGATTAGCCATAAACTTTCTTCCATGCAGGAGCTGCAAGAGGCTATTGAACTATTTATGGATTATGTGAATCATTGTCCCCGTTGGTTCCTGAAAGGTTATTCTTCGGATGAAACATTCGTTTTATTTCAAAAAGACAAATTTAGAAAGAATCCTCCCCGCGTTGTTGCAGGCCCGAATATGAAAGCTGCCGGTATGGACATTACTCCGGAAATGCAGGCTGGGATAGACAATCTGTTTCGTGGTATGCCTTCCGGACACACGGTCGGAAGGAACGATCCTTGTCCCTGTGGAAGCGGGAAGAAGTATAAAAAGTGTTGTGGAAGGAATAATTGACCTTATAAAGTTCGTATCTTTGTAAAGTTTTCAAATAAGCATGATTATGAAAAAGTCTATAAAACGTTTACCCAAGCGAACGCAGGAAGAATTGACAGTCTTGCTGGATTTAGTGCGTAAAAGCATCGGGAATTGTCAGATGGTTATCCTGTTCGGAAGTTATGCAAGGGGAAACTATGTTTTATGGGATAGTAATATAGAATTCGGTGTTCATACTTCGTATCAGAGTGATTATGATATTCTTGTGGTCATAACCGGACCGGCTAAGCAAGTGGAAGAGAAATTACACCGTATTACGAATAAATATCATGACTTGTTTGCAGATCGTCGTCATGCTTTTCCGCAATTTATAGTAGAGCATATTAATACTGTAAACCGTAACTTGGAAGTCAGCCAGTATTTCTTTACGGATATAGTAAAGGAGGGGATTATGCTTTATAATAGTGGCAAACATGAATTGGCTAAACCACGGAAGTTGAGTTTTAGGGAGATTCGAGATATTGCACAAAAAGAATTTAATGAATTATATCCATATGCTTGCGGGCTTTTAGAAGGGGTGAAAGAATATTATTTGCCTAAGAAACAAACTAAGATTTCTGCTTTTCTTCTTCATCAGACGTGTGAGAAACTTTATAATTGTATCCTGATGGTCTTTACGAACTATCGCCCAAAGAGTCATAAAATCAAAGAACTTGGTGGGATGGTGAAACGTTTTTCTATGGAATTAACTGCAGTCTTTCTTCAAAATACGGACGCAGAGAAAGAATGTTTTGATTTATTATGCCGTTCTTACATTGAAGCTCGCTATAACAAAGATTTCAGTATCTCGCAAGAACAACTGGAATACCTTATTTCTCGCATAGGTATTTTGAAAGATATAACTGAACGTCTGTGTAAGGAGAAAATTGCGGAATATGATACGATGGCGGAATAATTGTCCCCTGTGAAATAAGTAGGTGTCGCATTTATAACTTGAATTCAGCTTCAGGGTCCTATGAAATGAAAAAACGAAATATATCTGTCATCTGTCACAATTTATAAATTAACTTCCAGAGTATGAGTGCTTAATGGTGTGACAGCACAAGGTGATAGCAGTGTGATAGCAATAATGCTGTCACCCAAAAACAAAGAAAAAATCAAAGATACTGTTTGGAATTTGATAGTATCAGCCATAGAAAGATAAGGCGTTCTATTTATTATCCCCGTACATTATGAGTTGTGTCCTGCCTTGAAGCCAACGGTTTCAAGGTGCGAAACTGTTGGTTCTGCGGTTTGAAACTTTAGTTTCAATTACTTGAAACCATTGGTTTCTTACCGATGAAACTACAGTTTCTCTTAGCTGAAACTTTAGTTTCAAGCAAAGGAAACTAACTTGAAGCGTAACTGCGTGTAGGCGAACCTGTTTCTTTCCCCCAAAGAGATACTTGACATATCAATAATTTTCTAAATTAAAGTATTGTTTCCCTTGTCGGTTCCGGATAATATGAGTAATTTAGCAGTCTCAACGATCACAAAGACGCTGACAAAACAAATTATTATCAAATTAATGAAAATTACTCAATTTCGTAAGAATGAAGATACGATAGCGCTCAGCGTAATGGATCTTGATATACTGGTAAATAAGATAAAGACAGAAATAAAATCCCGCCCTGTTTCTACATTCAGAGAGCATCTGCGATATACCCTTTCCGATGAACGGTGTATGTTTGCCGATAAACTGCCCAAGATAATTCCTTCCGCTGAATTCCGTAAAGTAAACGGTCAGAAACAGATGAAAAACTACAACGGTATTGTAGAACTGACCATCGGTCCTTTATCCAATAAGTCGGAAATCGCTTTAGTGAAACAAAAAGCCTGTGAGCAACCACAAACCCGTTGTGTTTTTATGGGTTCAAGTGGTAAAACGGTGAAAATATGGACTACCTTCACCCGACCGGACAACTCGCTTCCTAAAACACGGGAAGAAGCGGAACTATTCCACGCCCATGCTTATCGACTGGCTGTGAAATGTTATCAGCCCCAAATCCCATTCGATATACTTCCCAAAGAACCGACTCTGGAACAATATTCGCGATTATCCCACGATCCGGACATCATATATCGTCCGAATTCAGTCCAATTTTATCTCTCTCAACCATCATCAATGCCCGAAGAAACCACTTTCCGGGAAGCGGTTCAGGCGGAGAAATCTCCATTGACTCGTGCCGTACCGGGATATGATGCGGAAAATGCCTTCCTGATGCTTTTCGAAGCCGCTTTTCGGAAAGCGTATGCCGATCTTCGGGAAGCGGGACTTGAATTGCGTGAAGGCACATGGCATCCTTTAGTCGTTCAACTGGCTAAAAACTGTTTTGCTTCGGGACTTCCGCAAGAAGAAGTCGTGAGACGTACCGTTTTCCACTTCTATATGTATAAACAAGAAGAGCTTATTCGGCAAATGATCGGCAATATATATACCGAGTGCAAAGGCTTCGGCAAGAATATCAGCCTAAGCAAAGAGCAGCAACTCGCCTTGCAGACTGAAGAATTCATGAAACGCCGCTATGAATTCCGCCATAATACCCAAATTGGTGAGGTAGAATATCGTGAAAGGCTTTCTTTTCGTTTCCGCTTCAATCCTCTCGACAAACGTGCGTTGAACAGCATTGCTTTGGATGCACAAATGGAAGGCATCCCCTTGTGGGACAGGGATATTAGCCGTTATATTTACTCCAACCGCGTCCCTGTATTCAACCCGTTGGAAGATTTTCTCTACCGGCTTCCCGCATGGGACGGTAAAGACCGTATTCGTGCATTGGCAGCCACCGTCCCTTGTAAGAATCCGTATTGGATGGATTTGTTCCACCGTTGGTTCCTCAATATGGTTTCTCATTGGAAAGGAAGCAATAAAAAGTATGCAAACAGTGTTTCGCCCTTACTCGTCGGACCGCAAGGAACACGTAAATCCACCTTTTGCCGGAGCATAATGCCTCCTTCCGAGCGTTCCTACTATACCGACAGTATTGATTTTTCCCGAAAGAAAGATGCCGAACTTTACCTCAATCGTTTTGCGCTTATCAATATCGATGAATTTGACCAGGTGAGTTCGACACAACAAGGCTTTCTGAAACATATTCTGCAAAAGCCAGTATTGAATGTGAAGAAACCTCATGGCAGTGCCGTGCTTGAAATGCGCCGTTATGCCTCATTCATAGCTACAAGTAACCAGAAAGACTTGTTGACCGACCCTTCCGGCAGCCGTCGTTTTATTTGCATCGAAGTGACCGGAGTGATTGACACCAATCGTCCGATAGACTATGAGCAGCTTTACGCACAAGCTATGTACGAATTGGAACATGGCGAACGTTACTGGTTCGATCAGGAGGAAGAAAAGATCATGGTGGAAAACAACCGTGAATTTGAACAAGTCCCGCCGGAAGAGCAACTTTTCTTCCGTTATTTTCGTGCCGCACAGCCTGAAGAAGGGGAGTGGTTGTCTCCAGCGGAGATTATGGAAGATATTCAAAAAGGCAGTTTAATCCCGATGTCTGTCAAGAGGGTTAATTCCTTCGGAAGAATACTGAAAAAGCAAGAAATACCTTCCAAACATACCCGTAGCGGTACACTCTATCATGTCGTAAGACTAATAACCAAGTGACGGCAAAAATGCCATCACCCTGCCGTCACCTCTTGCTGTCACAGTCTTTTCGGTTTATTACTAAACTATTAACTCCTAAACTGTGACAGATGACAGCAACTTACCAAATATATTCTTCTGTGTAACGTTGGTAAGTTGGTTCTTCTTTTATTCCTTTATTACGAAATAGTTGTCTGATGTAGGCTTGATCTTTAGGCATAAGCCCCCGTTCTCCACGATAGAACCTATAATATCCTGTTTTCCCATAGTGTCCTACCATTTGTATTCTGATACTGACCGCATCCTCATAAGGAATTCTGTTAAGCAACTGTTTAAGTCCCCATGCCACATGGACTTTTACAGTAGTTTTAAAACATTCGCACTGATTCCCATCCGCAGGATAACGTGCCGGATTAACGATGGAGATATAAAGGTGATCTGTTGTATCAAGTTGTGTAGCTATGTGGCGCAGGCATTTTGAGGCTTGTGGACATTGATCGTTGAAGCAACGGGCAAAATTGTAAGGGACAGACAGGCTGTCGGGTTCTTCTTTCATCTTGTAGGGGTTTATTTTATTTGTGAAATACTGTTGTAAATATAGCAAACGGAATTCTTCACAAAAGTAGGACTTTATTTTGGGAATGCGAAGTGTTGGGATAATATTATTTGTGGAAATAGAGTATATAGTTTTAGTGAGTAAGGTTGGTTAATTGTTATACTATACGAGTAGGGAAGCTGTTAAAACAAGACTGTTATAAAGAAGGAGAGTAGGTATTTATATTAATAAAATGGAGGTATGAATTGGAATTCATATTTTGAACTTTACAAATGGTATATTTAATTTCTATTTGTCAGTAAATTAAGTTATTTTTGTAAGCAGATTAATCAAAAGAATGATTATGGGACAATTAAAACCAACTCAAGTCTTGAATAAGGCATATAGACAAATTGCAGTAGAAACTACTGATTTCGAACATTTTAAAAGTGCATTGCAAATATTGTTAGACAATGTTTCAGATGGACAACGAGAGGAAACCCAAAAAGAACATTTAAGAAATTTTCTTAGTGAAACATTCTATAAGCCTTATTATATGGCTCCAGAAGAAGATATAGATTTAGCTGTTAGACTAGATAAAACCGCAAAATCTAATATTGGGTTATTGATAGAAGTTAAGAGTACGACAAATAAGAGTGAAATGATTTCTGTTGATAATCTGAATAAGAAAGCTCTTCAAGAGCTCTTGCTTTATTATTTAAAGGAAAAGGTAACGAAGAAGAATACAGATATAAAATATTTGATAGCTACTAATATATGTGAGTATTTTATCTTTGATGCACAAGAGTTTGAACAAAAATTCTATCAAAACAAAAAGTTACGTAGAGAATTTCAGGACTTTCAAGATGGTAGGAAAACGAGTAATAAGACTGACTTCTTTTATACTGAAATAGCTTCTCCTTTTATTGAAGAGGTGCAGGGGAATTTAGAATATACTTATTTAAATATTTATGATTATCATAAATATTTGAGAGAAGATGGTAATAACGCTCCCAAGAAGTTGATAGAACTTTATAAGATTTTTAGTGACACTCATCTTCTAAAACTCTCATTTCAAACCGATAGCAATTCTTTGAATAGAGGTTTTTACTCTGAATTGTTACATATCATAGGAATTGAAGAAAAGAAGGAGGGGAACAAAACTGTGATAGTGCGTAAATCTATCGAGAAGAGAAGTGAAGCATCATTGTTAGAGAATACAATAAATCAACTTGATGCGGAAGACTGTCTGTATAAAATTAAAAATATAGCTTTATATGGAAGTACTCGTGAAGAACGACTATTTAATGTGGCGATGGAATTATGTATTACATGGATTAATAGAATTTTATTCTTGAAGCTTTTAGAAGCTCAAATGTTGAAATATCATAATGGAAAACTGTGTTATAAGTTTCTTACGATAAAGAAAATACGGGATTTCGATGATTTGAATACTTTATTTTTTCAGGTTTTAGCTCGGAATTTTGAACATAGAACTCCATCAATTCTAAAGAACTTTGAATATGTACCATATTTGAATAGTTCTCTTTTTGAAGTTACAGAGCTTGAAAGTGATACAATTAAAATAAATAGTTTGTCACAACGTGAAGAACTACCATTGTTGCCGAGTAGCGTTTTGAAAAACAAGAAAGGTAATTTGAAAGTTGATAGTTTGCCTACTTTGGGATATTTGTTTGCCTTTTTAGATTCCTATAATTTTGCAAGTGAAGGTAGTGAGGAAGTTCAGGAAGAAGCAAAGACCCTAATAAATGCCTCTGTGTTAGGACTGATCTTTGAGAAAATTAATGGACATAAAGATGGTTCTGTTTTTACTCCGGGGATTATAACTATGTACATGTGCCATGAAGCAATCACAAAAACGGTGCTGCAAAAATTTAATGGTTTTTATGGTTGGAATTGTACTTCAGTAATAGATTTGTATAATAAGATAGATGATATATCTAAGGCCAATGATTTGATTAATAGTATTAGAATCTGTGATCCAGCTGTTGGGTCTGGACACTTTCTTGTTTCTGCATTAAATGAATTGATATATCTGAAGTATGAGTTGGGAATATTAGTAGATGTCAATGGAAAGCGCATAAGAAAGCAAGACTATACATTTGCCATTGAAAACGATGAATTAATCGTAACTGATTCCGAGAATAATCTATTTACCTATAATCCTTGCAATGAAGAAAGTAGGCGTATGCAAGAAACATTGTTTCGAGAAAAAAAGTTGATTATAGAAAATTGTTTGTTTGGAGTGGATATAAACCCTAATTCAGTAAAAATATGCCGTTTACGCTTGTGGATTGAATTGTTGAAGAATGCATATTATACTCAAAGTAGCAATTATCAATATCTGGAAACTTTGCCAAATATTGATATAAATATAAAGTGTGGTAATTCGCTTGTATATAGGTTTAACTTAGAAGATAGTATAAAATCAGTATTGAGAGAAACGGGTATAACTATTAAGCAATATAAAAATGGTGTTGCTAAGTATAAGAATGCTCAAGATAAAGAAGAAAAGAAAGAGTTAGAGATTTTGATTTCTGAAATAAAATCAAAGCTAAAAACAGAAATAGGTCAAAAAGAACCTAAACGTGTCAAGTTAAATAGATTCCGGGCAGAGTTGAATGATTTGTTGACTCCCCAATTGTTTGAATTTACAAAGAAAGAACAAAAGGAAAGGCAAAAACGGATTGAATTTCTACATAGAGGAATCAAAGTATTAGAAGACTATTTTCAGGAAATTTGCTCTAATAAAATATACTTAGGTGCATTTGAATGGCGTCTTGAATTTCCAGAAGTTTTAGATGATGAGGGAAATTTTATTGGTTTTGATTGTATAATTGGAAATCCACCATATATTCAATTGCAATCTATAGAGCATGATGCTGATATATTGGAACGAATGGAATATGAGACCTATGCTCGTACCGGAGATATTTATTGTTTATTTTATGAACAAGGAATGAACGTGTTGAAAGAAAATGGCTGTTTGTGCTATATTACTTCGAACAAGTGGATGAGAGCTGGGTATGGTGAAAATCTTCGTAATTATTTTGCGACTAAAACAAATCCAACTTTATTAGTTGATTTTGCTGGAGTTAAAATTTTTGATGCAGCTACAGTGGAAGCAAATATTCTTCTGACAAATAAAGAAGCTAACAAATATTCTACTTTAGCTTGTATCTTTTCAGATACAAATGGCTTAAGTAAATTGAGCGATTTTATACAGCAACAGGGCGTGGAATGCGAGTTTTCCTCCTCTGATTCATGGGTGATACTCTCGCCTATCGAGCAAAGTATCAAGCGGAAAATCGAAGCTATCGGAACTCCGTTGAAAGATTGGGATATAAATATCTATCGAGGTGTGCTTACTGGTTATAATGAAGCATTCATTATTTCCACAGAGAAGCGTAACGAAATTCTTGCCAACTGTCAGTCGGAGGAAGAACGTCAAAGAACAGCTGAACTTATACGACCGATTCTTCGCGGCCGAGATATTAAGAGATACGGATACAATTGGGATAACCTTTGGTTAATCAATACCCACAATGGTATAAAAGGTGTAAAACCTCGTATTAACATAAATGAATATTCAGCTGTAAAAGCCTACTTAGACCAACATTGGGATAAAATTTCAAAGCGCGCAGACAAAGGAGACACACCTTACAATTTAAGAAACTGCGCTTATATGGAGGATTTTTATAAGCCAAAAATTGTGTGGGGAAACTTAAATTTGTCAGCAGCTTACTCTATTGCTGCGGACGGAATATTTGTTAATGCTCCATGTCCTATGATAGTGCCAGCGAGTAAATACCTCTTAGCTATATTAAACAGTAAAGTTGCAGATTATTATATCAGGCAATTAGGAGTAACGCGTAATGGTGGTTACTTTGAGTATAAACCAATGTTTGTTGAAAATCTTCCAGTACCTAACAATATTGATTGCAAGACAATAGAATATCTTGAAGCTTGTGTAAATTCAAAGGACGAAAGCAGTATAGACAAACTAGTATACAATCTTTATAAATTAACAGATGATGAAATTCGATATATTGAGAAAGGTAGAAGTTAAAGCTTTACCTTTCTCGAACAAATAACACAGAATGTAAATCATCCCTTTTTTCGCAAAGAATTAGCAAATGTATTTAGAAAATTTCTTTCATCGGTTGTAAATCCAAATATTTCAGAAATTATATTTTCTATTTGGTAATCAACTGATTTAAGTGATATTTTTTGATTCGTTACGCAATCAGCCATTTTAGCAAGAATATTCTTGTTATCACTATAAGCTGGGATTGGAAATGTTATAATGTTTTGTCCGCCAACTTGTACATCTCCAACTCCTGTTTTATTCATATTAGTAACATAGCTATACCATAATATGGCTTGAGAATTTAAAATAGATAAAAGATAATCCAAATGCTCTCCTGTCATTATATAACATGCATTATTCATAATAAATTGATTTTTATCATAGGCAAAAGCCATCTGATTTCCAATAATTTTCCACACAATTTTTGGCTTATAAAAATCCTCCCAATAGCTAATGCTATCTTGGGTCTCGAACCATTTGTTACAGGTCTTTTTCCTAGCTTTTATCTTTTCACCATTGACTGTATGAACTTCACCAGTTTGTTCCAAACGTTCTATTCCAACAGAAAGAAAATAACTCTTCACAGCTGGAAAATCTTCAATATTGTAATGACGTGACGGAAATGTAGCAATAATCCACAGTCCTGCCCAATTGTATCCGTATCTCTTAATATCTCGGCCGCGAAGAATCGGTCGTATAAGTTCAGCCGTTCTTTGGCGCTCATCTTCCGTTCGACAATTACGTAATATTTCCTCTCTCTTCTCTGTATTTATAATAAACGCATCGTTATAGCCAGTCTTAATTCCATAATTGATATTTATATTCCAATTCTTAAGTGGTGTACCTACTGCTTCAATCTTTCTTTTAATGCTCTGTTCAATGGGAGATAATATAACCCAACTATCGGAACTTCTAAATGCACATTCAATGTGCCATTGCTGTATAAAATCGCTCATTAATTTTCAGCTATGAAAGTTTTGATGTACCGTGCGAGGGTATTTCTATCGACATTGCAAATTTGGGCAATCTTACGTTGTGATATGTTTGCTTTTAATAATTCTTGTATTAGATTTTTTTTATTGTGTAATTTATATTTATCAGGTGCACTTTTCTTTCCTTTAGGACGCCCAAGTATAATACCTTCTGCTTTTTTCCTTGATAATGCCTCTTTTGTTCGCTGGCTAATAAGATTACGTTCAATTTCGGCAGATAGTCCGAATGCAAATGCTAATACTTTACTTTGTATATCCTCACCTAAGCGATAATTATCTTTTATAGTCCATACTTTACACTCTTTGGTCATACAAATGTTGAGTATTTCCATAATCATAAAAAGATTCCTGCCAAGACGTGACAGTTCTGCACATATAATAAGATCATCCTTTTCCACTTGTTTGAGAAGTTTGCCTAATTCTCTTTTACTATATGCTTTAGTACCACTGATGGTTTCTTCTATCCAGCCATCGATCTCCATTTTTTCATGTTCACAGAATTTGTTGATTTCAAAACGTTGGTTTTCTACCGTTTGCTTATCGCTACTTACTCTAATGTATCCGTATATCATATGTATAAATTTTGAATGAATGAATAAGATACATTAATCTTTTTATGAACAAGATAAAAAGGATATTACTTTTGTTTTTTATTAAAAGTAGTTCTCTTGAGAAATTTTATTTAGGTATGTTTTGCTACTAATTTTTATGCCTTGTAATATACTTCACTTAACTTATCTCCGATAATTTTCTTCTCATTACTACCTATAGTAGACAATCTCACCAACGGAATTCCGTACAACTCTAAAATACGATCCTTTTTAATATCACGTTCTGACTGACTTGTCCCCGATTTATGGAATGTATATCCATCTGTTTCAATAGTCAATATCGGTTGCTTGCTCACACGATTATAAATTAGAAAATCGATATGAGTGTTTATATTTGCAGCATATTTGCTTTCCTCTTCATTC
>OHAI01003439.1_pt1 | contig 10718 bp, 10 predicted proteins | sample 1577091 | NCBI WGS metagenome assembly OHAI01 (sample SAMEA3541548, study PRJEB24748) | human gut metagenome | biome: human gut; feature: human-associated habitat; material: faeces | place: China | collected 2012
GAGACATAAAGACAATTTGGAGTAAAAGTCAAGGTTGGCTGTCAAATACACATTAAGGTATAAATATAACAAAATCCACCTTTTTCTCATCTTTCGGGAAATGGTGGATTTCCTTTTCTGTATCAGCCAAATAGCTGCCATATATAAATTTACCCATACAATACAAAATAAAAGCCTCTGGTGCATTAAAATGCGCCAGAGGCTATATTTATGTAAACGACGTATTGTTGTTACTACTTTATTAGATACCCAATGCCTGCTTTGCAGTAGTGTTATTAGGATCTATCTCAAGGATAAGTTTCCAATACTTATCAGAATTAGCCTTGTCCTCTTTTATGTAATAATAATATCCAAGATATGAGTAAGGCTCAATAAGAAGCTTCGGATTATCAGGATTCTCCTTCTTAGCCAACTCAATATACTGCTCATAATAAGGTTTAGCCAATCCCTGAGTTGTTTCCGGGTCAAGCTGTGAGTTGATACGTGCTCTCATTATTGTTGCATAAAGCAGGTTGGTAGGATATTTCTCTCCGAGCATACCATAAACCTCATCAGCCTTCTTCAAAGCAGCAATCTTCTCTTCGTTAAGAGTTGCAATACTTGCAGCCTGATCAGCATAAAGTTTAGCCAATCCGTCGATATCACCTACAGAAGGTTTCTCAACAGCTTTCAGATATTCATCATAAAGAGCAAGTCCCTTAACATAATCTTTCTTTGCAATATATGCATCAGAAAGCTGCTTCTTAACATCATTGAGTGAAGAGTTAAGCTCAAGTGCCTTCTCAAACTGAGCAATAGCCTGGTCGAAAGCGCTGTCACCCATCAGTGCATATCCGTAATACTGATAGTCACGAGCAGAGAACTTAGCGCTGTCTGACTTGTTGAAAAGTGCATCAGCATACTTCAAGGCATTAGGATAATCCTTGAGGTCTGTGTAGTTATAGAAGCAGAGACGGTTCATGGCTGCGTCACGCGGATTCTTCTGAACACCATACTGAGAAATCTCGAGGCTCTTCTTTGAATCAGAAGAAAGATATGTGGCAGTTGCATACTCTGTCAGATAGTTCTCATTGAATTTGCCCAGATCAACCTTTGAGAAATATTCAATGGCCTTGTCAAAGCGGTTAGCTGTATAGAAGAAGTGTCCTGCTTCAGCATCTACAGGATAATCAGGCTGAACTGTACGAAGTTTCTCGAGCATCTGGACTGAAAGCTCCGGGCTGCGCTTACGGTAAATATTTGCATACTTAATGTAGCCCTGAGGATTCTTCGGATCCATCAGAGTAGCCTGCTGATACCATGTTGCAGCAGCACCGCCATCATTGTTTACAACCTCGATATCACCCATAAGGAGATAACCGGCAGCGTTGTTCTTGTCACGGTCGATAGCCATCTCTGCATATTTCTTGGCATTAAGAGTGTCCTTAATGTCGAGATATGCGCGGCCAACACCTGCAATAGCAACTGCATTCTTCTTGTTTTCCTTGATAAAGTCCTTAACCTGGTCCTTAGCTGCATCAGGATTAGACTTGCTGTTAACAATAACTTTAGTAATGGCGTCAATCTGAGACTGTACGTCCTGCGCCATCATAGGAGCCGAAAACAATGTGAGAGCGGCTCCAGCCAATAAATATTTAATCGCATTCATAATCGCTATAATTAAATTGTAAATAGTTTAAGTTTTCTCACTCAGAACCGTTTGCATAAACAAGGCAGCCTTTATTAATATTGACTGCCTCAGGATGCAAAGGTTTAATCATCACCTACATTTACTGACCTTATTGTAATATCACCACGTACAGGCAACAAGCCTGACTTGAATATTATCAGCTGTCCCTTAGGCTGCTCTATAAAATGGGCAAAGCCCCATGGAAGACCATTGATAGGGTCATTAAGCAATGCATATATCGTTCTTACCAACGGATAACGACCGTCAAGTAAGTATGCCTGGTATGGTTTCCAGCTATTCATGGCTGTAGCCGAGTCAAACCTGCTTACCGACATAACAGTTATATTCTTCTTGAATGTAGTGTTCGTTGTGTCGCGCTTGTCATTAAGCCAATTTGAACCGATGATACCAATGGCATTAGGAGTTTTCTCGACATAATCGATAACCTCCTTGCTCGTGTTTGTAGCAACAATGTTCGGACTGTTTATCACCTTTCCGTCCAATATCGAGTCAACACAGAATGAAACCGTACTCGACTTGCTGTTGTCAAACACCACAAGTATCTCGCCGCGACTTGAACCGGGAACTATATCGCTCCATTTCTTTGCCTCTCCGCTGAGAACACGCTTTATGTTCTTGACAGAAATACAAGAATCTTTATTCTCTCTGTTTATGATAAGCGACAAGCCATCATAAGCCAAAGGTATAGCCACGGGCAAATAATTGCGTGACTTTAGATTCTCCAACTCATTTTTTGTGAAATTTCTTGATGCAATAACCAGCTGCAGACTGTCATTCATCAGCATCTTTATAGCATCATACTCATTTGTATAAATCGGAGTAAGCTTGGCATCCCGATATATACTTTCGAAGACCTGAACTTCTTCGTCGATTATAGGACTAAAACTTTCGTCAGAAGCGAACGAAATCGCTCCTGACGAATAAGTATCTGTTCTGCCGCTTTTGGGTTTGTCGGCACAAGCGGCCAACATGCCCGACAGCAGCATCAATCCTACCAAATTGTAGAATAGTTTTCTTCTCATATCACGTAATTACTGCAGTTTGAATGTTACTGGCAACGTATATCTTACGTTAACCGACGTACCGTTCTGCTTTCCAGGAGTCCAGTTAGGCATGCTGCTAACAACACGCACAGCCTCTCTGTCGAGAGACGGGTCAACAGACCTCAGGACTTTCACATTAGAAATAGAACCATTCTTACCTACAACGAACTGTACAATAACCTTACCCTGGATACCGTTCTCTGCAGCAACAACCGGATATTTGATGTTGTCTCTCAGCCAAGCCATCAAAGCGCCCTGTCCACCAGGGAATGAAGGCTGCTCTTCAACCACGTCAAACACCTTATTCTCCTCCTCGTTCTTTGGAGGTTCAGGCTGGGCAATTTCTTCCTTAGCTTTGAGCACCTCGCCGCCAATTTCGTCATTACCAACTACGTTGAACGCACCGATAGTAGTTTTTGTTTTCTGAAGGTCTTCCTGAGTTTTCATTTCCTCCTCAGGCTTTACCTCAGAGTCCTTCTTGATAACAGGAGCAGTAAACTTGATAGAGCTCTTTACCTTCTCTACAACTTTGGGCTGCTCGATTTTAGGAGTTACCTTTTTCTTCTCAACTTTCGGCGTCTTGTCTATTTTAGACAGTTTAGCCTCAGTGACAATCGCAACTTTTTGGTTCGCCTCAATAACATTCTTAATAGCTATAGCCGAGAAAATAGCAACTGCAGCAATAAGTACGATAATGATAGACCAAAGGTTACGTTTTGCGGTACCCTTACGGAGCTTGTATGCTCCATATGCCTGGTTCTTTCCCTCAAACACGAGGTCACACCATGCATTAGATATAAGATCTATTTTTGACATTGTCTTTTCATTTTAAATGTTACTCAACGATTACTTCACTCCTTTTTTAGTAAGAAGGCCTTTGTCTTCAGGAGTAATGTTATCGATGACATACTTACCTATACTGCAAATCTGCATCTCATCCAGAGCATCAACCAAATTCTTATAAGAAGCATTGTCAGTTGCCTTGATAATGATTGTCAGGGTAGGAATCTTCTGCCCGTCAACTTCACCATTCTTCAGCTTCTCCAATTCTCTATTATATACAGAATCTGGGTATTTTCCAGGATTGCTCAACTTTTTGCTGTCGAGCTCGGCCTTAGCCTTCATAATCGTAGACACCGGTATGGTACCGTCTTCAGTGACATGGTTGATAAGGACCTTACGGATACCTTCCTTGCCCCAAGTTGTTTCTTTAAGGCAATTAGGATCATTGTAATTAGGAATACCTGCTACGTAGTAAATTTTGTCATTACCTGCAACGTAGATTGTAATAGTCTGCGAAGCCTTGGTAGCAGTTCTGTCCTCTTTCTGCACGTTCTCATCGTTACTTGGCATCGTCAGCTGCATTGTCTGAGGCTTGCTCAATGACGTACACAGCATGAAGAATGTGATAAGAAGCATCATCATGTCCACCATAGGCGTAAAGTCTACGCGTAGGTCAATCTTCTTCTGTTTGCTTTCTTTCTGCTTTGCCATGACTTATTCCTCCACTTTTTTGTAAGAAGTGATAAGATAGTAACGATTCTGATTCATGTCCTGAAGTTCAGACATTACTTTCTTGATAACCTTATAGGGTGTCTTCTCGTCAGCCTTGATAGCCAGTTTCATATCTGAGTTGTTGTCAGTAACTGTCTTAACCCACAACTGGAACTCGCTCATACCGCCGTCGATACTGTCTGTAGGAACGCCCTTATCTTTCTGATAGTCGTTCATGTGAGCTGCATCCTGACTCAGGAATGCGCCCATATCTTCCATAGACACACCGATATTGGTTGCGCTGCGAGAGTTTTTCATCTGAGTGCCGTTAAGGCTTACGCCAAACTGATCAGCCATAGTGCTGAGCGCGGCCTCCATATCGCCAGGTTTGTCCCAGCCCAAGAACACCTTGCCCCTACTGTCGATCAGTATGCTCAAGACGTTATTCTCCGGAACCTTTAGCTCCGATACCGAACCAGGCGTGAGAACCTTAACTGCCTCATTCTTAACGAATGTTGATGTCAACATGAAGAATGTAAGCAAGAGGACCATCACGTCGCTCATCGGAGTCATATCGATCCAGATCGCTTTTTTCTTAATTTTTACTTTACCCATAGTAATAAAATTTTAAAGGGTTAGTAAAATTAAGCTTCGTCTGCGTGATTGGCTTCGTATGTCTGAGCAATTGAATAACCAACCTCATCAAGGGCGTATGTCAGCTTGTCGATCTTGTTTGTGAATGTGTTATAAGAAATAACAGCAACCCAAGAAGTCAAAATACCGAATGCGGTGTTGATCAAAGCCTCAGAAATACCTGTAGACAATGCCAGAGAGTCACCACCACCACCGGCAGCCAAAGCCTGGAATGAACGAATCATACCGATAACGGTACCGAGAAGACCGGTAAGAGTACCGAGTGTAACGATAGTTGCGATGATAGGAAGGTTCATCTGCAGTGTAGGCATCTCGAGCTGAGTAGCCTCTTCGTGAGCCTGCTGGATCTTAGAAACCTTCTGAGCCTTCTTCATGCCTGCTGTAGCTTCCATTTCCTTGTAAGCGCGGATAGAAGCAGAAACAACGTTAGCAACAGAACCTCTCTGCTTGTCGCAGATGCGCTGTGCTTCAGCGAAGTCGCCTTTGCTTACAGCAGCTTTAACGTTAAGAACGAACTTAGCAAGTGAGCCTGTTCCGAATGCAGAACGAAGAGCGATCCAACGCTCGATGCTCAGAGCGATTACAGTAAGCAAAAGTGTCTGGATGATAGGCACGATAACACCACCTTTGTAAATTGTACCGAGCAAGTTTGTCGGGTGACCTGCGGGATCGTTACCTGCGAAGTTTGCCGGATTACCAAGCAGATACTTGAAAATGCAAAGCGCAATAACGAAACATACAACGATAACCCAGATCGCTGCTCTAATACCTTGGAAGCCCTGATTTTTCTTTGTAGGGCTTGCTGCTTTTTGTGTAGTTGCCATAATTTTGAATTTAAATTTTAGTTATTAATAATTTAAGTTATAAAGTTTCCGATTAATGAAATTACAGTTTTTCCCTATATTTGCAAACAAGATCCCAAATAAGACTGCACAAAGATAACAATTAATGATCAATAAGAAGATTTATTAATAAGTTTTAACAGCGTTTCCTCTGTATTTTACATTAAAATATATTTGTGCAATCGTTATCTCGGCTGTTATTTAAGCTTAGCCAGCGCCTCCTTTATACGCCTCATAGCCTCACAAATATTCTCGTCGCTTGTGGCATAGCTCATTCTGAAACAAGCAGGATCGCCGAAAGCATCGCCTGCCACTGTAGCTACATGAGCCACTTCGAGCAGATACATCGCAAGGTCTGTAGAAGTATTTATTACATGCCCTTCATAGCTCTTGCCGAAGAAATTACTGCACTTCGGGAACAGGTAGAAAGCTCCTTCGGGAACATTAACCTCAAGGCCCGGAATCTCCTTTGCAAGTTTTACTATAAGGTCACGACGGCGGTGGAACGCCTGTCTCATTGTCTCGACACACTCCTGCGAAGCAGTGTATGCCTCAACTGCAGCCTTCTGGCTAACTGAGCAAGGACCGCTGGTGTACTGTCCCTGAAGTTTGTTGCAGCCTTTCACGATCCATTCGGGAGCAGCAATATATCCGATACGCCATCCGGTCATTGCATAAGCCTTTGACACACCGTTTACGATAATTGTCCTCTCCTTCATTCCGGGAACAAGCGCTATACTGTTATGCTTGCCAATATAGTTGATATGCTCATAAATCTCGTCGGCAATGACATACAGGTCTTCATGTCTTTTTATGACCTCAGCCAGTCCTTCGAGCTCTTCCTTTGAATAGACGCTTCCAGTAGGATTACTCGGAGAGCACAATATCAGCATTTTAGTTTTAGGTGTAATAGCCGCCTCAAGCTGCTGCGGAGTCATCTTGAAGTTCTGTTCGAACCCTGCCTCTACAATTACAGGCTCTCCTCCTGCCAGTTTAACCATCTGCGGATAACTAACCCAATATGGTGCCGGTATGATAACTTCGTCACCTTCATTAACGAGTGCCATCACAGCGTTGCAAACGCTCTGCTTTGCGCCGTTAGACACTAATATTTCATTGACTGTATATGTTAAGCCGTTCTCATTCTTAAGCTTTGCAACAATAGCCTCTCTCAAATCCATGTATCCCGGAACAGGTGAATATCTTGAGAAGTTGTTGTCAACAGCCTTCTTGGCAGCGTCCTTAATGTGGTCTGGTGTGTTAAAGTCTGGTTCACCCACGCTCATATTAATAACGTCAATACCTTGTGCTTTCATCTCGCCACTTTTCTGTGACATGGCGAGAGTGGCTGAAGGTGCCAAGCGATTAAGACGGTCTGATAATTGTGCCATTGTCATATATTAAATTTATGCTCCTGCAAATTTAAGCAATTTATTCGTTCTATAAAAATAAATGATGTTATATTTTTATTCCAATTATTAAAATGATTTTTTTACAAATGTTTTTTTGACAATTACAAATGTAAAGTATGTCCCATGCGGTCTTTTTTTGTCTTCAAGTACTTATAATCGTACTCGTTAGGCGTTATTTCGATTGGAACATTTTCAACAATTTCAAGGCCGTAAGCCTCAAGGCCTACACGCTTTGTAGGATTGTTGGTGATAAGTCGCATCTTGTGCACGCCGAGCTTGCGCAGCATCTGCGCGCCGCAGCCGTAGTCGCGCTCATCGGGCTTGAATCCGAGATGTATGTTTGCATCAACTGTGTCAAGGCCTTCTTCCTGCAGCTTATAGGCCTCAATCTTGTTCATAAGTCCTATGCCGCGTCCTTCCTGCTGCATATATATCAGCACGCCCTTGCCTTCTTTCTCTATCATCTGCATTGCCTTGTGCAGCTGCTGTCCGCAATCGCAGCGCATGCTTCCGAATACATCTCCGGTGGCGCATGAAGAATGAACACGCACGAGCACAGGCTCGTCTTCTTTCCACTCACCCTTTATCAAGGCCATGTGCTCGAGTCCGCTGCTGGTCTGACGGAACGGAACAAGCTTGAAATGTCCGTATTCAGTCGGCATATCCACCATAGTGCCTACGCTTATCAGCGACTCTCGCTGCAGTCTGTATGCAATGAGGTCCTTAATTGTTATGACTTTAAGATTATATTTTGCTGCGAACTCCACGAGTTGCGGAAGACGCGCCATCGTACCGTCGTCGTTCATTATCTCCATCAGCGCACCTGCCGGATAAAGGCCAGAGAGCTTGCAGAGGTCTATTGTTGCCTCCGTGTGTCCGCTTCTTCTGAGCACGCCGTTGTCCTGTGCATAAAGCGGATTTACGTGGCCAGGGCGTCCGAATGTCCTTGGCGTAGCCTCCGGATCGGCAAGAGCCTTGATTGTCTCGGCCCTGTCGTGAGCCGACACACCGGTAGAGCAGCCTTCGAGCTTATCCACTGTAACAGTGAAAGGAGTGCCCAACACAGATGTGTTTTCTACAACCTGACGCGGAAGGTCTAGCTCATCGCATCTGCTTATCGTTATCGGCGCACAGAGCACGCCACGAGCATGCTTCAGCATGAAATTAACCTTCTCTGCTGTAATTTTTTCAGCGGCAATAATAAGATCGCCCTCATTTTCGCGGTCTTCATCGTCTACGACAATTACAAACTCGCCTCTCTTGAAGTCCTCAAGAGCTTCTTCGATTGTATTAATTTTTAAATTTTCCATAAACAGCGTTTACCTTATTATATATATCAGGCCTTTGACGTGCCTGAGCTATTTAACTCTTCTATACGTGCTATCACGGCATCATTGGTCTGTCTGATGACCTTCAGGTCGCGCATGAGCCGCAGGCGGAAGCGCCACATGCGCAAATAGAGGAACAGGCCCACCGGAACGATGATTGCCGCAACCACATTCATCCATTTGCGGTCGAACGGGCGCGTATGTGCCTTTACTGCCATGAAAGGATAAGCGTTAAGACATGAAAGTATCACCTTGTCCTTCGTGTTCGACAAATCCTCGATGACAGTCTCTATCTTCTCGTTGATTTCCTCGATTGTATGGTCAGGTCTGTACTTGAAGAACACCTTAATTATATTAGGCGCAAGCCAAAGATTGTGTTCGCGGGCATAGTCGCCAATCTCACGGTTCACTTCGGTCAGAGTTGCCGAGTCGGCCGCATAGTCGGGATCGGTTATTATAACCTCCTTCTTGAACACGGCACGCTTTATCCTGAGTCCGAATATCTTCATGAAGAAGTTGCGGTAGAGATCGAGATTGAACACGACAGAGTCGTTGTTGGCCTTGTATGTGAAGAATATTGCGAGCGGCGTAAGCACAGCCGTAGCGATGCTCTTACCGAACCATATTGCCCACATACCGCCTCGTGACATGCGGTAGCCTGTATTCTCGAAAATGTAATACACGATGAACACCAGCACGGAGATAATCACCGGAACGCCAAGTCCGCCCTTACGGATGATGGCCCCCAGGGGCGCACCGATAAAGAAGAATATCAGGCACGAAAGCGACAATGTAAACTTGTTGATGGCCTCTATCTTGTGCTGTCGTATAAGTTTGTCGCCGTCTGCCGTTATCATGCCCTTAAAGTCGAGGTCGTTCATTTCGCGCTGCACCTTGCTGAGGGCCGCATCAACAGCCTCAAGCTTTCTGTCGGCAGAAAGTCTCGAATAGACAGAGTCGAAGCTGTAAGTCTTTGTCCCGGCCATCTTGACGGCTCTCAGAGAGTCTTTCTTTGACACAGCCACGGGAGAATAATACGACATCTTGGCATCTTTGTAGAACACACGGCCGACGCTGTCGTACACGTGATTAAGCGAATCGACGTCGCGGTTAATCTGCCCGATGCTCTTTCCGCGTGCGTTGTTCGAGAGCGCGCTTGCGTCGGCAACGTTAAAGTCGGCATCGAAATCGAGCATGCCGCAGGTGCAGACCATCCGGGACAGCCTGGACGGCCGCTGCCTGTGCCTTGTGGTGACGGAAGAGCAGCTGCCGCAGGCCTTTGCCGCCTTGCGGGAGCCGCCGGATCTGGTGGTCTGCGATTCGCAGGTGGTGCATGTGGCCGCGCGCCTGACGCCGCCGTCCGTGCCCCTGACCACGTTCTCCATCCTCATGGCCCGCGCCAAGGGCGATCTGGTGGATCTGGCCCGGGGGGCGGCGGCCCTGACCCGTCTGCGGCCCGGCCAGACCGTGCTGGTGCAGGTAATTCGCCGCCTTCAACACCCGGACATCCAGCGCATCCGGGAACACCACCCGTGCCGGTGAGCGTTGGGCGAGTTGACGAGCACGTTCAATGATCATTGCTTCTCCCCCAGTCGCTGTTGAATTTGGTTAACCGTCAGCGGATGCTTCGCAACGCTCAGAATCATCATCACGTAGACCGTACTGGAAAGGCGGTTGAGCGCCTGCATAATGTCCGGTCGCATAACCTCAAAACTGCGAGTGATGAACACCTGGGCCGCCACCGTCTCCGTTTCACGGACTTTGGTACGCAGCAGATTAAGCAGCGCGCAATCACGTCCGTGGCTGGCTTCAGGCACCAGATGGTCGTGGTCCAGATAGCGCAGCGGTTGATGAGAAAGACGGTGTAAATCTTCGTCACTTAAACCCACGACAGCTTGTGCTGCCAGCGGCTCATCCATGGCGTCAGCGCGCATAATATTGCCCAGGCGCGAGCGGATATCCGCCAGCCACGGCTGCCACGGTTCTGCCATCTCAATCTGCAACCACACAGCCAGGGCGATGGTGCTGTCCAGCGCGGCGCGAAATCCCAGCCGAGGGTCACTTTTGGCGACCATCTTGTCCGCCGTCAGATGCGTCAGGGTGTCCGGTTTCTTCGCCACCGGTTGATGGCACAGTTCGCAGCTGGCCTGTGGATGCGTATCACTGCTGGTTAACCCATGCACCGGCTGCGGCTGCTGTTCTTCATCATCAATAAACAGGCTGCCCTGCTCGTCGATAAACTTAATACGCAGATG
>OHAI01003440.1_pt1 | contig 10717 bp, 8 predicted proteins | sample 1577091 | NCBI WGS metagenome assembly OHAI01 (sample SAMEA3541548, study PRJEB24748) | human gut metagenome | biome: human gut; feature: human-associated habitat; material: faeces | place: China | collected 2012
GCTATGCAGTACCCGATTAACGAGATGTTCCAGACCCTGCAAGGTGAGGGTTACTTTACCGGCGTCCCCGCCATTTTTATTCGTTTACAGGGATGCCCGGTTGGCTGTGCCTGGTGCGACACCAAACACACCTGGGAAAAGCTTGAGGATCGGGAAGTCTCCCTTTTCAGCATTCTGGCGAAGACCAAAGAGAGTGATAAGTGGGGGGCGGCGAGCAGTGAAGACTTGCTGGCTGTCATTGGTCGCCAGGGATACACCGCGCGGCATGTGGTGATTACGGGTGGTGAGCCTTGCATTCATGATTTGCTGCCACTGACTGACCTGCTCGAAAAGAACGGTTTTAGCTGCCAGATAGAAACCAGCGGTACTCATGAAGTGCGTTGTACGCCGAATACCTGGGTCACCGTGTCGCCAAAGCTAAATATGCGTGGTGGTTATGAAGTATTGTCGCAAGCCCTGGAGCGAGCTAACGAAATCAAACACCCAGTTGGACGCGTACGTGATATCGAAGCACTGGATGAATTGCTTGCGACGCTGACCGATGATAAACCGCGAGTCATTGCACTGCAGCCGATTAGCCAAAAGGATGATGCCACACGTTTGTGCATTGAAACCTGCATTGCGCGTAATTGGCGTTTGTCGATGCAAACACATAAATATTTAAATATTGCCTGATTACACATTTATAAGCGTTATAAATGGGTGGAACCTGTAAAGACTTCTACTCATTTATATTCTTTGTCGCCTCTAAAAAACCTCCATTTTGCCCATCCTGGACTAATCATTATCATTTTCTACAAATTCTGTGGCGTTAATTTTTCGTTGGAGTGAAAATTATTACGTCGGAGTTTGGTGGATTTTAGTCGGTATAGAATTACTTTAAATATTTGGCTTTTCAATCAATGAATTAAGTGCTCTTTAACATAATGGATGTGTTGTTTGTGTGTTTCTGTTAAGTTGGTAGATTGTGACTGACTTAAAAAATCAATAATTAATAATAGGTTATGTTTAGTGAGTTCCCCGCGCCAGCGGGGATAAACCGACATTGACTGCCCGTGGCGTCCCCGCGACCTTGAGTTCCCCGCGCCAGCGGGGATAAACCGAGTTTGTCGAACACGGAGCGGAGCATACCCGCGAGTTCCCCGCGCCAGCGGGGATAAACCGTGCACGCCCTGCCGGAATCTCCCCTCGCTCTCGAGTTCCCCGCGCCAGCGGGGATAAACCGAGTAAGCCGGTTGATTATCGCCAGGGATATTAGAGTTCCCCGCGCCAGCGGGGATAAACCGAGCTTTATTGTTTTCAGGGAAAATAACGCGGCGAGTTCCCCGCGCCAGCGGGGATAAACCGCGCCAGTCTGAGGTTTTCCGGTCATACATCGTGAGTTCCCCGCGCCAGCGGGGATAAACCGACCGTTGCTACACATATGATCAGGCATGTGCCGAGTTCCCCGCGCCAGCGGGGATAAACCGGACGATGAGACGCCCTGGTGTGCCGCGTTCGTGAGTTCCCCGCGCCAGCGGGGATAAACCGCGTTTAGCTCCGCAATGTTGGATATCACTGATGAGTTCCCCGCACCAGCGGGAATAAACCACCATATAACCCGTTATCTCTTTCTCAAGTTTTTATATTAGCAGTACTCGTATTAAGCAACATATCCACGTAACACCTCATGTTCAAAATAGCTCTCCATATATGAGAAGTTCACAATTATCGATACAAAAAATCAAATTTAATCAAAGTGTTATTTGTATAATCCTTAAACCGTTAAGAAATTTTAACATATTATTTTTTTAATATTAATTAATGCCTGTTAATTTTTTCTTTAGAATAACAGTGTATTTTTTAAGCTTGTTATTCATTGATTAAGTAATAAATCTGGAAATTTGTCTTTGTTTTGAGGCTAATGAGTGGTTTTACATAATCGCCTCTATACGCTGTTGATGAATAGTTCTTATGAATAAAGATATCCAGTTCATACTTTAAGTGAAAATTGATAAAGTGCGATTCGTATTGTCTTTTATTCTAAAGACATCGAGTGTAGTTAATATTCCTTGTAAAAACAGGGATAAACCGAACTAGTTAAAGTTTTTATTATGTTCCCTGCATCAGCGGGGATAAACCGGACTTGTTATCATTTTTTAAGTTGTCGAACTTATGTTCCCCGCGCCAGCGGGGATAACCATTCAGGTATGTTCAGGCCGGGCAGTTTCCCGCCCGGTCTTCCTCACTTACGCATTCGACCAGCTCTGGATCGAATCCGCATTCCCCAATTCCCCATGCATCACTTCATACGATTTTTTCAGGATTACATCAGTATGTTTGGTTAACTCCTTGAAAATGCCTTTATTCATCGCGTTGTAGCGTTTGGCGTTGCTCTCAACAGGCATAAAGATATCTTTCACGCGAACCATTTTGTCGACAGCCGTTGCGTAATCCGGGTATAGCCCCAGACCTACCGCCGTATTAATCGCTGCCCCCAGGCTTGCACAACCATTAATGGCGTTACGGCGTGCCGGAAGGTTGAACACGTCGGCAAAAATCTGCATAAACAGATCGCTGTTCGAACCGCCGCCAGTAATGATCACATGCTTTGCAAAGTGATTCATTTCATTACACATATTGTCGTAATTGTTCTTCAGCGTCAGCGCCACGCTTTCCAGTATCGAACGATATATCCATGCGTAATCCATGCTGGAATCAAAGCCAATCATAATCCCGCGTTTGTACGGTTCCCACGGATTGGTCAGCCAGTCCAGCACCGTCATCAGACCATTACAGCCTGGCGGCACACAAGACGCTTTTTTGTTGAGCAAATCTTCCGGTGAAAGATCCTGTGCTTTGGCATCCTGAATTAACGACTCGCCTAACATGTCGCGTAGCCAGCTCACCGTCCACATGCCTTTGCGAATACCGTAACCTTCATACAGCAAGGTTTGCGGAATAGAAGACATAATCGGCCAGTACGCTACCGGATCTTTCGGTAGTAATTTGCCGTTCATCATCAACGCGATGTAAGTGCCAAGAGAAATTACCGCAGTTTCATCATCCAGTAACCCGGCTCCCAGTGCTTCTACCGGTTTATCACTGGTGGTACAAACAACCGGCAGCCCAGCCGGGAAATGTGTCGCCAGAGCGGCTTGAGGAGTGATATGCCCAAGAACAGTGCCCGGCATTTGCACATCAAACAGCATATGACGGGGGATATTAAACTTCTCCATGACTGCGGCATCTTCACTCCATGCCCAGGTCTTATAATCCACCGGCCACTGACCAAAATAGTTGGCGATATTGTCTTTAAACTCGCCGGTTAAGCGATGCGTCAGATAACCCGAAAAAGAGGTGACATATGCCACGTCAGGATTCGTATGTTCGTAAGGGCGTGTAACGCGTGCATCCTGCCAGCTAATCAACGGCGCAGCTGGCGTGCCATCGGCTTTCAATAACGCACGGCAGCAACGGATGGATCCCAGACCAATACCGACAATATCTTCTTTATTTCCGGCAAACTGACTCATCAAATCGTGACCGGCAAAGCATAATGATGCCCATAAATCGTCGTCAGGATGTTCTGCGGTATCGGCATCTGGCGTGTGCATCGGCTGCAATAAGCCTTTGCCTTCGCAAACCACATTACCTTCCAGATCGTACATCACCACTTTTGTGCTCTGACTTCCACCATCAATCCCTATGATGTATTTTTTCGACATGATTTTTCTCCTGTAATTTTCTGGACTTACTTGCTGCTAGCCATAGCAGGGGCGCTATCAGCAGTACGAATTTTTTGGAACAGCAAAAAGGTAAAGACGATCACCATGGCAAGCGCCGCCATGCCCATCAGCCACATATTGCGGTAGGCTTCTGCAGCGGGCAGGGTGTCTTGCCAGTAGCCGATAATCGGGTAAACGAAGACATCCGGCAGGAATCCAATCACCGAACAAATACCTACCGTGGTGCCCATAATGTAAGACGGTGTTCTCGCTTCGCCAGGGCAGGCCCAGTACAGCCCGCGTGAGGCGTAACAGGTGAATCCCAGCAGTAAAATCAGGCCAATCCCCATCGCGACCGATTGCGGGTTAGAGTTCGTGACGAGCAGGGCAGTTAACGCCAGCAAGCCGAGTACGGAAAGGATTTGGATCACGCGGGTAGGGGATTTCACTTTGCTGTAGGTGGTGATAATGCCGCCAAGTGGGCCGCACAGCGCGCGGAAGATTTTGTTGATCACAATCCCCATGTAGCTCGCCGCCACCAGCGACATGCCGTACATTTCGGTCAGATAGTTGGTGGAGTAACTCAGAATGGCGTAGATGGTGAAGACGCCAAAAATCACCATGCTGCAATACCAGGTGGTGCTGATGCGCAAAACGGCCAGGATGTCGCTAAGCTGGAATGACTGTTTTTCTTCGTTATTGGCACTGCGCAGATTGTTGTTATCGCTAACAAAAAACCAGCACAGAATCCCCAACAAGATGTAAACCACACTATAGATGATGATGACCGTTTTCAGACTGGCGCTGTCATCCGGAGCGAAGCGAGAAAAGACCCACATGGTAAACACCGCCAGCGACATTACACCGACGCCGCGCAGCCCTTCCATCCAGCCCATAATTTTCCCTTGCTCGCTATGATCGCCCAGCAATGAGGCGGCTTTAATCGACACCGACCACAGCATTAAAATAGTGGTTATCGCAAAGGCGACCTGAATACAGAGCATTACCCACAGCGGTGGATATGTTGCCATTAACAGACCCAGTAATCCGGTAATGATCATCGCGGAAGTAATCATTTTGCGGTGTGAAAATTTATCGGCAATAACGCCGCTGGGGGCATAAAGAATAATGGCCGCAATACCAAATGTACTCATTATTAAACCTATCTCGGTATTGCTGAATCCCATAAATTTCGCCATGGGAATTTGATAAATATAACGTAAATAAGCCAGGTCGAAACTAACGCCGCCGCTAAAACTAATTATCGCGAGGGCTATCCAACGGCGATATGAGTTGTGTTGCATATCGTATTCCCATTTGTAATAGACAAAAAAAAGAGAAAAGTAAGCCGCCCTTTCAGGTGGATTACTTTTCTCAGGTCTCTAGTAATTGCAATAAGAAATAACATGGAAAGCAGTGGTGTTGTGTGAGAGTAATCACGCTTCTGCTTTTTAAAATTATTTGACAATTCGAATATCACACTGTGATTACGATCACATTAGCGATTATGCCCTTATGATAAAAATTATCTCCAGTTACCAGAGATAATGAGAAAGGTAACTTCCCTCTCGCGGGGGAAGTTACCTTTCTTTTTTTTTGCCTTACGGAAATTGGAGCTAACTATGTCAATCGAATCTCTCAATGCGCTCTCAATGGATTTTTTCTCCCTGAAAGGTAAAACCGCAATTGTTACCGGCGGGAATAGCGGTTTAGGCCAGGCATTTGCCATGGCGCTGGCCAAAGCAGGCGCAAATATCTTTATTCCAAGCTTCGTTAAAGATAACGGCGAAACAAAGGAAATGATTGAAAAACAGGGTGTTGAGGTGGACTTCATGCAGGTGGATATCACCGCAGAAGGAGCGCCGCAGAAGATAATCGCCGCCTGTTGCGAACGTTTCGGTACCGTCGATATTCTGATTAACAATGCCGGTATTTGTAAGCTGAATAAGGTGCTGGACTTCGGTCGTGCCGACTGGGACCCGATGATTGATGTGAACCTGACCGCCGCATTCGAGTTAAGCTATGAAGCTGCAAAAATTATGATCCCGCAGAAAAGCGGTAAAATCATTAATATCTGTTCATTATTCTCTTACTTAGGTGGACAATGGTCACCTGCATATTCTGCCACTAAACATGCTCTTGCCGGATTCACCAAAGCTTACTGTGATGAACTAGGTCAATATAATATTCAGGTAAATGGTATTGCCCCTGGCTATTATGCAACAGATATTACGCTGGCGACACGCAGTAATCCAGAAACCAATCAGCGCGTTCTTGATCATATTCCGGCAAACCGTTGGGGCGATACTCAGGATTTAATGGGCGCAGCCGTATTCCTCGCAAGTCCGGCATCGAATTATGTCAACGGACATTTATTAGTGGTTGATGGTGGTTATTTAGTGCGCTAATCCATAACGGTGGTTTCTGTTTTCTCTTATTAATGATTATTCCATTTTTATTATCAGGAAGGAATTACTATGTCTTTATCTCGCGCAGCGATTGTCGACCAGCTAAAGGAAATTGTTGGTGCAGATCGCGTAATTACCGATGAAACAGTATTAAAGAAGAACAGTATTGACCGTTTTCGCAAATTTCCGGATATTCATGGCATTTATACTTTGCCGATTCCGGCAGCGGTCGTAAAACTCGGTTCCACAGAACAAGTATCCCGTGTGCTGAATTTTATGAATGCGCACAAAATTAACGGTGTGCCGCGTACCGGTGCTTCCGCTACCGAAGGTGGGCTGGAAACCGTTGTGGAAAACTCGGTGGTGCTCGACGGCTCTGCCATGAATCAAATCATTAATATTGATATTGAGAATATGCAGGCCACGGCGCAATGCGGAGTTCCGCTGGAAGTGCTGGAAAACGCGTTGCGTGAAAAAGGTTACACCACGGGGCATTCTCCGCAGTCAAAGCCGCTGGCGCAGATGGGCGGCCTGGTAGCAACCCGCAGTATCGGGCAGTTCTCCACACTCTACGGCGCAATCGAAGATATGGTCGTTGGTCTGGAAGCAGTATTGGCTGATGGCACCGTAACACGCATTAAAAACGTACCACGCCGCGCGGCAGGCCCGGACATTCGTCACATCATCATCGGCAACGAAGGTGCATTGTGCTATATCACTGAAGTAACTGTGAAAATCTTTAAGTTCACCCCGGAAAACAACCTCTTCTACGGCTATATCCTGGAAGACATGAAAACCGGCTTCAACATCCTGCGTGAAATCATGGTGGAAGGGTATCGTCCGTCGATCGCTCGTTTGTATGACGCTGAAGATGGCACCCAACACTTCACCCATTTTGCTGACGGAAAATGCGTGCTGATCTTTATGGCTGAAGGTAACCCTCGCATTGCGAAGGCGACGGGCGAAGGGATTGCTGAAATCGTGGCACGTTACCCGCAATGCCAGCGAGTGGACAGCAAGCTGATCGAAACCTGGTTTAACAACCTGAACTGGGGACCGGATAAAGTAGCTGCCGAACGTGTGCAGATCCTCAAAACCGGCAACATGGGCTTTACCACCGAAGTGTCCGGCTGCTGGAGCTGCATTCACGAAATCTACGAAAGCGTTATTAACCGTATTCGTACCGAGTTCCCGCACGCCGACGACATCACCATGCTGGGCGGTCACTCCTCTCACAGCTACCAGAACGGCACCAACATGTACTTCGTTTACGACTACAACGTTGTTGACTGTAAGCCGGAAGAGGAAATCGACAAGTACCACAATCCGCTCAACAAAATCATCTGCGAAGAAACCATTCGCCTCGGTGGTTCGATGGTGCACCACCACGGCATTGGTAAACATCGCGTTCACTGGAGCAAGCTGGAACACGGCAGCGCGTGGACGTTGCTGGAAGGTCTGAAAAAGCAGTTCGATCCTAACGGCATTATGAATACGGGTACTATCTATCCGATTGAAAAATAATGTGTCAGGCAGCGTTCCGCGATGACGGGGCGTTGCCTTTTCGGCTTCTCAGGCGAGAAGCCGTTCTTATTACCGGACAATGAAGGGATAAAGATGAACACTTCACCGGTGCGAATGGATGATTTACCACTTAACCGTTTTCACTGCCGCATTGCTGCGCTCACTTTCGGCGCACACCTGACCGACGGTTATGTCCTCGGCGTCATTGGTTACGCCATTATTCAGCTTACGCCCGCCATGCAACTGACGCCGTTTATGGCGGGAATGATTGGCGGCTCAGCACTCCTTGGTTTGTTTCTTGGCAGCCTGGTTCTGGGCTGGATCTCCGACCATATTGGGCGACAAAAAATCTTCACCTTCAGCTTTTTGCTGATTACGCTTGCTTCGTTTTTACAATTTTTTGCCACCACGCCAGAGCATCTTATTGGACTGCGCATTTTGATTGGCATTGGTCTGGGAGGCGATTACTCAGTCGGTCACACCTTGCTGGCTGAATTTTCCCCGCGCCGCCACCGCGGTATTTTGCTGGGCGCGTTCAGCGTGGTGTGGACTGTAGGCTATGTGCTGGCAAGTATTGCCGGACATCACTTTATTAGCGAAAGCCCGGAGGCCTGGCGCTGGCTGCTGGCATCGGCAGCTCTGCCCGCATTGTTGATTACGTTATTACGCTGGGGAACGCCAGAATCGCCACGCTGGCTACTGCGCCAGGGGCGTTTTGCAGAAGCTCACGCTATCGTGCATCGCTATTTTGGTCCCCATGTTTTACTGGGCGATGAAGTGGCAACGGCGACCCATAAACACATCAAAACCTTGTTCTCTTCGCGCTACTGGCGGCGCACAGCGTTTAACAGCGTCTTCTTTGTCTGCCTCGTAATCCCATGGTTTGTGATTTATACCTGGCTGCCAACTATCGCCCAGACTATTGGTCTGGAAGATGCGTTGACCGCTAGCCTGATGCTTAATGCGTTGTTAATTGTGGGTGCGCTGCTGGGATTAGTTCTGACGCACCTGCTGGCACATCGCAAATTTTTGCTGGGAAGTTTTTTGCTGCTGGCGGCAACGCTGGTAGTGATGGCTTGTTTGCCTTCCGGCAGTTCATTAACGCTGCTGCTTTTTGTTCTCTTCAGCACCACCATTTCGGCAGTCAGTAATCTGGTGGGCATTTTGCCTGCGGAAAGTTTTCCTACTGACATTCGCTCGCTGGGCGTCGGTTTTGCCACCGCCATGAGTCGGTTGGGCGCGGCGGTAAGTACTGGCCTGCTGCCGTGGGTGCTGGCGCAGTGGGGAATGCAAGTCACCTTATTGCTCCTGGCGGCAGTGTTGTTGGTTGGTTTTGTCGTGACCTGGCTATGGGCACCAGAAACCAAAGCACTCCCGCTGGTGGCGGCGGGAAATGTTGGAGGTGCGAATGAACATTCTGTTAGCGTTTAAAGCCGAACCGGATGCCGGAATGCTGGCGGAAAAAGAGTGGCAGGCGGCGGCTCAGGGTAATAGCGGACCGGATGTTTCGCTTCTGCGAAGTTTGCTCGGTGCTGATGAACAGGCTGCCGCCGCGCTGCTGTTGGCGCAGAGAAAAAACGGTACGTCGATGTCTTTAACCGCGTTGAGCATGGGGGATGAACGGGCGTTGCACTGGCTGCGCTATCTTATGGCTCTTGGGTTTGAGGAAGCTGTATTGCTGGAGACGGCGGCAGATCTGCGCTTTGCGCCGGAATTTGTCGCTCGCCATATTGCCGAATGGCAGTACCAGAATCCGCTGGAGCTGATAATTACTGGCTGCCAAAGCAGCGAAGGGCAGAATGGGCAAACGCCATTTTTGCTGGCGGAAATGCTGGGCTGGCCCTGCTTCACCCAGGTGGAGCGTTTTACTCTCGACGCGCCGTTTATCACCCTTGAACAGCGTACTGAAAACGGGCTGCGCTGTTGCCGGGTTCGCTTGCCTGCGGTGATTGCCGTGCGTCAGTGCGGTGAAGTGGCCTTGCCAGTACCGGGAATGCGTCAGCGAATGGCGGTGGGGAAAGCAGCAATTATCCGTAAAACTGTTGCTGCCGAATCGCCAGCGATGCAGTGTCTGCAACTGGCAAGAGCAGAGCAACAACGCGGAGCGACGCTGATTGATGGGCAAACGGTAGCAGAAAAAGCGCAAAAGCTATGGCAGGACTATTTACGCCAAAGGATGCAGCCATGAATATCGCAATTGTGACAATAAATCAGGAGAATGCCGCAACAGCGAGCTGGCAGGCGGCGCAGGATTTCAGCGGTTGTACCCTGGCGCACTGGAAGATTGAACCTCAGCCCGCTGTGGCGGAACAGGTGCTGGATGCGCTGGTGGAACAGTGGCAGCGAACGCCAGCGGACGTTGTTCTCTTTCCGCCGGGAACGTTTGGCGATGAACTGTCGACCCGGCTGGCCTGGCGTTTACATGGTGCAAGCATCTGCCAGGTGACTTCGTTAGATATTCCAACCGTAAGCGTGCGCAAATCCCACTGGGGAAATGCGCTAACGGCGACGCTGCAAACAGAAAAACGCCCGCTATGCCTTTCGCTGGCACGTCAGGCGGGAGCAGATAAAAACGCCACGTTGCCCTCTGGTATGCAGCAACTGAACATTGTCCCAGGTGCGCTTCCCGACTGGCTGGTTAGCATAGAAAACCTGAAAAATGTTACCCGCGACCCATTAGCTGAGGCCAGACGGGTGCTGGTGGTGGGGCAGGGCGGAGAGGCAGATAACCAGGAAATCGCTATGCTGGCAGAAAAGCTGGGAGCCGAAGTGGGCTACAGTCGGGCACGAGTGATGAACGGTGGCGTTGATGCCGAAAAAGTGATTGGTATTTCTGGACATCTGCTGGCACCTGAGGTGTGTATTGTTGTTGGCGCTTCCGGCGCAGCAGCGTTAATGGCGGGCGTACGCAATAGCAAGTTTGTGGTGGCGATTAATCATGACGCCAGCGCAGCGGTATTTTCACAGGCAGATGTTGGCGTGGTTGATGACTGGAAAGTGGTGCTGGAGGCACTGGTGACAAACATTCACGCAGAATGCCAATAACGTGCAGCCGGATGATCCTGCCTACGGTTTCGG
>OHAI01003443.1_pt1 | contig 10714 bp, 7 predicted proteins | sample 1577091 | NCBI WGS metagenome assembly OHAI01 (sample SAMEA3541548, study PRJEB24748) | human gut metagenome | biome: human gut; feature: human-associated habitat; material: faeces | place: China | collected 2012
TGGCGATGACCTTGCCAAAGTTGAGCACGCAGATGCCCTCGCAGATGTTCATAACGAGCGACATGTCGTGCTCGATAAGCATGATGGCAATGCCAAAGGTGTCGCGAATCTTGACGATGTTCTCCATGAGCTCGGCGGTCTCGGACGGGTTCATGCCGGCGGCAGGCTCGTCGAGCAGCAGTAGCTTGGGGTTGGTGGCAAGCGCGCGGACTATCTCCAGACGACGCTGAGCGCCGTAAGGCAGCGATCCGGCCTGCTCGTTTGCCAGATGCTCCATATCAAAAATGGACAGCAGCTCCATCGCGCGCTCGTGGGCGGCCTTCTCGTGCTTCCAATACGTCGGCAGACGCAGCACGCCCTCAAAGCCGGAGTAGCGCTCCTGGTTGTGCAGACCGACCTTGACGTTGTCCTCCACCGTCATGGTGTTGAACAGGCGGATGTTCTGGAAGGTACGGGCGATGCCCATGCGGTTGACCTGGTAGACCGACTTGCCCGAGGTGTCCTCACCGTCGAGCAGGATGGTGCCGTGCGTGGGCTGGTACACCTTGGTGAGCAGGTTGAAGACCGTGGTCTTACCGGCACCGTTGGGGCCGATCAGACCGGCGATCTCGGTCTTACCGATGGTCAGGCTAAAGTCGTCGACTGCCTTAAGGCCGCCAAATTCAATGCCCAAGTGGATGCACTCGAGCGCCGGGCGCTGGCCCAGGTCGCGGTCGGGAACGATGGCGCCAGAAGGATACGGGACCATCTTGCCCTTGTTGAACTCAAACTTACTGGGCATCGGCTGCCACCTCCTTCTTGGAAGCAAAGCGGTCCTTAATGCGTGCGAAGAACGCCTTGAGCTGCGGGTTGTTGGTAAAGATCATGACCAGGATCAGCACGATGGCGTAGATGAGCATGCGGTAGTCCGAGAACTGACGGAGCAGCTCGGGAAGCACCGTGAGCAACGCCGCCGCGATGACGGAGCCGCGCATATTGCCCAGACCGCCCAGGACCACGAACACCAGGATGAGGATGGACGTGTTGAAGTCGAACTTGGTAGCGGAAAGCTGCGAGAAGTTACCGCCGAAGAGGGCTCCGGCAGCGCCGGCGAGAGCGGCGGAAACCACGAAGGCGATCATGCGGTACTCGGTGACAGAGATGCCCACGGACTCGGCAGCGATCTTGTTGTCGCGCACGGCCATAATGGCACGGCCGGTACGGCTGCGAACCAGGTTGAGCACGATCACGAGTGCGACCATAACCAGGATGGCACCGGCGAGGAAGGTCGAGTACGTCGACACGCCCGAGGCGCCCTGGGCGCCCTTGATGATGGCGGTGCCGTCCTCGAGCAGGTGCAGGTCGTCGATCGTAGAGTTGCCCGTGATGTTAAAAATCACGTGCAGGCCGCGGGAGTCGACGCCCACAATGAGGCAGGTAACGATCTCTTTGATGATCTCGCCAAAAGCCAGGGTCACGATGGCCAGATAGTCGCCGCTCAGGCGCAGGACCGGGATACCGATCAAGAAGCCCAAGATGGCAGCGGCGATAGCGCCGACCACAATGCTGATGATCAGGCGCACCGGATCGGAGGGAACGGCGCTCTCAAGGGCGACCGCGGTGACGATGCCCGTGTAGGCACCGACACTCATAAAGCCCGCATGGCCCAGCGACAGGTCGCCCGCGATGCCGACGACGAGGTTGAGGGAAATGGCCATGACGATGTAGGCCGTAATGGGAACCAACTGGCCGGCGATCATGCGCGGGATCATATGGTTGGACTGCATAAAGAACACGATGGCAAATGCCACAAGGCACATGGCGTACGTGACAAAGTCGTGACGCGTCTGCTTGTCTTTAAGAAACTTCATAACGCTCACCTACACCTTCTCGGGGACGTACTTGCCCAAGAGGCCGGCAGGCTTGACGAGCAGGACGATGATCAAAACACCAAAGACGATGGAGTTGGCAAGGCTCGTGGAAATGTAAGCCTGTGCCATCGCCTCGATGATGCCGATGAGAATGCCACCGACAAAGGCGCCGGGGATGGAGCCGATACCGCCGAAGACGGCGGCGTCGAAGGCCTTGATGCCAGGCATGGCACCCGTCGTGGGCTGCAGCACCGGCGAGTAGGAGCACAGCAGCACGCCGGCGATGGCGGCAAGGGCAGAGCCGATGGCAAACGTCATCGAGATGGTACGGTTGACGTTGATGCCCATGAGCTGAGCGGCGGCCTTGTCCTCGGACACGGCGCGCATGGCTTTGCCCATCTTGGTCTTACCTGTAAAGAACATCAGACCGGCCATGATAACCAGGCAGGCGACGATGGTGACGAGCGAAACGGCGCTTACATTGAACTTGGCCAAGAACTCCGGCACCTGGAAGGTGACGAGCGAAGTGAAGTTCTTGGGCGTGGCGCCCCACAGAAGCTGCGCGGCGTTCTGCAGGAAGTAAGACACGCCGATGGCCGTGATCAGAACGGCCAGCGGGCCCGCCTGACGCAGCGGCTTGTATGCCAGACCCTCGATGAGAACACCGAGAACGGTGCAGACCACACAAGAGAGAATTACAGATGCCCAGCCCGGGAGGCCGAGATACGACGTGGCACAGAACGAGACATAGGCACCGACCATGATAACGTCGCCGTGAGCGAAGTTCAGCATCTTGGCGATACCGTAGACCATGGTGTAGCCCAACGCGATGATGGCGTAGACGCTGCCCATGGACAGGCCGTTGACCAGGTATTGGATAAAGACCGTCATGTTCCACATCCCCCTTTCGAATAGGTTTCCAGTTAATGTATGAAACAGGGACGTTACACTGTCCCTAGATACCAAGCAAGCAGGGAAGGCCAAACCTCCCCTGCTTGGGATCAAAACCGCTCTATGTAAGGCGGCTTATTAGGCCTGTACGTACTTGCCGTCGGTGATGACGTACGCCGTGGGCTCCTTCTGGACCTGGCCCTTATCGTTCCAGGTGAGCTTGCCGGTCAGACCGTCAACGGTAATCTTGAGCATAGCCTTAGGCAGCTTCTCGGCGACCTCGGTCGGGTCGGCGTCGACACCAAGACCGGCCTCCTCGAGGGCCTCGGCCACCGCGTGCACGCCGTCGTAAGCGTCGGCGGCAAACTGGTCCGGAGTCTCGCCATACTTATCCTTGTAAGCGTTGACGAAGTCGGCGTTCTTCTCGTCGTCGGCGGAGAACGGGGTCATGAGCAGCAGACCCTCGGCAAGAGAGGTGTCGAAGCCCTCAACGCCCAGGATGCCGTCCATGCCGTCGCAGCCCATCATCTTGACGTCGTAGCCCATGTCCTTGGCGTTCTTGAGCAGGACGGACGCCGGCGTGTAGTAGATCGGCGCAAAGATCATGGTAGCGCCGGCCTGCTTGGCCTTGGTGAGCTGGTTGGTAAAGCTCGTGGCGGAGTCGTCCTTAAAGGTCTCCTCGTCAACAATCTCGAGCTTGGATTTAGCGGCCTGAACCTTAAAGGAATCTGCGATGCCCGAAGAATAGGCGTCGCCGGAGTTATAGAACAGCACGAACTTCTCGTCCGCATACTTCTGCGCCAGGAACTTGGCAGCGTTGACGCCCTGGTTGGGATCGGTAAAGCAAACCTGGAAGACGCAATCCTTGCCCTTGGTGACGTCCTCGGAGGACGCGGACGGAGTGATCATGAACGTCTCGGGGTCGTTACCGCACTCGGCGGCAACGGCAACCGACGCACCCGTGGTGGTCGGGCCGACGAGGGCCTGCATGCCCCAGTCGAGCAGGGTGTTAAAGGCGTTGACGGCCTTCTCGCCGTCGGCCTGGTCATCCTCGGCCTTGCTGGCAAGCGGCAGCTCCTTGGTCGAGAAATCCTTGCAGCCAAGCTCGACACCCTGGGTAACGGACTTGCCGTAGGACGCGTTGGCGCCGGTCAGCGGGCCGATGGTGCCGATCTTAAACGAAGCGTCGCCCGAAGCGGAACCGCTGTCGCCGCCGTTGGAGGAGCAGCCAGCTAGAATAGACATCGCCCCCAGACCTGCTGCGCTCGCGATAACGCTCCTGCGATTCATAACAGGGTTCAATGACTTACCGGTGAGGCTCGACATGCGGCTCTCCTCTCAAATCTCGTCGGGTTTTGGTTACCCGACAGGCCATCCTTCGCCGTGTTCGGCGTTCGCAAAATAGTAGACGCTTTAGTTGAGAAAAGTGGCGATTATTTCAACTTTTCTTTTGTTTTGTCCGTTTATCCATAATTATGCGTATTTCTATTGGTTTATGCAGTTTAGTCACTTTATTGTGTGAAAGTAATGTTTCCATTCCGTTACAAGCGTCCCTGCCCTGAATAAAACGGCCTCACCGGTCGCACTTTTGCGCACTTAGGCGGCGATGTACTTGCCGTCCTGGATCACATAGGCTGTGGCGGGCTTCTCGACTTGGCCCTCGTCGTTCCACGTGAGCTCGCCCGTCAGGCCCTCGATCTTGATCTTGCGCATGGCCTTGGCAAGATCGCCGGCAATGTCGGCGCCGTCGGCCGTGATGTCGATGTCCGCCTTATCGATAGCCTCGACAATCGCATGGACGCAGTCATAGGCATCGGCGGCAAACTGGTTAGGCGTCTCGTCGTAGGCGTCCTTATATGCCTTGACGAAGTCGGCGTTCTTCTCATCGTCGGCAGAGAACGGGGTCATGAGCAGCACGCCCTCGGCAAGGGAGGTGTCGAAGCCCTCAACGGAGAGCAGGCCGTCCATGCCGTCGGTACCCATGAGGGTCATGTCGTATCCCATGTCCTTGGCGTTCTTGAGCAGGACGGACGCCGGCGTGTAGTAGATCGGCGCAAAGATCATGGTAGCGCCGGCCTGCTTGGCCTTGGTGAGCTGGTTGGTAAAGCTCGTGGCGGAGTCGTCCTTAAAGGTCTCGGTATCGACGATATCAAGTTTGGACTCCTTGGCCTGCTCGGCAAAGGCATCGGCAACACCCGAGCTGTACGTATCGCCGGAGTTGTAGAACAGGGCGATCTTGGCGTCTGCATACTTCTCGGCCAAGAACTTCGCGGCGCTGGCACCCATGGTGGGATCGGTGAAGCAAACCTGAAAGACCGTTGTCTTATCCTTGGTCACGTCGAGCGACGAGGCCGAAGGCGTGACCATGAGCATATCGTCGGCGATCTCGCCCGAGACAGCGACGGCGGCACCAGTCGTGACGGGGCCGACGAGCGCCTGCATGCCCCAGTCGCACAACGTATTGAAGGCGTTGATGGCCTTCTCGCCGTCGGCGACATCGTCCTCGGACTTAAGCGAGAGCTTGAGGTCCTTGGTCGAGAAATCCTTGGCGGCGAGCTTGGCGCCCTTCTCGGCCGAGACGCCATAGGTTGCCGCGGCGCCGGTCAGAGGGCCGATAACGCCAATCTTGAAGGTCTTGCCGTCATCGGCGGAGCCGCCGTCCGAGCCACCCGACGAACAACCAGCGAGTGCCGCGGTGCTGCCGAGCGCCGCGGCGCCGGCGAGAAAGTTCCTTCGGCTGAGCGTGCTGTTGATGTTGAACATGGTGTCCCCCTTTTTCGCTGGCCGCAGTGCGGCCGTCTTGCGGTACGGGGCAAACCTTATGGCGCAAACGTTGACAGTTTGTTACGGAGTTCCGTTTGTAGCGAGCATGTTTCCAATGTTTCCGCAGCGTTTCGGGGGTGCCGTTTTGTGCGACTCCTGTTGCCTGGCGAGCACGCGCCCTCGGTTCACGCTAGAATGCACTCAACCTTTAAGCGGTTAATCCATCCATAAGATGCACGAAGGAGCTATCTATGAGCGAATCCCTGCGCACCGTGAACGTCGGTCTGATCGGTCTGGGAACCGTCGGCGGCGGCGTGGCCCGTCTGATCAAGAGCCACCACGATGAGTACCTGGCAGCCTACGGCATCGACCTTAAGCTGACCCGCGCCTGCGCGCTTGCCTGGGAGCAGGCCGAGGCAGCCGGTATTGAGCGCGAGGCCTTTACGAGTGACTGGCATGACGTCGTCACCGACCCCGCCGTCGACATCGTCGTCGAGCTGATTGGCGGCGAGCACCCCGCGACCGAGATCTTCACCACCGCCTTTGAGCACGGCAAGCACGTCGTCTCTGCCAACAAGGCCCTGCTGGGCCGTCATGTCGAGACGCTCGCCGAGAAGGCGCGCGCGTGCGGCGTGCAGATTAAGTGCGAGGCCAGCTGCGGCGGCGGCATCCCCATCGTGAGCACGCTCGAGCACGACCTGGTGGGCAACAAGATCCTGACCATCGCCGGCATTCTCAACGGTACCACCAACTATATCCTGTCGCGCATGGACGCCGAGGGCGCCGATTACGCCGACGTACTTGCCGACGCGCAGGCCAAGGGCTATGCCGAGGCCGACCCGTCCGCCGACGTCGACGGCTTCGATGCCGCCAGCAAGACGGCCATCCTCGCCTCCATCGGCTTTGGCACCCGCGTTACCACCGATGATGTGTACCAGCAGGGTATCCGCACCATCGGCGCCGAGGACATCGCCCAGGCCCGCGAGCTCGGCTACACCATCAAGCTGCTCGGCATCGCCCGCAACACCGACGCCGGCGTCGACGTTCGCGTGCATCCCACGCTCATCCCGGCAGACCATATGCTTGCCAAGGTCAACGGCGCCATGAACGCCGTCTACGTGGTAGGCGACGCCGTGGGCGAGACCATGTTCTACGGCGCGGGCGCAGGCTCCTTCCCCACCGCGAGCGCCGTCGTGGGCGATATCCTGTCGCTCTCCGAGCAGATCAGCCGCGGCGTGGCTCCGCTGCCCGAGATTGAGCCCTATGGCCACAACCTCACCTTTAAGCCCATGGACGAGCTCCAGACCAAGTACTATGTGCGTCTGAAAGTCGCCGACCGCGTGGGCGCCCTGTCCGAGACGGTCGACATCTTTGCCAAGCACAACATCTCGATCTCGCTCATCAACCAGGTCGAGGACGGCAAATCGGGCGTCAGCGATGCCTGCTCGGTCATCTTCCTAACGCACCGCGCGCTCGAGAAGGACGTCCAGGCTGCCGCCGCCGAGCTTGCCAGCGTCGACTGCGTGGCCGAGGTCGCCAACGTCCTGCGCATCGAGGACGTTGAAGCTTGGACCGAAGGCGTCATGGCGAACTAGCCCAACGCTCGCCTAGCAATACGCGCCTTGAGGGCTCCCGTCCGATGTGGGACGGGAGCCCTTTTGTCACCTGCCCTAAGCACAACGGCAGAGCACATTTGCGCGAGCCGCTCATCGGTAACGCGGGCTACCGTTCACCGATATGCAAACACGGCCGATTCCGGTTACGGCTACGCTGTGTTGCGAATGTCCGCCCGCGATGAGAGGAAGCACCATGTTGCTCGAGGGCAAGAAAGCAATCATCACCGGAGGCACACGCGGTATCGGCTATGCCATCGCCTGCCGTTTTATCGAGGAAGGCGCTGCCGTCACCGTCTTTGGCTCGCGCCAAGAGACTGCCGACACGGCCGTTGAGAAGCTGACAGCCGCCTATCCCGACGCCAAGGTCTGGGGTCGCTCCTGCGATCTCACCTCGCTCGAGGCCGTGACTGAGGCCTTTACGCAGACTGCAGCCGACATGGGCGGCTTGGACACGGTCGTCAACAATGCCGGTATCTCCCAGCGTTCACCCCTCTTGGACTACACGGCCGAGGAGTTCGCAAAGGTCATGGACCTTAACGTCGTCGCCGTCTTTAATGGCCACCAGGCTGCCGCCAAGATCATGACCGAGGCCGGCCACGGCGGCACCATCACTACCACAAGCTCGATGGTCGCCAAGTACGGCCAGCCCTCCGGCGTCGGTTACCCCACGTCCAAGTTTGCCGTCAACGGTATGGTCCAGTCGCTCTCGCGCGAGCTCGCTCCCATGGGCATCCGCGTCAACGCCGTCGCCCCCGGCGTGACTAAGACCGACATGGTCGCCAACCTGCCCGAAGAGGTCATCAAGCCCATCATCGCCACCATTCCGCTGGGTCACATGGGCGAGCCCGAGGATGTCGCCAACGCCTTTGTTTTCCTGGCGAGCGACATGTCCTCCTACGTCACGGGCGCCGTGCTCCCCGTCGACGGAGCCGCCCGCTCCTAAGGAGCCACAAGCTTTGGCTTCAAGTTTCAACATAGCTCAACCAAAAAGGCGCGCCGTCTGAATCAACTGCAGACAGCGCGCCTTCTCCTGTTATGAAAGGGAAACTATGTCCCAGTATTTCGGATCAGAACGGGGCACGGTTTCCCCCAGGACCTCCTTGCGGAAACCACATCCCGTTCCGAGCCTTCAAAGCGGGACGCGGCTTCCCCGAGAAAGTATCGACTACTTACCGTCGTCGTCTTCGGCTTCTTCGCGCGCATAGAGCTCCAGCATGCGACGGCGGTATTCGCGCACAGCGAGCTTGGCGCGCTCCAGGCGGCGGCGCTCACGCGGAGTCAGCTCGGACGGGTCGACCTCGTCTCCATAGGTCTTATCGGCAAGCAGGTGCGCCGCGTCCACGATGCGGGCATCGATGTGGCCGCTCGCTGCCTCGGCGGAAAGACGCTCGGCAATCGTATCGAGCGTAGGCAGGCCCTCGAATACGCGACCATGGCCATGCGAGGTCAGCAGCTCGTGCTCGCGCGCGAGCAAGCTCGCTAGGTCGTGGTGGGCGCGCAAGATGTCGAGCGCATCGGATGGATGCTCGGCAACCTCTGCCACGGCGGCGACCGGTGCGGCATCCACCACGCGGTAGAAGAGCTGCGCGAGCAATGGCATCAAGAACACCGTGATGGCACCGGCGGCAACCATGACCGACGCAATATCTTGCGACAGCGCGCCCGCGTTGACGGCAACGCTCGTAACGGCAACGATGATCGGCAGCGCCGTGGTGCAGTACAGGGCCACGGTAATGCGACCATACGCCGACACATCGCGCGTCGCAGGACAAATGCTCATGGAAATAAGAATGGGCACGGCACGAATAATCAACAACGCCACGATAAAGCCCACGAGCAGACCCGGGCGCGACGCCACGGCCGTCAGATCGATCTTTGCGCCCGATACGGTAAAGAACACCGGAATCAAAAAACCGTAGGCCAGACCGTCGAGCTTGGTCTCGAGCGTATGGTTGCCCTCGGGGATGATATAGCGCAGGACAAAGCCGGCGGCAAAAGAACCCAACACGATGTCGAGATCAAAGACAGCCGAGAATGCCACGAGCGTGACCAGGATGAGCACCGTCAGGCGCACGAAGGTCTGTGATGTGGTATCGGCGCGTTCCTCGACAAACGCAAAGAAGCGGCTGCCGACGCGCTTGGAGCGGCTTGGGACCACGGCCAGCAAGCCAAGGATTACGAGCGTTTGGATGCCAGTGCGGGCAGACAACAGCACCGACATGGCGAGCACGGGACCGAGCTCGCCCCAAGTGCCATACGCGAGAATCGAGTCGCCCACGCGCGTGCCGGTGAGCGAGCGCTCACGCATGATGGGCACAAGCGTACCGAGCGCCGTCGAAGTGAGGGCAAGCGTCACGGCGATACCGTCGAAATGACTGACTGAGAACCACGGGGTAAAGCGCACGGCAAGCCAGGCGATACAAAATGTGACGACCCACGTCGCCAAGCCGTAGCGCCCCTCGACGCCCGTGATGCTCTTGGGGTCGATCTCAAAGCCGGCAAGCAGGAACAAAAAGGCCAGGCCCAGCTCGGACACAAGCGAGACCTCAGCATCTACATGGATGACGCCGAGCATATGGGGTCCCAGTACCGCGCCGAGCACGAGCAAAAAGACCGTCTCGGGAACGGGTTTTCCGGGAATCGCCGAGGCGATAAAAGGACTCGCAAAGGCCACGAGTGCGATGATGGCGAGCGAAACGAATGCCATGTGATGCCTTTCTCTTGTTTGCGCTTCACTGTAGCACCCTCGCCGTCCTCAACGCGCCGCGAGCTGTCGTATCATAGTGAGGTTTACAAACATGTGGCTCAAGGCGACCGCAGGGCAGACCCCGCAAACCGACCGCTGCCGCATACCGTACCGTACGCCCAACCGATCAGGAAGGCAGGAACCAATGGTCTCTCGTATCTACGTGGAGAAGAAACCCGGGTTCGACGTCGAGGCTCAGCAGCTCAAGGGCGAGCTGACCGAAATTCTCGGCATCAAGGGCATCGAGGCCCTGAGGATCATCAACCGCTACGACGTCGAGGGCATCGACAAGGAGCTTTTCCGGTCCTGCGTGCCGACCGTCTTTAGCGAGCCCCAGGTCGATGTGACCTACGACGAGCTCCCCGCAAGCGATGGCGCCGTCTTTGCCGTCGAATTCCTGCCTGGCCAGTTTGACCAGCGCGCCGACTCCGCCAGCGAGTGCGTGCAGCTCATCAGCCAGGGCGAGCGCCCCGCCGTGCGCTCCGCCAAGGTCTATATGATCTCGGGCGCTCTGGACGAGGCCGCCATTGATGCCATCAAGCACTACGTGGTGAACCCCGTCGAGGCGCGCATCGCCTCGCTCGACCTGCCCGAGACGCTGTACATGGAGACCCCCGAGCCCCAGCCCGTCGAGGTGCTCGACGGTTTCCGCGAGCTCGACGAAGCCGGCCTTGCCGCCTTTATTTCCGAGCGCGGCCTTGCCATGGACGAGGCGGACATCGCCTTCTGCCAGCAGTACTTCCGCGATGAGGATCGCGACCCCACCATCACCGAGATCCGCGTGATCGACACCTACTGGTCCGACCACTGCCGCCACACCACCTTCGGCACCGTGCTCGAGAACATAG
>OHAI01003445.1_pt1 | contig 10708 bp, 7 predicted proteins | sample 1577091 | NCBI WGS metagenome assembly OHAI01 (sample SAMEA3541548, study PRJEB24748) | human gut metagenome | biome: human gut; feature: human-associated habitat; material: faeces | place: China | collected 2012
ACATATCGTAGAGAAAGGTTATGCCACGGACATCATTACAGATAAGGCTATCAAATTCCTCGAAGGCAGGGACAAGAGCAAACCGTTCTGCATGATGTATCATCAGAAAGCGCCTCACCGCAACTGGATGCCGGCTCCGCGCCACTTGGGCATCTTCAACAATACCACATTCCCGGAACCCGCCAGCCTGTTCGACGACTACGAGGGACGCGGCAGAGCAGCCCGCGAGCAGGACATGTCCATCGAACATACCCTGACCAACGACTGGGACCTGAAACTGCTGACCCGCGAAGAGATGCTGAAGGATACCACCAACCGCCTTTACAGCGTGTACAAGCGCATGCCTGCCGCCGTACAGGACAAATGGGACTCCGTATATGCGCAGCGCATTGCCGAATACCGCAAGGGCGACCTGAAAGGTAAGGCGTTAATCAGTTGGAAATACCAGCAATACATGCGCGACTACCTGGCTACCGTACTGTCTGTGGACGAAAATATCGGCCGCCTTCTGAACTATCTTGAAAAGACCGGAGAGCTGGACAATACAATCATCGTCTACACTTCCGACCAGGGCTTCTTCCTCGGCGAACACGGCTGGTTCGACAAGCGCTTCATGTACGAGGAATGCCAGCGCATGCCGCTTATCATCCGCTACCCCAAAGCCATCAAGGCGGGAAGCACAAGCAATGCAATCTGCATGAATGTGGACTTCGCTCCCACCTTCCTCGACTTTGCCGGTGTGGAAATCCCGTCGGACATTCAGGGAACTTCCTTGAAACCGGTGTTGGAGAACGAAGGCAAGACACCCGCCGACTGGCGCAAGGCTGCCTACTACCACTATTATGAATACCCTGCCGAGCATTCGGTAAAACGTCATTACGGCATCCGTACACAGGACTTCAAACTGATTCATTTCTACAACGACATCGACGAATGGGAAATGTACGACCTGAAAGCCGACCCGCGCGAAATGAACAACGTGTTCGGCAAGCCTGAATACGCCGAAAAGCAGAAAGAGCTGATGCAACTGCTGCAGGAGACTCAAAAACAGTATAAAGACAACGACCCCGACGAAAAAGTAAACGAGCTTTTCAAGGGCGACAGAAGATTAATGAAAAACAGATAAAACCATTAAATTTATTATCATGGATAGAAGAAGTTTTCTAAAAAACACAGGCTGGTCTTTTCTGGGACTGGCAGCTTCGGGAAGCCTGCTCGGCTCTTGCGTGGCAGGAAGTAAAGAAGCAAAGAAGATTATGCCGTCGGCAAGCAACCTGAAAGTATTCTGGGGCGACTTGCACAACCACTGTAACCTCACTTACGGACACGGCGATATGCGCGATGCTTTCGAGGCGGCCAAAGGCCAGCTGGACTTTGTCAGCGTAACGCCCCATGCCATGTGGCCGGACATTCCGGGTGCAAACGACCCTCGTCTGAAATGGGTAATCGACTACCATACCGGAGCTTTCAAGCGTCTGCGCGAAGGCGGCTATGAGAAGTACGTAAAGATGAGCAACGAATACAACAAGGAAGGCGAATTCCTTACCTTCATCGGATACGAGGCCCACAGCATGGAGCATGGCGACCACGTGGCGCTGAACTACGACCTGGATGCGCCGCTCGTGGAATGTACCTCTATCGAAGACTGGAAAGAGAAAGCCAAAGGACATAAAGTATTCGTCACTCCGCACCACATGGGCTATCAGGGCGGTTATCGCGGTTACAACTGGAAATGCTTCACCGAAGGAGACATCACTCCGTTCGTCGAGATGTATTCCCGTCACGGTCTGGCGGAAAGCGACCAGGGCGACTACCCGTACCTGCACGATATGGGTCCCCGCCAATGGGAAGGAACCATCCAGTATGGTCTGGAACAAGGACATAAATTCGGTATCATGGCTTCCACCGACCAGCACTCCGGCTATCCGGGCAGCTACGGCGACGGCCGCATCGGTGTCCTGGCTCCGTCACTGACCCGCGACGCCATCTGGGAAGCTCTCCGCACCCGCCACGTATGTGCCGCCACCGGTGATAAAATCATCATCGACTTCCGCCTCAACGACGCTTTCATGGGCGATGTAGTCCGTGGCAACAGCCGCCGCATCTACCTGAATGTAACCGGCGAAAGCTGCATTGATTATGTAGACGTTGTCAAGAACGGCCAGATACTGGCACGCATGAACGGCCCGTTGACTCCGGTTGCACCGGAAGGCGATACCGTCCGCTGCAAAGTAAAAGTGGATTTCGGCTGGAATCGCGAAGAACGCTATGTGCACTGGCAAGGTAAGCTGTCTGTCAACAAGGGCCGTATCGTAAACGTTACCCCCTGCTTCCGCGGCGCTGCCTTCACCTCTCCTCAGGAGGGCGAAACCGAATTCAAGACACATGTCAACCGCATCCTCTCCGTAGGCGAGAAGGAAACGGAACTGGACTTGTACAGCAGCAAGAACCCGAATACCACCACCGCAGCCATGCAGGCGGTAATCCTCGACCTGGAGATGCCGAAAGACGGCGTGCTCACCGCAGACTTCAACGGCAAGAAGTTCGAACACACATTGGGCGAATTGCTCGAAGGTTCACGTTCGCACTTCATGATAGGCTGGTTGAGCGAAGCCATTCTCTTTAACCGCGCCATGCCCGAAAGCTGCTTCACCGTAGAGCACTACATGGAAGACAAAGAGCCTCAGCGCGACACCGATTATTATTATGTACGCGTGCGCCAGCGCGACGGACAATGGGCATGGAGTTCTCCTATATGGGCTGAAAGAGTTTGACAATCATGAAAAAATACGCTATAGGAATTGACCTTGGCGGTACTTCCGTGAAATACGCCCTTATCGACAATGAAGGCGTATTTCACTTTCAAGGGAAGCTGCCGTCGAAAGCCGATGTATCTGCGGAAGCGGTAATCGGCCAGTTGGTAACCGCCTGCAAAAAGGCAATGGCTTCGGCCCTGCAACTCGGAGTAGCGGTGGAAGGAATAGGTATAGGCACTCCCGGCATTGTGGACGAAACCAACCGCATTGTGCTGGGCGGAGCCGAGAATATCAAAGGCTGGGAGAATCTGAATCTTGCCGACCGCATCGAAGCGGAAACGGGGCTGCCCGTGCAGATGGGCAACGACGCCAACCTGATGGGACTGGGAGAAACGATGTACGGAGCCGGACAAGGCGCACAGAATGTAGTGTTCCTAACCGTAGGAACCGGCATCGGCGGCGCAGTGGTCATCGGCGGCAAGCTGTTCAACGGCTTTGCCAACCGCGGCACCGAACTGGGCCATGTGCCCCTCATCGCCAACGGCGAACCCTGCGCATGCGGCTCTGTGGGCTGTCTGGAACATTACGCCTCCACTTCCGCACTGGTGCGCCGTTTCAGCAAGCGTGCCGCAGAAGCGGGCATCTCGTTTCCGGGCGAGGAAATCAACGGAGAGCTTATCGTACGCCTCTACAAAGAAGGAGACAAGCTGGCCACGGAGTGCCTGGACGAGCATTGCGATTTCCTGGGACACGGCATCGCCGGATTCATCAACATCTTCAGCCCGCAACGCATCGTAATAGGCGGCGGACTGTCCGAAGCCGGCGACTTCTATATCCGGAAAGTCAGCGAGCAGGCACACCGCTATGCCATAGCCGACTGTGCCGTGAACACTCAAATCATGGCTGCATCTTTAGGTAACAAGGCAGGAAGCATCGGCGCTGCGTCACTGCTCTTCTCACTAAACACGAAATAGTATGAAAAAGAATTTAGGAATGCTGGCGCTGATTATGGCGTTCTGGTTCACCATATCGTTTATCACCAATATCCTGGGACCGCTCATTCCGGACATTATCCATAACTTTAACCTGAGCGACCTGGCGATGGCGGGCTTCATCCCGACTTCTTTCTTCATCGCCTATGCCATCATGTCGGTTCCTGCCGGACTGATGATCGACCGTTTCGGCGAGAAACCGGTACTGTTTCTGGGCTTCCTGATGCCGTTCATCGGCACTACGCTGTTTGCCTGCCTACACACCTACCCCATGCTGCTTGCCTCATCGTTCATCATCGGCTTGGGCATGGCTATGCTGCAAACGGTGCTAAACCCGTTGCAACGCGTTGTAGGCGGCGAAGAAAACTATGCTTTCGTGGCGGAAGTGGCCCAATTCGTATTCGGCATCGCTTCGTTCCTGAGTCCGCTGGTATATACGTACCTCATTCACGAACTCAATCCGGACATATACACGGAAGGCAGGAACTTTTTCATCGACCTGCTGGCAGGTATCACCCCGCCCGACCTGCCCTGGGTATCGCTTTACTGGGTATTCACGTTGCTGTTGCTGGTGATGCTGGTTGCCGTAGGGCTGTCCCGTTTCCCGAAAATCGAGTTGAAAGAAGATGAGAAAGGCGGTTCGAAAGACTCCTACCTGGCGCTGTTCAGGCAGAAATACGTATGGCTGTTCTTCCTCGGCATCTTCTGTTATGTAAGTACGGAACAGGGAACTTCCATCTTTATGAGTACGTTCCTCGAACAGTATCACGGAGTGAACCCGCAGGTGAAAGGCGCAAAGGCCGTAAGTTACTTCTGGGGACTGATGACTGCCGGCTGCCTCGTAGGCATGGTGCTGTTGAAGCTCATTGACAGCAAACGGCTGCTCCAGCTATCGGGCGGACTCACCATCATCCTACTGCTCACCGCACTCTTCGGAAGCAAGGAAGCATCCATCATTGCCTTCCCTGCCATCGGTTTCAGCATTTCCATGATGTACTCCATCGTGTTCTCGCTGGCGCTGAATTCGGCATCGCAACACCACGGTTCGTTTGCCGGCATCCTGTGTTCGGCAATCGTGGGCGGAGCAGGCGGTCCGATGATTATCAGCATGCTTGCCGATGCCACTTCGCTGCGTACCGGAATGCTGATTATCCTCGTGTTTGTAGGCTACATCACATTCATCGGTTTCTGGGCGCACCCGCTGATTAACAACAAGACGGTAAGCCTGAAAGAGCTTTTCAGGAAGTAAAAGACAAGAACGGCACACAATAAAAAAGAGACCGCAACGGCTTGCTGCCGCATGCGGTCTCTTTACTTTACACAACCCTTTTTATATCTAAAATCTACATAACTGGTTCACTACTTTCCTTCCGCAGCATCCGGCCGGGTATTTATGGTACAGATGCTCACCCGGTTCCAGTCCGGTTCTTCAAACATATAACCCACTCCCTGACCTTCGGCAACAATCCGGTCTTTGGCGATTCTATATCTATTGACCAGCATATTGCGCACGGCTTCGGCACGCTGGCGGGCGATGCGTTCGTTCACCTCCGCACTGCCTTCGGGAGAGGCATACCCTTTGATAACGACTCCCGCTTCCTTATGATTTCTCAGATAAGTGGCGATGCGCTCCACATTGGGCAACTGTGAATTATCGATGCTGATTCTGCCCTGACGGAACGTAATCACCGACTCCAACAGCTTCTTGCTGTTGTCGATAGTATCCTTCACCACTTCCGGTTTCCGGTTCCGGCAAGCTGCCAGTTCACTTTCCAAGTCGGAAACTTTCCGGTTGGCATCCTGCAATACTTTGGCGGTATTGTCGGCCTCGGCACGGAGACGGTTGATTTGGGCATTCAGTTGGTTGACTTCCGCCTGGTCGTAAGGCCTTACTTCGGTAAAGTGATGGCTGCCGTTGCTGCATCCGAAATGATAAGTCAGCCCGGCGCTGATTTCCCAGGCGGCACGGTTGGCATGGAAACGCACGGCTTCCGTACCCATAGCGTTCATATCATACACCAAAGCCGGTTTCACAGCCAATGTCCATGCCTTGCTTTCTCCCAGGTTGAAGTTGAAATTCAGTCCCAGTTTGCTGGACATACTGTTACGGTCTTCGCCCATACCGGAGTTTACGTAATAATGCAGCCAGCCGATACCTGCCACAGCCTCAACCTCAAACAGACGGGGAGCACCGTTATACCCCGCAAACAGATTACCTAAGTTGACCAGCCCCAGCAGACTGACGTTTGACGCGTCAAAAGCCGTTTTGCTGCCCGTAGTGTTAAAGCTACCCATAGCCTCCAGGCTCAGGCCGAAGGCAGGTGTCAGATACTTATCGACATGAACGCCCACTACCGGACGCATGTTCTTAAAGAACGAGTGATGCATCAGTGGAGTCGTTCCCCCCGCATTGACACCTATCGCCCAGTTGTCGGCAAACTTGTTTCCGGTCAGCGCCGTTTGTCCGTCAGCATAGCCAACCGCAACACTCAACAATAATAAACTCGCTAAAATCTTCTTCATACAATTTTTCTGTTTTAAGTTAGTACATAAATTTATAATAAATAGATATTGAAAGCCTGTTTACAGAGCTTCCCAGTACTTCATATTGGTAATTCTTTCCAGCAGCACTTTTCTGTCGCCCTCGCGTACACTGTTGCCAGCCGCAACCGGGATGATGCTTGCCCGTTTGCCTATACCGTGCCATTTCAGCATAGCTGCCGGAACGCCGCGTTCGAGCAATGCCTCATACACTCTTTTGGCACGGCGGTTGGAAAGGTCCGTATTATAAGCGCTGCTTCCCCTTGCATCGGTGTAGCCGGTAATCAGGAAGCGGGCGTCGGGATAGCTTTTCAGAAGCCCGGCCAGCCTGTCGAGCGTCTTTTCCGAAGCAGCCGTGAGCACATCCTTGTCAAACTCGAAGTAGATATTATCCAGCAGGTCGCACGCCATTGCTTCGACAGAGCCGGCTGTATCCGCCTGCTTCTCTACAATCCGCTCAACAATCTTTTCCACCTCAACAGGTTTCTCTATCTCCACATACTTCACTACCGGAGCCTGCTTTTTGCTCTTTCCGCCAATGCGCCAGATGACGCGGGCAGACACCTGCACAAAGTGAGGAAGATTCTTCTGCACCGGCAGGAGATATTCACCTTGCAGGCCAAGCCCGAAGGAATTGCTTAACCACGCATTTACACCTGCACCGAACGAAAGCGGAACAAAAGAGTTCTTATCCGATGAGCGCCCGTCGGGATTCCACACATCGGACGATTCCCAGTGCGCCTCTCCCGTGGGGTCATCCACGAAATTGCCGCCATAGGCAGACGCGAAATTCTTATGCAGGTAGTTCACCCCCACTCTGAGGTAGGGTTCCACCCATTGAGACTCAAACAAGGGGGTAAAGCGGAACTGCATGCCCAGACCGCCCATATACAGCAGGTCGTGTTTCCGGTCATTGCCCGCAATCCGGTTCTTGTTTTTCGCCACGCCTACCGTACCTTGCAAATCCAGATAAAACCACCGGTTCAGTTCCCGTGCCACATACAGGTTTGCTCCTCCCATCAGGTGGTTGGCCTTCAGGTTGTACATATAATTATCCGGAGTACTCTGGAAACCGGTGACAGACACGCGGCTCCAGTTTATCAACGAACCGCCTGCACCTATTTCCCATGCTTTCTTGTCCTGGCCTCTTCCCGTCAGAGGAACTGACAGGAAGAAGAGGGAGACAAGATATAGTATTGTTTTTTTCTTCATATTCATATGTATTTATCTACCGTAAATCAATCAATCCATCCAGTCTGCCGGACACTCTTTTATCTCCAAAGGTATGCGCTTGGTTCTGTCGGCAAAGTCAACCAGGAAATACTGCTCACCTTCTTTCAGCAGGTAGTAAGCAAATCTGCTGCGATATTCGTAAGTCGCACTATATGTTATCTGATTGGTTCCTTTAGTTCTACTCCGAATATCCAGACCTATCCAATTACCCGGATAAGCGCTTGTCAGCATAAAGTGTTTGCCACCTTCCGAAAGCGGTACAGTACCGGTGTGCACAGTGCCTCCCGTTCCGTTAACAAACGTACGCATTTGGATGAATACAGCACGATTTTTTGCCAAATCGGAAGCTGGCAGCTTGCCTTCCGGAAATTTCCAGATACCGGTATCCGGGTCTTTCGTAAACCTATCTTGCCCTGACGGATAAGCATATGTTTTATAGAAATCAGGCAACTGGTCTGTATCGATTTCACCCCATAAAGTGGTTACTCCCTGTTTGATTTCCAAAAAGACAGCTCCTTCCTTGAAGCCCGGTGTCGGATATATTTCCGGAATATGAATCTTATCCTGCAAATATACGGTCTGGCCGTAATCATTATAAGAACCGGCACCGTCACCGAAGTAAAGGCCTGAATAAAACTCGTTCCCATCCCACTCGTATTTTAACAACCCATTAATCGTATCATTCTTTGCCACGTTAGCTTTTTCCGTAGGAGTCAGTACCAAAGGACGCCGTATACGGAGATATGAATAACCGTAATCATAAGTTTGACTCTTATCTTTATCCAAATTCTGTTCATTTACAGGTAGGTTTATGTCCTTAATTTTAGCAGCCTTCATCATATAAGAGTTGAGACTACTTGGATAATCGTCCCATTCTCCGTCTATCTGACGCTCAAATTTAAAAGATATATTTGCATATCTGGTAGCATTTATATCAGACGAGGCGTTGCTCAAATATACCATACTCACCGTAGCCCTCACATTTATCCTATTCGGAACCAGCGTATTTTTAGCACTTGTTTCCTGCACTCCGCCAACCGTTACAGTTGCACTGCCTGTCCGGCGTGATAAAGGCTGGTTGTCCGGCAACTTATCCCATGCCACCTTGAACTGTCCGTTGTCATCCGTCGTGAAGGTTTCCGTAGCTCCTACTCCGGGCAATCCGCTTACCTGCACGCCTGCGGCTACTTTCTTTCCCGTTTTGTCATACACGGTAAAGAGCACCGAACCGTCCGTAGGAATCACATATTCCCGTAACTGGGAGTTCCAATAATCAGGAATGACATTATATTTTCCTACTTGTATTTCAATCACCGAAGACCTACCCGTCAGGAAATCCCAGAAGTCCGTCTGCTTGTTCCGGTCTGCCGGCCATTTCTGGTCGGGTTTATGAGGATTGTCCACTTCACCGGATGCGATGTATTCTTTCCAAAGTTCATAGGCGCTCTTTCCGTTCGTACCATTTGCGCCGTTTGTACCATTTGTTCCGTTTGTACCATCCTTACCGGCTTTACCGAAAGACGGCTTTCCGGTATCCGTACCATTGATATACCAGTTACCGTTCTCGCCAATGGCCACCTCCGGAGATTTCCCGTCGGCACCAACGGCTTTTTTACCCGTATCCGTACCGTCTACGAACCAGTTGCCGTTATTACCGATGGTAATCGTGGGCGACACGCCGTCTTTTCCATTCGTACCCGTGGCCTTCTTACCGGTGTCCACACCATTGACAAACCAGTGGTCGTTATCACCGATGGTTACGGTAGGCGGCACGGCATCTTTACCGTTCGCACCGTCCTTGCCCGCTTCTCCCTGCGCGGCAATGCCCGTATCCTCATTTCCAACAAACCAATGGCCGTTATCGCCGATATGCGGTGTCTGGCCGCTCTCGCCGGTAGCGCCTGTGAGGAAATACCAGAAATCCTGCACCGTATTATTGCCGGCAGGCCATTTGCTGCCGGGGTTGTGCGGATTATCCACACTGCCGTCGGCAATCATATCCTTCCACTGGTCAAAAGCGCTCTTTCCGTCTTTTCCGTCTTTCCCGTCATTTCCTTTAAGATACTTGAAAAAGTCTGCAACTTCCGTCTGGTCTTTCGGCCAGTCTACCGTTCCGTCCGCTACCTTTTCTTTCCAAAACTCATAGGCCGAAAGCCCGGTATCACCCTTAGGCCCTTTGGGCATGGTGATGTCAACATCGGTACAGGCGGCCATCAACAGGCATACAACTATCCCGTACCATTGTACAAATTTAAATTTACTCATCTGAATTTCAATTGTTTAATTAGCTTATAGTTTGTATATACTGTTTATAAGATGCAAATGGCAAACGGATGTAAGTTTCGGGCAGCAAGAAGTCCTTTTATTTCGTCTGCAAAAATACATACACATTTACAACGCATCATTTCAGATAAAAGACAATTAATTTCCCTTTTCGGACAAAGTGCCCGAAAAATGAATAAACAAGCGGTAAACATCTGTTTCACACCCATATATACTGAAACAGATGGCAGTTGTCCTTGCTCTCCATGATACCTTTCCGTTTCAACACCGAATACAAATCCTCGCACGACTTCATGCCGATGCCGTGCAGCTTTGCCAGCGCATTGAACCCGTTCTTCTTGACGAAGCGCAGAAGGTCTTCCAACAGATAGATGTTATACTCCCTGAGCCTGCGCAGGATTCTCGGAGTAATCTCAAGCACTGCCAGAGGCGTCGACAGCATTTTCAGGTATTCAACGGGGATGCCACGCTCCTTGAACGGTACGACAACCCTTACCGGTGTCCGGTCGATGTTCCTTTTGGACAGAAGCGACCGGCAGTTTCTGTATCTGATTCTAATCGCCTGAAGCTCCTGCCGTTCCTGCGCCATGGCATCCCAATCGTCCATAATCTCTTCTACCGACCTCTCATACATAGAGGCCAGTTCTTTTGCCGAAAGGCCGTATTTCTCCGCAAGTTCCTGCATGCCGTCTTTCCTTGTCAGCAGCGAGCAGAAAATATCCTGCTCCCTGGGGTCTTTTATCTGCATGGACATCTTCCTGACAAGCCGTTCAAAACTATGCATGCAGTGGTTTTTCTTCTCCATTAAATATTTCATAGTGTTACGATTGTTTTTTGATGTGGCTCTCCTCGCGCAGATGGGTCGGGGTTGTGCCGAACTGTTTCTTGCAGTAGCAGGTGAGG
>OHAI01003449.1_pt1 | contig 10687 bp, 10 predicted proteins | sample 1577091 | NCBI WGS metagenome assembly OHAI01 (sample SAMEA3541548, study PRJEB24748) | human gut metagenome | biome: human gut; feature: human-associated habitat; material: faeces | place: China | collected 2012
CTAAGGATCTTGTGATTATTGCAATCGTGTGGGTTCAAGTCCCATCTTCCGCATTATAAAATTAAAAAGGGTTAAGCCTTAGGGCTTAGCCCTTTTTGATTTTAGAAGCGGAAGCGGACCTTGTCCCCATGGGTCCAAGGTCTCCGCTCCGCTTCGGTCGGCGCAGAGCAGGCATCCCCCGGATGTCTTGCGCCCCATCTTCCGCATGGCTTCGGTTGTTGCGTGGCAGGCGCCCATGGGTTCAAGGTCTCCGCTTTGCTTCGGTCGTTGCAGAGCAGACATACCCCGGATATCTTGCGGTCTCCGCTCCGCTTCGGTCGTTGCAGAACAGACGTCCCCTGGACGTCTTGCAACCCATCTTCCGCATGGTTACGGTCGTTATGGGGCAGGCGCTCCAGGATTCAAGATTGCATACATATTAGATCAGAAAGAGAGGTCAATCTTATGAGTCAGCAAAAATACAGTTTATTATACCCGGATACAAATGCACAATACCGGACCTTAAGTGATGTGACTATGCATGATCTGGGGATGGATCAAATCTGCAAAAAGCTGTCAGCAAAGGAGCGGGAGCAGAACTACATCCAAAATGTGATGGCGCGTTTGTATGCAGATCCGGCGGTGACACAGTACCGCTGCGATATTTTCGAGGATGTCCTTCAACAGAAAAAAATGCGTGATGACCTTATGGAAATACTTGAGCGCATCAGCTTTCTGAGGGAGTACGGTAGCTTTAATCGGGAATATGATGAGAGTGCCTGCATCTGGGATCTGTTGCATCGGCTGGACGAGCTTAATGATTATATCAAGTGTGTGGATGCACTTCATACATGTCTGGCAGCTTCGGACATTCATTCTGCAGGCTTTCTGGGTTTAAAAGCCTATGTGGAGAAAATCTATGCGGACAACGGATTTGCGGAACTGAAAAAAGATATCTCAGAACTGAAAATGGACACTTCACAGCTTAAGAGCATTACGGTAGGTATTAACTTGAATGACCGCTTTGAAGCGGACGGAATCGGTCTGATATCTGTAAACAGCAAATATTTTACCAAGTCCGGAATCCTGGGCAATTTTTATGACCATATTGCGTCAAAGGATCGGATCAATGAGGATACCATATGGAAAAAGAATTTCAAATTTCAGCCATTTGATGTGAATGCAGATGCGGTGAGTAACACTCCGATGCAGAAGGTGATGGATACAGCCATCATGAGGTCGGAAAGCAGAGGTGGAATTGTGAAGCTTCCCGAGGGAGATCAGGCAAAGGATATGACTCGTTATACAGACCGAATCGTCAACCATATGATTTCCCATATGGTGAAAAGAGTCAGAGAAGTACTGAACAAATATGTTTCTATTACCATTACCGACATGACAGACTTGATTCCGGAGCTGCTGTACTATATCAAATGGGCGGAGTACATCCAAAAATTGCAGGAACAGGGATTTACCTTTGCTAAAGCTTCTGTATATAAAGAGGAAGAAAATGAATCTGATCCGTATATGATGCAGGCACGTGGAATTTACAATTTAAAGCTTGCTGTTTTTGAGACAGAGGAGTCCGGGAATATTGTACCGAATGATATGGATTTCGACCGGAATAGGAGAGTGTATATCTTAACAGGTGCCAACCGAGGTGGAAAGACGACAATTACACAGGCTGTTGGGCAGTTGTTTGTGTTGGCGCAGGGTGGCATATATATTCCGGGAAAAGCATTTACATTTTCCCCTGTTACAGGTATTTACACCCATTTCCCGGCAGATGAGGACAAGACATTGGATTTAGGAAGGCTTGGGGAAGAATGTAAGCGTTTTAAGGCAATCTATGAGGAGGCTGACAGCAGGAGTCTGCTCTTGATGAATGAATCATTTTCTACCACTTCGTTTGAAGAGGGATACTACATTGCCAAGGACAGTGTCAGGGCAATTTTGCATAAGGGAATGAGGACCATTTATAATACACATATGCATAAGCTGGCATTTGATGTGGAGGAAATGAATGAAGAACAGCAGAAGGCAGAGCACACAGAGGGAAAAGCGTTTTCCATGATCGTGCACATGAAGGGGACAGAGCGTTCCTATCAGATTGAAGTGGCGCCTCCGGAGGGAAAATCCTATGCAAGTGAGATTGCGCAGAAGTACGGGGTTACTTATGAGATGCTGGTGAAATAAGAAAATGAGAAGTTTGATGTAGAACTTTCAGAGTTGGCAGAAAAGCAATATGATAAATAAGTTTTGCAAAGCATAGATATTTATTGGTTTATAGAGTGACTGGAAGTAGAGTCATCATAGAAGGTATATATCACGAATTACAAGATTATGAAAATTCAATCATGTAAATTAGGGAGGACAGTGTTGAGAGGACACTGTCCTTTTTGTATTATCTACACTATCGCTAGTCCCATATCAAAATCCTTGGCTATTCCCATCACTGACACCACATTTTTTCAGCGTTATTGTATTAAATGTAAGGAGGACATGAATTGTGTTGACACCCTATAATATAGGGCATAATATGCAAAACTTAAAATGCAAAGGATAAGCTTGTTGACATGATGTGTGATACACAGTATACTATGTTTAACACATAGTGTGCAACACACAATACAGTGCAATAAACACAGTGAATTTAAATAAAGGATACTGAAGGGAGGAGATTTGATGAATTGTGATGAAATTGTTTCAGGATTAATTTTAGAATTCAGACGGGGCACACTCATCATGGTAGTGTTAGCACAACTAAATAAACCAATGTATGGATATTCATTGGTAAAGGAATTAGAAGGAAAAGGTATTTCGATAGAAGGCAATACATTATATCCTCTACTGAGAAGACTAGAGAGTCAAGGTCTGCTAAAAAGTGAATGGGAAACTGAGGCAACGAAGCCAAGAAAATATTATATCATCACAGAAGATGGGAAGCTGGTTTATAAAAAAATTAAAGAACACTGGAAAAAATTTTCACAGTCAATCAATGTTTTAATGGAGGAAGAATAAATGGTAAAAAATGATTTGATCGACAGATACATTTATGCAGTTACAAAACATATGAAATCCACCATGAAAAAAGACGTGGCGGCGGAATTAGAGACGATCATACAAGATATGTTGGAGGAACGATGTGAGGATGTTACTCCAACGGAGCGTGATATCAAAGTTGTTTTAACGGAACTGGGAACCCCGAATGAGTTAGCTTCGAAATATAAAGGTGAAACACAGGATTGTTTGATTGGACAGCCGTATTACAGTTTATATGTGTATGTATTGAAAATTGTGACAGTGTGCATCAGTGGAGGAATGTTACTTGCTCAAATTATGGCAGCATTAACATCGCATACAATCTGGTATATAGCTATCTATAGAACCATCGGTGGGATTTTTGGCGGTATATTGACAGGATTTGCATTTGTGACATTATTATTTGCATTCTTTTATAAAAAAGGAATTAGGGTGGATGGGTTAAATGATGGAATAGATAATTTGCCTCCTGTTCCACAAAAGGCTAATAGGATTTCAAAAGTAGATGCGATTGTAGGAATTGTTTTTTCGGTTATCTTCACTCTTGTATTTCTTGTATGCCCACAGATTTTATGCATTGCATTTGTAAAAAATGGGGTAGTTGTGTATGAACCACTTTTTAATTTAGAATATATCAGACAAACATGGTATTTCATTCTTGTATTTGGAATTTTGGGTGTTACAAGGGACAGTGTGAGACTTATTGATGGCAGCTATACCAAAAGAGTGATGCTTGTTACCATTATCACCAATATTATTGATGGAGTATTAACAAGCATTTGGCTGTTAAATGATAGGATTATGAATAGTGGATTTTTTGATGGTATTGAGCAGTTACTTGGAACGGATGCAGAAGGTATTTCACATGTTTTTATACACTATAATAAGGTATTTCTATCAATCATCATTTTGGCATTAACAATTAATTGCATTGAGACAGTCGTGAAAGCAGTAAAATACAGTCGACAATAAAATAATTTTAGATGAATCAATATCCATTTACAAAAATGCTACAATGCATATGATTTTATTATTGCAACGTATTCCTCACATCACCTAACAGATGATGAGAAAATTTAATTTATTCAATTATTAAAAACATTATTAAAAGAGGGGGGTTGTATTCTGATCGGAGATGTGGCATTTCAAACAAGATCAGATTTAGAAAAATGACATAAGGAAAACAAGGATGGATGGGATGGCATATATAAAGATGAATTGTGTTGACACCCTATAATATAGGGTGTAATATAGTTAAAAAGAGAAGGGAAAATTACAAATGACAAGAACTTTTATAGAGGTTCCGTTGTTTTCAAAAAGATGGAAAGAGATTGGATTAGGTGAGGATGAATTACGAGCACTTCAGATAATGTTACTTAAAGATCCTGTGTCAGGACCTATAATGGAAGGAACTGGTGGAATTCGCAAGGTCAGATTTCCTCTCCAAAATAGAGGTAAAAGTGGTAGCGTACGAGTTTGTTATACTGATTTTGCGGAGTATGAAGTAATATATTTGATTACAGCATTCCAAAAAAAGAGTCAGGAAAATCTTACAGAGGAAGAAAAAAGCGTTTTAAAGAAATTAGTTAAATCGTTGAGAGAGGAAGCTGCTAAAAATAGGAGGTGATTTCTATGAGCTCATTATTTGAGGATTTAAAAGAAGGACTCGAGGAAGCTATAGCTTATGAGAAAGGATATGGAGAGGGGAGAGTAAAAACATATATGATTTTGCCGGTCAAAGAGTATAGTGGAAAAGAAATACGTGATATTAGGACAAAGGCGGGGATGACTCAAAGTGTATTTGCTTCATATATGGGGGTTTCAATTAAAACAGTGGAAGCATGGGAAGGTGGTAGAACTCATCCGACAGGACCGGTGTTCAGGCTTTTAGATATTCTTTCTAAAAGCGAAGAAATGGAGTATATTGTTGCTAAATAAGCATAGAAATAGGCAGTAGATTATCTGTCAGTTTTTTATAACATTACATGCAGTAGAATTCTTTTATTATGGCATATTAGTGGTAGAATGGCTGGTTTACTTTATTGTTAGAAGTTTTAAACAATAAATTTCAGTAATACTGAGAGACGAATTTGAAGTTAATGGATTAGGTTTGAGGTAAATGAAATATGGAAATCAACAACGATATAAATGAGATTGTTTATATGAAAAGAGATATAAAAAGTCATAGGATTTATGAAAAACATCCTAATTTGATGTTTGGCGTAATTATTCTTGTATGGGGATTGTTATTCTTTTTTGGATGTTTTTCGGATGTGTATTGGGTGTATTGGGTGTTTTTAGTGATTATAATTGTCCCAATTACTATTTGGTATATAAAAAACAATGAAAAAACGAATTTGACTAAATCAAGTGCTTTTATTGAACGAGATGGTATCATTTACTATATTCGCCTTGGATATACGTTGGATTATCAACAATCTGGGATTCCATTCGGATTAAAAAAAGTAGCAATTGCGGAAGAAAATATGAAAAAAACAAAACATATTCAAGAAATTAGAGAATGTAAAAATACATTTTCAAGAGCATTGACAGAAGTATTAAATTCTAACAGTCTACCAAATGGGGTTGTGAAATTCTGTCAAATGGAGGATTGTCGATTAGAAAAAGAAACGAAGCAATGGGTATGGTTATCGTATTATAATTGTTATACACACAATCAGAGAGTAACGCAAAAGTTCAGAAATGTATATGATTTTTCATTTATAAGAAGGTAGTTTCATGTTCATTAGAGTACAAACTTTAAACTTGCAAGGTTGAGCCCCCTTTGGCCATTATATATAGTTGGAAATGAGAAACGGAATGAGAAAAATAGTAGCAGCTACAGAAGAAAATAAAGAAGAAATTTTAAAATTGTATAAGATACAGCTAGGCAGGGAGTTTTGTCCATGGGATGATTCTTATCCGGGAATGAAGGAGATTGAGTTTGATCTTGGTAGAGAATCTTTGTTTGTAATGATTGATGGGCAGGAGATTAATGCTGATGCCGGAAGCAAAGAGAACAGAATTATCGCAGCGATTTCAATTGATGATGATCCGCAGGTGGAGAGGCTTGATTGCTGGAGCCATAAACTGGCACCCGGGGCTGAGCTTTCAAGACTTGCGGTTCATCCCGATTTTCAGAATCAGAAAATTGCGAGACAAATGCTGGTATTTGGGATGGAAGAGCTCGCAAGGAGAGGATACAAAAGTGTGCATTTTTTAGTCAACAAGCTCAATGTGAAGGCTCTGCGCTCGTATGCGGTGTTTGGATTTGATGTAGTGGGTGAATGCAGCCTGTTTGGGCAGCCGTTTTTGTGCTATGAAAAGAGCCTGTAAAAAAATATGATTTTTTTGAAAAAAGTGCTTGCATTTTTGAAAACAATCTGATATTATATACGAGTCGCGTGAGACAAGCGGCGAAAACAAAATACATGCGTGCAATCTCTTTTAACAGGTCATGGTCATACAGTGCAATGCCATAATCATCAGCAAGTTTCTGTGCGACTTCATGACCGCCACTTCCGAACTCACGCCCTACTGAAATAATTAATTGTTTTTCCATTTTGCTCAGCCCCCCCTTTTATAGGTATAATGTTAAAGCCAAATGATGTCATACGTGACCCTGGCATCATAAATATCTGACGTAGATCATCGCCAGAGATATTGCTACTACTATTATAGTAGCAGGAGCCATATATTTGCAATACTTTCCCCATTTAATAATATGACCTTCTCTTGCTGCGGTTGCGATACCTACAACGTTCGCCGATGCACCGATCGGTGTTGCACTTCCTCCGATATCGGTACCGATCGCCAGTGCCCATGCAAGAACAGTCAGGTTGACACCGGCTACATCGGATGCAAGATCCGTGATAACCGGGATCATGGTCGCTGCGAATGGAATGTTATCGATAAAGGCACTTGCCACTGCAGATACGATAATGATAATAGCAATCATAACTGCAATATTTCCTCCACTGACAGATCCGATAAAGCCGGCCAGAATTTTCAGGACTCCGGTTTCTTCCAGACCGCTTACAACAACAAACAGTCCGACGAAGAACAACAGCGTCTTATAATCTACTTTTTTTAAAAGTTCTACTGCATCTTTACCTGCCACGATCAGTGTTATAAGTGCAATAGCAACACCGATCGTCGATACAGTCAGCCCCGTCTGTGCATGTGATACCAGAAGCACGACAGCACACAGGAAAATAATACAGCTTGCGATAAATCCACGTTTGTCTGTGATTGCTTCCTTCGGATCTGGATAAGAAGCATGATCTTTTTTATTTGCCCCGCTCTTTTTCAGTTCTTTTCTAAATGCAAAGTAAAAATAGATAACGACAAATACCAGGGATACGACTGCCATCAGACCAGTATTGGTAATGAAGTCGGTGAAAGAATATCCCAGGGATGTACCGATGATAATGTTTGGCGGATCTCCGCACATCGTTGCCGATCCTCCGAGATTGGCACAGAAGATTTCCGATAAGATCATCGGAACCGGATCAAACTCCAGAAGCTGTGACAGTTCGATCGTAACTGCTGCCAGAAACAGGATAACGGTGATACTGTCGATGAACATAGCCAGTATGAAAGACAGCAGCATAAACGTCATAAAAATCGGAATAACCTGATATTTTACCATCTTTGCGATTTCCATGCAGAGCCAGCGGAAGAAACCGACTTTTGCCATACCTTCTACCATGATCATCATGCCGGCGATAAAAATGATCGTCTGCCAGTTGATACCGGAAGAAGCCTCGCTGGATTCACCTGCTGCATACCAGAATCCGGTTGTAAAGAAACTCTGTAAATTCAGGGTACGCATGATCGCCCCCATGCTGTGCATACCAAGCCCAAAGACCAGAAGCAGGGTCAGAAGACCGCACGCCAGCGTGATCCACTGCCTTTCCCAGATCTCCAGAATGATCAGCAGGAACATGGCAAGGAAAATGATGATTGCTAATACTTGTGCTAACATTTGTGTTCTCCTTTTTTCACATAATCGATATCCGCACCAAAAGCTTTGCAGATATCATCTTTCGTTTGTATCAGATGCTAAAAGCCAGTCTCCTGTGCTTTTGCCCATCCTGACTGTGAATATAGGAAATCACGAGATTTCGCTTTCTGGAACAGTGCTCATGTCCTCACCTCCTGTAGTATGTCCGCTGTTTATCCGAAAATTCATCGTCAGTAAAGTGGACATTCACAATCCGCTTCTCTGCGTTCAAATTCCGTCATATTTTTCATGATATTTGACCGTTTTTGATGTTATTTTATTCCAGCAACAACTTTACAACTTTTTGAGGTGTTTGACAATAGATTTTTTTAAGAAAATGGTTTATTTTTTTCATATACATTTTCCATTATCAAAATCTGTTTTTTGTATATAATATATTACACACTCTTAATCATCCCTCTAATTTCAAAAAGAATCGCCTATTATTCAATATGCAATGTTTTAGTAACATAACATTTGACATTCTCTCTCCCTGTGTTATAATCGTTACACATCTACAGCCCATCAAAAGCTATATTAGACAGGATATTGAATCTCGTCACTGATACAGCTTTTTTGCTTATACAGGCAGAAGTTACATCACATCTGATATACAGTAACAACATTTCAGGAGATATTTTATGATCACGATCACAGAAAAAACTTTGACGGGAATGACTTTCATCGACCTCTTTGCCGGCCTTGGCGGCTTCCGGCTCGCCCTGGAATCTCTGGGGGCAACATGCGTATATTCCAATGAGTGGGACAGACCGGTACAGAATGTCTATAGAGAAAATTTTGGTGACCTCCCGGAAGGGGACATCACCAAAGTAGATGAACATACGATTCCTGACCACGACATCCTCTGTGCCGGATTTCCGTGTCAGGCTTTCTCTATCAGCGGCAAGCAGCGTGGGTTTGAGGACAGCCGCGGAACTCTTTTTTTTGATGTTGCCCGGATTATACGGCAGAAACATCCAAAAATCGTATTTATGGAAAATGTAAAGAATTTTGCTTCGCATGATAACGGACATACACTTGAAGTCGTAAAAGGCACTCTTGAGGAACTTGGATACACCTTTTTTAAAGATGTCCTGAATGCAGTTGATTACGGAATTCCCCAAAACCGGGAACGTATCTATATGGTCTGTTTTCAAAATGATCTGAAGATAAAGGATTTCTCGTTTCCAAAGGCTTTTCCACTCAAAAAACATGTTGAGGATTTTCTTCTGGAAGATGAAAGCCTGGTAGAAAATTTGTACATCAGTCGACCGGATACTTATTTTAACGGCATTGCCGATACCAGTTACAGCAACAAACCGATAAGGCTCGGCATCGTCAACAAAGGTGGTCAGGGCGAACGTATCTACAGTACAAAAGGCATTGCCATCACCCTATCTGCCTATGGCGGCGGTATTTTTGCCAAGACAGGCGGATACCTGATCCATGGCAGAACACGCAAACTCCATCCCCGGGAATGTGCCAGAATCATGGGATTTCCGGATTCTTACAAGCTCTGCCCAAGTTCCAGCCAGGCATACAAACAATTCGGAAATTCTGTTGTGATCGATGTGCTGCAGCTGATCGGCATTGAGATCGGAAAGGTTCTGCCAGACTCCGAATCCTGACTTCTGATCATATCAATGCCGTAATAAATTCCTGATCCGTAAGACCCGAAGCATATTCATTTAACTTAACAGAAAAAATTACGTTTGCATTATAGGTATTGGAAAGCTTTCTGATCTCATACCGCTCACCCCGTTGGGAAAACATGTATTCATATTCATTTAAAATAAATCTTTGATCATGATATGGCAGATCTGAAGTTATAAACAGTTTGTTTCCTTCTGTCTGTACATTACGGATTTCATAATCCTGTCTTAAAAGAAAATCTTTTACAACAGAAATCCGTTTTTTCCCAACGTCACTTGAGCCACTTCTTTTCACACGATAAGTGGCACTGATCTCAAAACACTCCCGAAATTGCCTGATTGGGATAATTTTAAATCCATTGGTGATAAAAAAATGAACACCTTTTTTTCGATAATGTTCTACAATCCAGGCTGCAAAAATTTCCTGACCGCCCGGCATCACAATTTCTTTTCCTGCTGTCCCTGCATTTCTGTAGTCATCGAATTTCTGATTCATATATTCCATGATCATCTGTGCTGACGAATTAATACTGTCTGTATTCTGCTTGCTATACTGAAATGTCTGTGTCATAATGTCCGGTAATAAAACAAACTGACCGCACTGTGCCGGGGAATGTTTCGCCTCTATATAAAAGCAAAAACCTTTTCGTGTCTCCACCAAAATATCCGGAACGGCAGAATCTGCTCCGCCTTTGTGCGTAAATTTGGCATACATACCATATGTTTTGTTCAAAAATTCCACACAGTCCTGTTCAAACTTTTCCCATTTATTCATACTCTTCTATCATCGCCTCCTGATACGTGGCATACTTTTTTCTTTGCATCTGAAGAATCCTTCGATTCCGGGGTGGGGTTCTCCGTTTTCCTTCCATGCATGAAGCCCGTACGTTAAAACATCGTTGGAACCTGGATCCTGGCACGGATCTTTTTGCTGATCGTATTGGCAAGGATATCGTGAACTACCCATTGTCTAAAGCCAATGGGCTTCCTGCTTCGCAGACCTCGTAAC
>OHAI01003453.1_pt1 | contig 10679 bp, 15 predicted proteins | sample 1577091 | NCBI WGS metagenome assembly OHAI01 (sample SAMEA3541548, study PRJEB24748) | human gut metagenome | biome: human gut; feature: human-associated habitat; material: faeces | place: China | collected 2012
TACGATAAGCTGAAATCAAGAATGGACGAACTGGGACTGAAGGAAGAAGACTACAAGTTCTACATGGATCTTCGTAAATACGGTTCTACAAGACATGCAGGTTTCGGACTGGGATTTGAGAGATGCGTAATGTACCTGACAGGAATGGGTAATATCCGTGACGTGATTCCTTTCCCAAGAACTGTCAATAACTGCGAACTGTAATGGTGGATAACGACACTTGAAAAACTTATATAAAAATATATATGGGGACGGGGGATTTTTGGAAATCTCCCGTCCCTGTATAGAATCGAGGGCAGTATGAATATATTAGTAGTAGACGATGAAAAGGAAATCGCTGATGTAGTAGAGCTTTACCTTCAGAATGATCAGTACAAAGTATTCAAATTTTATAACGGCCAGGATGCACTGGATTGTATCAATAATATGAAGATCGACCTCGCGATTCTGGATATCATGCTTCCGGATATTGACGGTTTCCAGATACTGAAGCAGATCAGGCAGAAGTATACATTCCCGGTGATCATGCTGACGGCGAAGACGGAGTACATGGACAAGATCACCGGACTTACGCTGGGAGCGGATGATTATATTCCGAAGCCGTTCAATCCACTGGAATTGGTTGCTAGAGTGAAAGCACAGCTTCGCAGATATACACAATACAACGAAGGAACCAAGGAAGAAGGCGATGTGCTGGACTTCGGAGGATTACTTTTGAACCGTACGTCTCATGAATGTGTATACAATGAAGTGCCGCTGACACTGACTCCGATAGAATTTGACATCCTTTGGCTTCTATGTGAGAACCGGGGAAAGGTCATAAGCTCGGAAGAGTTATTTGAGAAAGTATGGCATGAGAAATATTATAAGAACAGTAACAACACGGTGATGGTGCATATCCGTCATCTCCGCGAGAAGATGAGTGCACCGACAGGCAAGTCTGATTTTATCAAGACTGTGTGGGGAGTGGGTTATAAGGTTGAAGAATAATTATCGGAAATTGAAATTCAGTATCCTCCTGCAGACAGTGCTGGTTACAGCACTTACCGTTTTGGTAGGAGGGGTACTGCTCAAATTTGTGATCGATGGAATTTATAATGACAGTTTTGCCAGGTTTTTTGTAGATGCTCTGGTGTTTCTGAATATAAATGAAAAGACGGCGATCCACCTCTATTGGAAACTGGTCGGAGATAACAAGACATTCTATATGATCGTTGGTTATCTGATCCTTTTTGCGCTTTTCTTTTATGTGGCACTTTCCCAGATGACTAAATATCTGGATCAGATCGATCACGGAATTGAAAATATCATCTCGGAATCGACAGATCCCATACACCTGATCACAGAATTAAAGCCGATTGAGATCCGGTTAAATGAGATCAAAGCGACATTGAACGGCAGGAGCTGGAAGCAACGGAAGGTGAAAAGAAAAAAAATGACCTGGTACTTTTTCTGGCACATGATCTTAAGACACCGCTGACTTCCATCGTGGCATACCTTACGATGCTGGAAGATCATCCGGATATGCCGGAAGAAGAACGAAAAGCATATACACACATTGCCCTGGAGAAATCCATCCGGCTGGGTGAACTGATCAACGAATTCTTTGACATCACCAGATATAATCTTCAGAATATTGAACTGGAACCGGTAGAGATTGATCTTACAATGATGCTGGAACAGCTGGCAGACGAATTGTACGGAGTTCTGCAGGAGAAGAAACTGACCTGTGAAGTGGATGTAGAAGAAGATCTGATGATCTACGGAGATCCGGACAAGCTCGCAAGAGTATTTGATAATATCTTAAGAAACGCAATTGCTTACTGCTATGCAAATACGGAGATCCGGATTGAAGCAAAGATAAAGGACGGGGATATCGAGATCACATTTACCAATGCAGGAGATAAGATTCCGGGTGATATGCTTCAGACAATATTCGAAAAATTCTACCGTGTGGATGGTTCCAGATCAACGGGAACCGGCGGCGCAGGTCTCGGACTTGCAATCGCCAAACAGATTGTGGAGCTGCATGGGGGCAGAATTCTGGCAAAAAGTGATGACAATCAGACGCAGTTTGTCGTGACATTGCCATCGAAGGAAAAGACAGAACAGAAAGAAGGAAGCAAGGATGAAGTTCATACACATCGCAGACTTGCATTTAGGGGCAAAACCGGACGCGGGAAACGCCTACAGTCAAAATAGAGAACAGGAACTTTGGGACAGCTTTCGGGATATCATAACAATCTGTAACCAGAAGAAGACAGATCTGTTGCTGATTGCCGGAGATCTGTTTCACAGACAACCCCTGTTAAGAGAATTAAAAGAAATGAATTCCATACTGGAGATGCTGGAACATACGGAGGTGGTCATGATTGCCGGCAATCATGACTATATTAAGAAAAATTCTTATTACAGGACATTTTCCTGGGCACCGCATGTGCATATGATCTGTTCGCAGGAGATAGACTGTGTGGAACTTGACCGAATCCAGACGGCTGTCTATGGATGCAGTTATCATTCCAGAGAAATCCATGATCCGGTCTACGATCATGCAGTCCCGGAAGGACGGCAGAAATATGAAATATTGCTTGCGCACGGTGGTGATGAGAAACATATTCCGATCAAGAGCAATCAGATTATGACACTTGGCTATGATTATGTGGCATTCGGTCATATTCATAAACCACAGCTGTTGGTGGAAAACAGGATGGCGTATGCCGGTTCGCTGGAACCGACGGATACAGGAGATATCGGGAGGCATGGCTATATCGAGGGAAGAATTACCGGAAAAGGCTGTCAGATCCGGTTTGTACCACATGCGTTGCGGGAATACAGAAACTGCGAGGTAAAGGTGGATAAATCTGTAACCGGTCATGTACTGAGGCAGAAAATTACAGATATGATCGCAGAGCAGGGAATGCAGCATATGTATAAGATCACATTAACCGGATATCGTGATCCGGATATCTGGTATGAGTTGGATCATATGGATCCCTATGGTAATGTAGTGGAGATTACGGATCATACAAAGCCGGCGTATGATTTTACAAAATTAAAATAAAATAATGACATACACAACGATTCTATAATATATTTACATTTGGATAAAACACGTTTGTAATATCAAATTTACAGTATGATACTACGTGTGTTGTTGATATTTACATTTACATATACAAATGTAAAGAAAGCCATCAATCAACACCATAAAAAACACTTTACATATATTATAATATACTATTGATTATCAGTATAGTTATTTTAACCGATAGAGATGTAATATACATGCCTTCTCATGTATAATTTTGATATGAGTATGCAATAACCGAATGAAAATATTAATAAAAGCTTTTAATCTGCTCATTTTCATATAGATATATGATTAAAGTTACTGATGTATATATATACATTCACATTTATATAATCAGGCAATATCGCTTTGTATACACAATATACAACGATTCGTATTTTACATTTATATATTACATACGTAAATATAGAGGTTGTGGCACGTTTATCGGAATTAGTTTACAATATTATATTACACATTTTGAAATGCTAAAATTTACTAATTGTTGATTGGGGCGGTTTGAAAATGGGAAAATTTCCCAATTTTTCAATAATTCGGACAAAGGATAATGTCATCCCGAAATACTCAAAATATAAGAGGGAATAAATCACATAACTATCATATTTTTAGCAAATTATAAAGAAAAAAAGCCTTGAATGAAAGTTATGTTTTAGAATAATCAATATATAAAAAGGGGTATTTTTCAGTGCAAAATATAGAATATAAGCTCTTTCATCAACTCACCAGACCCTGTATTTGGATTATCCAGACCTTTGCTTTTAGCGTCTATTTCTCTTATTTTAGAAATTATCTGCATTGTTTTCATAGGTGTGTAGTTTTTCATACCTACCATATAGTCCTTTACACCCCACACGGACTTCAATTCCAAAGCCTCTGCAACAGCCGAGTCGTTTGTACGGTTGTGAGTATAATGCGCAATCATCAGATTCTGGAAAAAACCAAACAGTAAAGGCAAGAAAGAATAAACAGAGCCTACCTTGGGATTTTTGTCAAAATAATTTACTATTCTGTTAGCCTTCATTATATCACGTTCAATTATCGCACGGCGCAATTCAAAAGAATTGAAATCCTTGCTCACTCCTATCTGATGTTCCACGACATCAGGTGTAACACGCCGGTCTGTATCTGGGAGTGATATAAGAAGCTTGTCCAGTTCGGAAACAAGACGGCTTATATCAGAACCTATGTGTTCGGCAACAAGCGCAGCCGACTTCTCATCTATCGCGGCATTGTGAGTTTTCATGTACGTTGTAATAAAACCAGGCAGTTCGCTGTCACGTTTCTTCTTGCTTTCAAAAACGACGCCTACGGCTTCTGCTTTTGCTACAATCTTCTTGCGTCTGTCAATGGTTCCGTTCTTATAACATAAGACAAGTATTGTAGAAGACATCGGTTTATCGAGATATCTCTCCAAAGCGTCAAAAGAACGGATATTCTGTGCCTCCTTAACGACAATCAGCCGATGTTCTGCCGGCATAACAGGATAGCCTTTTGCCATATCAACAATCTGCGCGGCGGTGACATCAGAACCAAACAGAATGTTCTGATTGAAAAACAATTCTTCAGGCTGCAACACATTGTTTGAGATATAATCAGATATCTTATCGATGAAATAAGACTCCTCTCCCATCAACAAATATATGGGATAAAATCTGCGTGCTTTCAAATCACGCATCACTGACTCATACGTAGTTACAGTCTTTTTCTCTGCCATTTCGAAACAATTGTATTTTTTTTCAATAAACACAGGCATCTGTCGCGCGGAGACATTCTCAACCGTATAAAACGCGATGAATACTGTCCACATGAAAACGACAAGATGTGTCTGATTCTCATTATTCATGCATAAAACAGCCGTAATTTATTTTGTCAGAGCAACTATTCACATTATCTTTGCATAAGATAAGCTGCGATTCGGCAGTATCAAGACCGGTAAAACGGTGTTTCCCTGTCTTGCCGTTGCACTCATCTTGCATTATCTTTGCATAAGACAAGCTGCGCTCGGGAAATCGTAAGTAAACTTCCGTTTCCCTCGTTTGCATTATCTTTGCATACAAAAACAATTGTATACAGTCTCCATTTCCACTTATTGTGAAGCAATGGAGCCATTGTCTGAAGCTGTTAATGCAATAATCATTATATGATACAAAATTAATAAAATGATCCGACTAAACCTACCAAGTTTTAAAATAAAATTGTCCGGTACCATACAAAAGCCGATGATATACGATATTCTTCGAAGGAAGCATGTCGCACTCACGCCTGAAGAATGGGTGAGACAGCATTTCATACATTATATGATAGAGTGCAAATCATATCCAGCCTCACTCATGGCAAACGAAGTCAGCCTGAAATATGGCTCTAAATCACTACGTGCCGACACCGTATTATATAACAGAAGCCTTAAACCAATCATGATAATGGAATACAAGGCTCCTGACATTGCCATAACGCGCAACGTTTTTGATCAGATATCCGCATACAATCTTCTTCTACATGTTGACTATCTCATCATGAGCAACGGTATGCAACACTATTGCTGCAAGATGGACTATGACCGCCGCAGCTACACCTTTCTCACAGACATCCCCGACTATCCAGACATCATATGATATATACAGCCAAATCGTTTTCCAACTATTATAAATACAAAAGAATATCTACTTTTTATTTATTTTATTGTCAGAAAAACATAAAGGCACTATATTTGCATATTCATAATACACAAAACCGTGCCTGTACGTTTCATTATATAAATGACGGCAAGCCCGGACGAATACAGAAAGAATACAAATTAAAACAATCATGACATGGGAGCATCAAGATGGATAGGAGGCTATCTGGGATTCATATTGGGCGGAGGTCCCTTAGGGGCACTCGCAGGATTCGCCCTTGGATGGCTATTTGAGAAAGGAATGGACAATGTCAACGGCAAAGAAGGAGAATACGGACAAGCGTTTGACGACAGCTATAACAGACAAAGAGAATATGAAGGAGAACGCAACTCCTTTCTTTTCTCACTCCTCGTACTGTCCTCTTACATAATCAAGGCTGACGGAAAAGTGATGCACTCAGAAATGGAACTTGTGAGACGATTTCTGAGCCGTAATTTCGGAGAGACCGCAAAAGCTGAGGGAGAGAGAATCATACTGCGCCTGTTCGAGCAGCAGAAACAGATGGGAGCGGAAAGGTTCAGAGCCACAATTCACGATGCGTGCCGGCAGATTGAAACAAACATAAGCTATGCGCAGCGTCTGCAGCTTCTCAACTTCCTTGTGATGATAGCGCAGGCAGACGGTGTAATCGTAAAAGAAGAAAACGACGCGCTCAGAGAGGTTGCCGTCAATCTCGGCATATCTTCCGCCGACATAGACTCCATGCTCAACCTGCAATACGGCAACAGCAGCCTTGACGCAGCATACAAGGTACTTGGCGTAAGTCCCGACGCCACAGACGAGGAGATAAAGGCAGCATACAGAAAGATGGCTCTTAAGCACCATCCGGACCGTGTCGCCACACTTGGCGAGGACGTAAAGAAGGCTGCCGAGAAAAAGTTTCAGGAAATAAACAACGCAAAAGAACTTATATATAAGGCACGCGGTTTATAATCCGCAAAACACGCAGCTCTTTTGCTTTATGCATACAACAAGCAATAACATAATGATATGTTCAAAGCGTGATAAAAGGCGAAGCGTAAATGCTTCGCCTTTTATCATGAAAAGTCATGTCTGACAAGCGGCCTCATACGTGATTTCAGACTCACCTGGATTATTTTTATACCAAACCACATCGGACATCATACATGTTTCACACTGCTCCATACATATTTCGTTCCTGTTTGTTTTTGAAAAAACAGACAGCATCCGGCAGTATAAAAAACTCTTGCTGCCTTCACCGGCACTGTCTCGTACATGAAAACAAGGCGGTATTATACGCATACAAGCCAAAGTAGAGATGCAAAATCTTGCGTCTCACAAGCAAGGATGTGCAATGAACTGATGTGAATATATGCCTGCCATTGCCGCTATCATTCCTCGGAAGACGCAAGATTTTGCGTCCATACCGGGCGGACACCGATTATATATTTAAGGCTTATTGTCAGCCATTCATCCTTCTTCCGCACTGCTGCCGTCATATTGTATTCATCATTTTCAAGGTGTAGCCAGTCACATCTTCAACAAATGCAGAATAAAATCTGGCTGACAGCAGCACTAAACAAGAATAGAAGTCTAATTACGATTCGGGGTTAACACGAATCTGGCGAATTTTAAGTAACGGAAAAATAGAAATATTCACAAACTGTCCTTATACTGAATTCATCCGACTAACGCTATGTTATGCAAAAAAATGCGGACAACGACGCCGCTCCTTTACGCGCCCTTGTCCGCACCTTACCATATAAAGCCGTCTTAATACTACTCGTCGGCTTTCTTTGTCTTACGAACCGCACGTTTGCGCTTCGGTTTGTCGTCCGTCTCACCGGCGGCATTCCTTACGCCAGCCAGTTCAGGATCAATCATGATTCTTCCGCAATACTCGCACACGATGATTTTCTTGTGCATTTTGATGTCGAGCTGTCGCTGTGGCGGTATTTTGTTAAAGCATCCTCCGCAGGCATCACGCTGCACGTACACAATGCCCAGACCGTTGCGCGCGTTCTTACGTATGCGCTTGAAACTTGAGAGAAGGCGCGGTTCTATTTTTGTCTCCATGTCCTTTGCTTTTTCCTTCAGTTTCTCCTCCTCCTCACGTGTTTCCTGCATTATCTCGTCAAGTTCGCCCTTCTTGTCCTCAAGAGCTGTCTGGCGGTCGTCTATGAGGAGTTTGTTCTGTTCAAGGTCTTTTTTCTTCTCCTCGACCTTCATCAGAGCCTCCTTAATCTTTTTGTTGCACAGCTCTATCTCAAGACTCTGGAACTCTATTTCCTTTGTCAGAGTGTCATACTCACGGTTGTTCTTCACATCGTTCAACTGCTGCTTATAGCGTTCCACGCTTGCCTCAGCCTCCTTTATCTCCGCCTTTTTCTGCGAGACTGCCGACTGGAACTCGTTGATTTCGTTTTCTATTTTCTCCACACGAATCCTCAAGCCTTCGATTTCATCCTCGAGATCCTGCACCTCGAGAGGCAGTTCACCGCGCAACGCACGTTTTTCGTCTATTGCCGACAATGTTGTCTGAAGCTGATAAAGGGTTCTCAGTTTCTCTTCCACTGATAAATCTGTAGGATCTTTCTTTGCCATAATTATAAATAGATTATCGGATTCGTGTTCGTTCCAGCCATTACGACCGGTACTCCGGGACACTCTTCCTCGATTATTGATTTGAATATTTCCTTAGTAAACTGTTCGCTCTGGTAATGTCCGATAACACATATCTGTATTTCCTGCCCATGTCCGAAATACACATGATAATGCATCTCGCCCGTGACAAAAGCGTCCGCGCCTTCCTTTATCGCTTCGTCAAGCAGGAAATCGCCCGCTCCGCCGCATATGGCGACACACCTCACAGGGCGTTTCAGCAGCTCGTTGCACATGGCACAGTCCACACCGAACTGTTTTTTCACATTTCTCACGAAGTCAGTAGCACTCAACGGCTCGGGCAACTCGCCTATCACACCGCTTCCAGCCTCAATGCCTCCGACATCCTTACGTGCGAAGAAACAGACGTTCTCAAGTCCCATCTTCTCCGCAATCTTGAAGTTAACGCCACCGCGTGCGTTGTCCATGTTGGTATGCATCGACACCACAGCCACGCGATTCTCTATAGCCTTCATCACCGTACGCTGCACGCTGTCGGCATCTGATATGGTCTTCAATCCGTGAAACAGCAGCGGGTGATGTGACACAACCAGATTGCATCCCTTGCTCACTGCCTCATCGATGATGTCCTCGTTCACGTCAAGGCACAATAAAGCCCCTGAGACTGCCACCTCCGTCAATCCTATCTGCAAGCCGGAATTGTCCCATCCTTCCTGCAAAGGCAGAGGCGCGAAACGTTCAAGGGCGGTCATCACTTCCTTTATTTTCACGCTTTTACAGCTATGTTATGTTTATAATAGATTGCAAAGTTAATAAATTTATTATACATTTCCCATATGCCTACCCACTTTTTGCATTATTTTAACCCGACCTTATCCGACTTTTGAGCGCATACTTGCCGCAGAACGCCACATTCCCGACAAACATGACATGCCGCCGGACGATTTTTTATTATGAAAAGCTCTTATATGATATAAAACATACATTACCTAAATCGAGAAAGAATTCTACTTGTATTAATAAAAATAGTTCTGTAAATGAAATAGGAAGCCAAAGATAACATTAAAAATAATATGTAAGAAAGAAAGTAATAATAAATAGTTACCTTTGCACTTACAAATAATATACAATGGATATTAATCTCTTGAAATTGGTGTTAGTTGAAAGGAAATGTACAATATAATAGTTGACATAGCGGTCGGACGTAAATCCATCTACAGTTTCAAAATGATGTGATAACACCGCATTGCCTCTAATGGAAAATATAATTAGCAGGTCTAACGTATTAAACATTGACATTAAAGAATTGATTAATAATTATGAGTAGTAAAAGTAATGACCAAGGACGTGCCTACGAATACATATGTTTGCATTCACTACAAGATGCAATAAGTGCTATCCGTAAATCACAAATAATCCATAATAGTAGTTATGATGCTGCCGAACATGCATGGAATACACTTAGTGTTGCGGAAAAAGCATTATAGTTTATATGTTGTGTAAAAACATACATTTGTTATTCTATAGCTATATAGCATATTTCAAAAATAGATTTTAAATATGATTAGATTTCAATTTTTTCCACGCTCCATCGGTGTTGTAAAGCCCATTGAAGATGTATTGGAAGCATTCAAGAACGTAGAAGCAAACATAGACTCACAGACATGCAATATGAAATCAGACGATGTACTTGCCACGGTGGAACCATACTTGACTAAGCTTAAGTACGACGTTGAAAAAGATAAAAGCAATAAGGGTAAAATTGATGTTCCGGTTTTATTTGGCAATAACAATACTATTGACAAATCATTCTATGCTGATGCGATAAGTTGCGATGGGAAAGTTGTAATTGAGGTGGAAGCAGGACGCGCAACAGAAAACAACCAATTCCTTAAGGACATATTCGAAGCATCAATGATGTTTGAGGTTGAATATCTGATTTTAGCCGTCAGGAATAATTATAGAGGACACGATGATTTTGAAAGAATATACACATTTCTTGAAACAATGTACATTTCTAACAGAATAAAACTTCCTTTAAAAGGAATATTATTAATAGGTTATTGACTAATAAAAATGCAAACAGATAAATATTCTGTAAAATACGGTGCTTTTATAAAGAAATATAAGAATACTCCTAAAATCGCCAGAGTCATTATAGAATGGAAAGACAACAGACAACAGCATGACTATCTTATTTCCCTTGATGATTATTGGGCTGACGATACACCTTACCAATATCGTAATACGGAAATGGGAGTTCTTTCAGAAGAAGTGCCATGTCTCTTTCGAAACGCAAATCTCTGTTGGTAACAATACCCACCAAATAA
>OHAI01003457.1_pt1 | contig 10665 bp, 9 predicted proteins | sample 1577091 | NCBI WGS metagenome assembly OHAI01 (sample SAMEA3541548, study PRJEB24748) | human gut metagenome | biome: human gut; feature: human-associated habitat; material: faeces | place: China | collected 2012
ATGAAAGGCGATTATATCTTTAATGACTATAAAGAGATATTAAAGACACAAAAGACAGAGATCCGTGCACAACTAAATGATTTTAAAACGGCTGTCAGCGAGTTTCGAAACAATTATAACCGCAAGACAAAAATGGCAGAATATGCCTATAGCCTTCTTGATTATTATGTGGATGGAAAAGAAGGTGATGTTTATGCAGGACAGGGAGAATATAAGGATAGTGGAAGAAAACTGTCGGATCTTTTTACAGACGAAACCCTTTCAGATAAAAAGCTGGAAAAGATCCTGTTACAGTCTAATGATACGATGCTTCGTAATATTGATACCTATCTTGCACTGGCTACGGTATCAGATTCGGGAGAACGTCTTTTGAAAAAGGCTTCTAAGATCAAGAAGAAAAATATTGCATATAAGAAAGTTAAAAAGAAAGCACAGGTGTTAGTCGAGTATATTCCAAAATTGCAGGAAGAACTTGCTGCTTATACGGATGATCCGCTCGAAAATGTGATGGATCAGAATGAATTGCAAAACAAATTAAATGATTATGACCAGGATGAACAGCCCGGATATTTAGCTTCTATGACATTGTATCTGTTATTGAATCAATATTCCTACGGCAGTTCTACCTTAGCACAGCTTGTGCTTGAAGAAGAACCGACCTGGCGTGATATGGCTGCGCTGGCTTCCTGTATGACAGATGCGCAGGTTACCTTGGCAGAATATATCGGACTTGGTCAGATGTTAATGCTTTCGGCAGTTAACTGTAAGCAATGGCAGAAAGCAACAAGGGACACTTCATATGTAGAACATATGAACAGAGCCAAAGAACAGGTTTGTCTGCGTTTGGAAAAAGAAAAAAATCTTACGGCAGGCAGAGCAAAAAAAGCAGTAAGCAGTCTTTCGGTTTATGAAGGAGCAGAACGTGCCATTTATGAAGACGGAGTCGGATTGACGAATGCAGCATTACGAAAAAATGTTTCGACAGATGATTCGGTAGCTGCCTGGGAAAATATCAGTAATGTAACAGAAGGAACACTTCTTGCGACTGCAGGCACGGTTTTGCTGGTAGGAATTACAACATCGGCTGTTTTGCAAAATGTAGGCGTAGGCTATCCGGCTGAACTATATCGGACTTTAGTAAATAAGGTGATCGAATGGAATCAGGGAAGTTTGCAGTCATCTTATAAGAAAATGCTTGCAATGACCCCTGTACTATCCGTGGAGGAATCATCTGCTTTTCTGGATGTATTATCCACTTATATCGGATTACAAAAATACAAAAAATATCATGCAAAACTAAGTAAGATCCCGATGGTGATCATGGATTACACACAGGGAAAAAGCGGAAGAAATAAAACATTTTCAAAATATACGGCTGTAACTACCGATAAGAGTGAAAAGAAAGCCGCAGATATGAATGCACAAAAAGGGTTGCAATGGAATGCGATCTATACGACAAAAGATGCAAAAGCAGGTAATCCGATCTTAGCAGACAGCGATACTGCTCAAAATCTCATTGTGATCCATGGAACCGGCAAAGCCGAAAAGCCTTATGAGAATGTACATGCATTTGGTGAGGAAGAAGCATTTGATATGAATAAGCATGCATATAAAAACGGGACCGGTGGAAATTATATGCATATCACAAGAGCATCCCAGTCTGCGGAAATGCTGCTGAGTAATAAAGGAAATGCCACACAGAGCAGTTCGAAAGAAAACCTGATGAGTGGAAAAACACCGGCATTTATCATAGCAGGTATTGTTATAGTGGGTGCGGTTATAATGACTTTTGTCTTGACAACGGGACAGAAAAAAGACAGGAAAGAAGATGCAGACGAACAGGATATGGATTAAAAGCAAAAGTGATTTGCAAACAAAATACGGATAAAAACAATTTGCAAGCCCGTTATCATGATCAATGAAATGAATATAAGAAGCACATAAAATGAAATGGAGAAAAAGATATGAACAGAGCTTTGATTATAGTAGATATGCAAGTGGATTTTGTTACCGGGTCATTAGGCACAAAAGAAGCTGAAAGGATCGTTCCTGCAGTTGTAAAAAAGATTGAAACAGAAAAAGAACACGGAGCACAGATCATTTTTACAAAAGATACACATGAAACGAATTATCTGCAAACACAGGAAGGACGAAAACTTCCGGTGAAACATTGTATCCGGCAGACAGAAGGATGGCAGATCATACCGGAACTGAAAGCCTATACAAGTGATGCAAAGATCATCGAAAAACCGACTTTCGGTTCTGTAGAACTTGCAAAGGAGCTGATGAATGCAGATCAGATAACATTGATCGGCTTATGTACGGATATTTGTGTCATATCCAATGCATTGCTGTTAAAGGCGTATTATCCCGAAAAAATGATTCAGGTGGATGTTTCCTGCTGTGCGGGTGTAACACCGCAGTCTCACGAAAATGCAGTTTCGGCAATGAAAATATGTCAGATCGATATCATTGGAGAACAGAACAAAAAGGGTGAAGTGTGATAGCGTGTATACTTTATTTTCGAAAGCGAAAATGTGATTTTCTTTTTTAGAAATTATTTATAAAAATGAGAACTTTATTTAATAAAATATGGTAAATGCTTATAAAAAAAGTATTCCTTTACGGACATTTTCGTGTTATAATTCAGTTGTTATCAAGTTACGAAGGTAACAAGATATACCCCTCAAACCCCTCTCCTCTTCAAAGTGGTCACACGATGAAGAGGATATTTTTATGGAACGGGAAATTGCTCGTATAGTAGTGGTACACCAACAAGAATCGCTAAAGCAATTCTCGGAGTGCAGTATGTGAATACCGCCATTTTAATTTAAAAATTCATGATATTAATAAGAAAAAGAACGTTTCTATGGTTAGCAAGAGCTATCGACAGGAAACGTTCTTTTCAGTTGACTTTTTTAATACAAATGATACAATAAAACAAGGAATATGAAGTATATTATTGGTGAAAATGTGTAAAAAGCCTAAATAATGTACCTCGGTTCTACATATAAGTTTATGTAGTGTCATAAACTAAAAAAATAAAGAAAGGGGAACCGGAATGAGTGAAGCAACGTTTCGCGGGGGAGTACATCCCTACGAAGGAAAAGAATTGTCAAGCGACTTACCTATTAAGACGGTGATGCCTACAGGAGAAATGGTATTTCCTATGGGACAGCACATTGGTGCACCTGCTACACCGATCGTAGCAAAGGGTGACAAGGTATTAGTTGGACAAAAAATTGGCGAAGCCAGTGGTTTTATTTCTGCAAATATCTGCAGCTCGGTTTCTGGAACAGTTAAGGCGGTAGAGCCTAGAATGCTTTTGAATGGATCAAAAGCAACATGTGTAGTAGTTGAAAATGATGGACAGTACACAGGAATTGAAGGACTTGGAGAAGATCGTGATTACACGAAACTTTCTAATGATGAGATCCGTGATATTGTCAAAGAAGCCGGAGTCGTTGGAATGGGAGGTGCTGGTTTTCCTACTAATGTAAAGTTAGCACCAAAGGAGCCGGATAAGATTGATTATATCTTAGTCAACGGTGCGGAATGCGAACCATACCTGACATCCGATTATCGTCAGATGTTAGAATGCCCGGAAGAAATTGTAGGCGGCTTAAAAGTTATCTTAAAACTTTTTGATAAAGCAAAAGGTTTGATCTGTATTGAAGATAATAAGCCAGAAGCAATTGCCAAGATGGAAAAGATGGTTCAGGACGAGAACAGAATTGAAGTGAAAGTATTAAAGACAAAATATCCACAGGGTGGTGAGCGTACATTGATCTCTGCTGCAACAGGCAGAAAGATCTATTCTGCTAAACTGCCTGCAGATGCAGGGTGTATTGTAGATAATATTTCCACGGTAATTGCGATTTATCGTGCCGTATGCAAGTGTACACCATTGATCACGAGAGTCATGACTCTAACCGGAGATGCATTTGAAAAACCGGTTAATGTCAATGTTCGTATCGGATGTTGTCATGCAGATCTGGTAGCAGAAGGAGGCGGTTTTAAGCAGGAACCTGCCAAGATCATTTCAGGCGGTCCTATGATGGGATTTGCAATGTTTGATCTGAATGTACCTGTTACAAAGACATCATCTTCTATCCTTGCCATGACAACAGATGAAGTAGCTTTAAATGAGCCTACACCATGTATCCGCTGTGGCCGTTGTGTATCAGCCTGTCCGGGCAACCTTGTACCACAGAAGATGGCACAGGCAGTTTCACATAATGACTATGATACGTTTGTATCTTTAAACGGTATGGAATGCTATGAATGCGGAAGCTGTACGTATGCCTGTCCTGCTAAACGCCCGCTTACACAGCTCTTTAAGCAGGCACGTCAGCATGTGGCAGCACAGAGAAGAAAGAAATAGGAGGTGTAATGTAACGTGAGTAATTTATTGAATATATCATCATCTCCACATGTTCGTGATAAATCTTCTACTAAGAGCATTATGTGGGATGTATTTTTAGCACTTATGCCTGCAGCTATTTTCGGTATTTACAATTTCAGTGTCAAGCCACGTGATATCAATGCGATCCTTTTGATCGTAGTCTGTATTGCAACCTGTGTACTTACTGAATATATTTGGCAAAAGGCAATGAAACTGCCTTTAACAGTCAGTGACGGCAGTGCAGCCGTTACGGGACTTTTACTGGCATTAAACCTTTCATCGACATTTCCGATCTGGATGGCGATCATTGGTAGTGTATTTGCGATCATTATCGTAAAACAGTTATTTGGCGGTCTGGGACAGAACTTTATGAACCCGGCACTTGGTGCAAGATGCTTCTTAATGGTATCTTTTGCGGGACAGATGACTTCTTTTACATATGATGGCGTAACAGGCGCTACTCCTCTTGCACAGATCAAGATGGGAACCGGTACTCCTAAACTTTTGGATATGTTCCTTGGAACAACAGGCGGTACGATCGGTGAAACTTCTGTAGTGGCACTTTTGATCGGTGCTGCTTATCTGGTAGCACGTAAGGTGATTTCTTTAAGAATCCCTGTAACATATATCGTTACATTTGCAATCTTTGCAATCCTCTTTGGTCAGCATGATATTATGTATCTGGCAAAAGAGCTTTGTGGTGGTGGTCTGATCCTTGGTGCTTTCTTTATGGCAACGGATTATGTAACGAGCCCGATCACACCAAAGGGACAGATCGTTTTTGGTATCATCCTCGGTGTTCTGACCGGAGTATTCCGTATCTTTGGCGCATCAGCAGAAGGTGTATCTTATGCGATCATCATCAGCAACCTTCTTGTACCATTGATCGAAAGAGTAACAATCCCTGTTCCATTTGGAAAGGAGGGTATCAAAGATGGCAAATAATGAAAAATCACAGAATACATTGGTTCATGATACGATTTGTCTTTTCCTGATCACTCTGATTGCCGGTATTTTGCTTGGTGGTGTTTATATGATCACAAAGAAACCGATTGACAAGCAGAATGAAAAGACAAAGCAGGAAGCATATGCTGCAGTTTACAGTGGCGCAGAGTTTGCTTCTGATAAGGATCTTGATACAAAAGTTGCGGATTTTCAGAAGGATCTGACAGCCGGTAAGATCAAGACAAAAGCCGGTGAAGTTCTTTCCGATGTGATCATTTCAGAAGTGATGAAGGCAACTGTTGATGGCAAAGATGCCGGCTATGTTATCACATGTAGTGGTAAAGGTTATGGTGGAAACGTACAGTTGGCACTTGGTATTGATGATAAAGGTACTGTCAAAGGTATTAAAGTAACCGACTGTAGTAACGAGACTCCGGGTCTTGGACAGAATAGTGCCAATGAATCCTGGAATCAGCAGTATGTCGGTGCTAACAGCTCACAGGACATCAATGTAGTTAAAGATGGAAGTGGAAAGATCAAAGATGGTACTGTCAATGCGATCACAAGTGCAACGATCACAAGTAAAGCAGTAACCAGAGCTGTAGATGGTGCTTTGTTATTCGTTTCATCATTAGCAGAATAGGAGGGATTATAAAATGAATTCATGTACAGAACGTTTGAAAAACGGTATCATTACTGAAAATCCCACCTTCGTAATGATGCTTGGTATGTGTCCTACACTGGCTGTTACAACATCAGCGATCAACGGTCTTGGTATGGGACTTACTACAACAGCAGTATTGATCTTATCAAATGCATTTATCTCTTTACTTCGTAAAGTGATTCCTGATAAGGTTCGTATTCCTGCATTTATCGTAATCGTAGCATCTTTTGTTACGATCATTCAATTATTGTTAAAAGCATATCTTCCATTCCTTGACAGTGCGCTTGGTGTGTATATTCCGCTGATCGTAGTAAACTGTATTATCTTAGGTAGAGCAGAAGCATATGCCTCAAAGAATCCGGTATTACCATCTATCTTTGATGGACTTGGTATGGGACTTGGATTTACCTTCGGTCTTACCTGTATTGGTATCTGCCGTGAAGTGCTTGGTTCCGGTGCAATTTTTGGAAAGGAATTCATTCCTTCTGACTATCACATTACATTCTTTGTATTAGCACCAGGTGCATTCTTAGTGCTTTCATTCCTGACAGCAATTCAGAATAAGCTTAAGATGCCTTCTGCTACAAATGTAGAAACAGCAGGTACAGAGATAGCCTGCGGAGGTAACTGTGCAGGATGTACAGGAGCAAGCTGTGTAGCAAACAAAGGTCTTGTGGAAGCAGAACGTGCAGCAGCAAAGGCTGCAAAGGCACAGGCTGCCAAGGAAGCCGCTGAAAAAGCAAAAGCTGCAAAGGCTGCAAAAGCCGCAGCCGAAAAGAAGGAGGATTGATTTAAGTGGGAAATATATTTGTTATCATCATTTCATCGATGCTTGTCAGCAACGTTGTACTTAGTCAGTTCCTCGGTATCTGTCCTTTCCTTGGTGTATCAAAACAGGTTAGTACAGCAGTCGGAATGGGTGCTGCCGTAACATTCGTTATCACCATTGCAAGTGCAATTACCTGGCCGATCTATTATTTCTTATTAGAGCCAAGGGGACTTGATTATTTACAGACGATTGTATTTATCCTTGTAATCGCTGCATTAGTACAGTTTGTAGAAATGGTATTAAAGAAATTTATGCCATCTTTACATGCATCACTTGGTGTATATCTTCCATTGATCACAACAAACTGTGCCGTACTTGGTGTAGCGTTGAACAATATCACAAACGGATACAATTTCATTGAAAGTGTTGTCTGTGGTCTTTTTACAGCACTTGGATTTTTACTTTCTATCACGATCCTTGCCGGAATTCGTGAAAGAATCGAATACAATGATGTTCCTCATTCTTTCAAAGGAACACCGATCGTATTAGTTACAGCTTGTCTGATGGCAATCGCATTTTGTGGATTTGCGGGATTAGTCTAGGAAGGAGGCAGAAGAAATGAACGGAGTTATTTTAGCAGCATGTGTTATTGGTGTACTTGGACTTCTCATTGCCCTTCTTCTTGGTTTTGCAGCAATTAAGCTTGCAGTACCTGTAGATGAAAAGGAGATTGCTGTTCGAGAATATTTACCCGGTAATAACTGTGGTGGTTGTGGTTATGCCGGATGTGATGCTTTGGCAAAAGCAATCGCAGCAGGAGAAGCACCCGTTAATGCATGTCCTGTAGGTGGAGCAGCAGTTGCAGAGAAGATCGGAGCTGTCATGGGAGTAGAAGGCGGTGACGCAGTTAAGATGGTAGCCTTTGTAAAATGTGCCGGTACTTGTGAAAAAGCAGGTATCAAAGCAAACTACTATGGCGTATCTGATTGTAAGAGTGCAGCAGCCATTCCCGGACGTGGTGATAAAGCCTGTGCATATGGATGCCTTGGTTTTGGTTCTTGTGTAGCAGCCTGTCAGTTTGATGCACTTCATATCAAAGAGGGTGTTGCATTTGTCGATAAAGAGAAATGTGTTGCATGTGGCAAATGTATCCAGGAATGTCCAAACGGTTTGATCGAATTAGTGCCATATGATGCAAAATATGCGGTATCATGTTCTAACAAGGACAAAGGTCCTAAAGTTATGGCAGTATGTGATACAGGATGTATCGGTTGCGGTATCTGTGCAAAACAATGTGAGTTTGAAGCAATCACTGTAGAAAACAATATCGCACATATTGATCAAAGCAAGTGTACGGGATGTGGTAAGTGTGCGGCAAAATGTCCTAAGAAAGTAATTATGGCACACTAATTAACAGCATTATAAAATAGAAATAAAAAGCAGAATGTTTCGCAGTCAGCGTGCATTCTGCTTTTTTATGGAATAAGAAATTGCTCGTACAGTAGTGGTACACCAACAAGAATTGCATTAGCAATTCTTGTAAAGTTTAATGGTACATTAAACTTTTGACAAAGCGCTGGCTTTGCACTTTTTTCGTGAAAACCATTAAGAAAAAGTTGCACTTATCAAAGTGTTAAGCTATAATGAAGGATATAATATTTTTATAAAGAGAGTATGAAGAGGATGGGGAAGCGTTTTTTTTCGAAACTTTTTTCGAAAAAACGAAAACGAAGGAGAAGAGGTTAGTATGAATCATTTTAAGCAGAGATCTGTACAGTCAGAAGAAAGTTTTTTTAGTAATAACGAAAAAGAAGTTACGCAAATGATCTGCCGTATTATGTCATATGCATTTTGCATTTATCCGGTCATGCTTTTACTGAACGTGATCAATCTTTTTAAATTTTCCAATCGTGTAATCTTTTTGATCTTTGTGGTGGGAATTTTTTGTACGCTATCACCACTTTTACTTTCCAGGTTTGTGAAGAATCAGACATTTATGAAGTATTATACTTTATTATGTATTATTACAGTTGTAAGTGTACTTGGCACAGAATATTATGTCGGGATTTACATTACATATATTATTGCTCCGATTGCGAGTTGCTTTTTCATAAGAAATATTTAATTTTTAATTCATAATTCTTAATTCTCAATTCTTAATTTATAATTATCTCATCTTCCATACCAATGTCACACCGGCATTGATGGGTCCCCACCAGTCTTTTGTCTCGTTGCCGCGGCGCACGCGCACACCGTCGATGACTTCATATTTCTCAAAGTCGGCGTTAAGATAGCCCAGACCGATGCCGAAGTCGAGAGCCAGAGCCTTGCCGAGCCGCAGCTGGTAGCCGGCGGTGAGTCCGCCGCCAATCAGGTCGCCCTGACGGCCCGTTTCGGAGAGCTTATAGTTGAACTCGCCCGTCTTGAACATAGCGCCCAGATACCATGCCTTGCTGCTGCCTATATAATAGCGCACCTCGGGCATAACCTCCCACAGAGCATAGCGGCGGTCTTTGTCGTTCCAGCTCCATGATGTCCATGAGCCGTTGACCAGTAAGCCCCACGACGGGCTGATGCGCCACTCGATGCCGAGGTCGGGCGTAAGCGTGGCCCAGCGCAGCAGGTTGAAGCGGAAGGCGAAGCCCCCTCCAACCTCCCCCCGATGGGGGAGGCTCAAGCCTTCTGATTCCGCTTGGGAGTTGTCTGAGGCTTTGCTATCCATATTGTTTGAAGCCTTGCTATCCATATTGCCTAAGACTGTGCCATTCATATTATCTGAAGCTTTGCCATCCTTAGCCTCCCCCTCATGGGGGAGGTTGGTGGGGGCCTTCACTCTCACCACCACATAGTCGCCGTCAGTGGGATGGTTGGCTGTGACGAAGCAGTCTTCAGTAAGGTTTCTCCTTATTATAAGTTCTGACTTCACACGGTTTGAACGTATGGCAGCTGTGGCGAGGTTTTCTTTTTCGCTGCCCATGGAGCTACAGTATCCGTCGACATAGACAGGCACTGTGCCGTCGGTTATTCCAGGCATGAGCCGGTCGATGCAGTCGAGCAGGCGCGCCAGTTCGTTTTCGTTGTCATACATAGGCACATAGAACATATCCTTCTGAGGCAAGAAGCGGAACGTGTAAACCGTGTCGGCCCCGGAGTTGCCCTGTGCTGCAACAGGCGAAAACGCTGCCGTAATGAATAGAAAAAGTGTCAATAATAATGTTTTTTTGCTCATACTTTATATATTTCTGGATTATACGCATTAGATTTTCGGTGTATAAAGTAAGTAAAAATATTCATGTTTCAATAATTTTTTTTAATAAAAAATGTTTTAATTGTCAAAATCGCATATTTTTGTCGTTTTAGCAGTTTTATTTTTGACGTTTCAGCACTTTTTTGACGTTTCAGCACTTTTTGCTATTGTGTTCCTTGGGGGGATAAAAGGGGGGATAATTGAAAATTGAGAAGTGAGAATTGGGAATTTGGAAGTGAAAATTGGGGATTGAAGTTCGGTGCAAGCCAATTATGAAATACTTTGTGGTGATACAAAATTTTGTATGGAATTGTTGTAGAGAAACAGCAAGGATAATGTTCTGGCGGATATGACAAATTAAGTGAAGAACGAAGAGTGAAGAGTGAATAATTCATATGCATTGTGGTGATACAAAATTTTGTAGGGAATTGTTGTAGAGAAACAGCAAGAGTAATGTTCTGTCGGATATGACAAATTAAGTGAAGAACGAAGAGTGAAGAGTGAATAATTCATATGCATTGTGGTGATACAAAATTTTGTAGGGAATTGTTGTAGAGAAACAGCAAGAGTAATGTTCTGTCGGATATGACAAATTAAGTGAAGAACGAAGAGTGAAGAGTGAATAATTCATATGC
>OHAI01003458.1_pt1 | contig 10661 bp, 10 predicted proteins | sample 1577091 | NCBI WGS metagenome assembly OHAI01 (sample SAMEA3541548, study PRJEB24748) | human gut metagenome | biome: human gut; feature: human-associated habitat; material: faeces | place: China | collected 2012
ATGGAATCGAGGTGTCTTTCTTTTATGCAAAATCACGAACTTGCTCATTTATAGTAATAACCTTAAGATCTGTCTCTGTAAATTCATTCTCAAGATTTATTATAAGATTTTCCAGTTCATTTCTGACTTTATCAATCTCTCCCTGCGACAAAATCTTTTTTCCGGATTTTGCATAATACTCCATAGACTTCTCCTTCCGGAGACAGAACATCTGCTCTGCCTCCTTGTAAGCTTCCCATAATCCATTGTATTTCAAATACAAATCATATTACTGAACTGCCTTCTTATAGTTAATCAACAAAATATCAATGCTGCATCTTTCTCGAAGTCATCCACATATGCCCCTTCGTCTATCACCACTCCTCCAGAACAATAATAAGCCTTTACTCTTCCATTTTCTTTTTTCCAGCGACGCAGACCCTGCTTTGTGATTTCATATTCTTTTGTGAGATTGTATATTGTTCCACGTCTGTCTCCTAACTCGATTCCATAGCTCACCGGTATATACATATCTCTCTTTATTTCCACTTCATCTTCCTGATGGATATTCACAATATCCACCCGCTCAATATCCAGAAGATCTTCATAACGTCCCAGTGATAAATATTTTGGTGGATATTTCAGTGAATTATATACTTTCTCAAAATCATCCTCTTCTGGAATTACATGTATCACCATATCATTGTCACAGACCAGTTCAACATTGGCAATTCCCCTGAAAATTCCATACCTTTCTCCATCTTCAACACAGATCTGATGGCGTCCTTCTTCATATTTCGTACCTGCTGAAAATGAATATCTTGTATAAAGTTCTGATACGGTTCCACTATTTGTTCCCTGTATGCAGAGCTTCATTGGATGAAACTCTGTATAACCACAAGCTGCATGGATCATCCCAAGAACTGTAGAATATGGTGGAAGAGGAAATGTTTCTTTAATAATAAAGCTGCTGGGTTTTTTATAATTTACCAGGTTCTGAAAACACTTAACCCTGATTGCCCTCTCCATAATACTGCTCCACTTCCTCTTTCAAATGATTAAATACTGCGCCTACAGATTCTGCTCTTAATACCTCTTTTAATTTATCTTCATTATCAAAAATACCTGCTGTAATTCCTGCATACGTATAATTTCTGATATTATCATCCTCAAGTAATTCCTGCAGTGTATTTACATTAATTTTATTTGCATCCACTTTTACTCTGTTCTCAAAAAATGGATTTTTTCTGCCGTATCTGCCTCCAATTATAAATAATGGACTGAGATTTTCTCTTCTTCCTTTGATATCTCTGTACAAATAATGAACAGAATCCAGGAGAACTTTCACTCTTTCTACTTTCTCCTCTTCTGCAATATTGATCTCACCATCTACACCAACTCTGTCCAGATCTATTGACATAGTATAAGAATAATAAGAGCGATGGATCTCACTCTGCGCAATTCCATTCTGCAGATTTCCTCTCACAGCAAGTCCCATATTGGTCAAAAATTCAAGATTTCCCTGAAATGGCTCCAATGCGATCGCATTGCTAAGTCTGGCAACTGCATTTCTTGTAGAAGCTCCACCATTCTGATCTTCCCCTTTAGAAGTCGTTTTCATATATCCAAACAGATCAATCTCCGGATAATCTTCAATCGTCGCTGAGGGCGCAAACTGTACTACTCCACTTTTTCCATCCACAGGGGTTGTATCCCAGTTTGCCTGCTGCACCATGTTATATCTCAGCGCCTGTCTGGAAATATAAGAATACTCTTCATAATCTCCTCTGGTCATTTTTTTCAGTGATGAAATATTTCCAATTCCTTCTCCATAGTTCGCACTTTCTGCCAGGAAAATTACTGTAAATGTTAAACCTTCTCTTTTCATAATCATGCTTCCTCCTTCTTCGGCTCGTAAGATCCCACTAATCCCATTACAAACGCATATCCATATTCTGTAAATTTCTGCTTGTCATTTAACATCTGAACAAACCCTGTTGGTATCAAAAGTTCATGTCCATCTTCATTTCTCTTGGAACCATACGCACTGTACAAACGCATCACAACGTCCATAAATTTATTTACATTTCTCACGGCTAAAGCATTCAACAGCTGATATTCAATGCCCCTCAAGCCTTCACTGGAAGTCATACCCTTTGCAGTCATAATTGCTTTTCTTAGATCCGCTCCACTTTTTTTCATAGCTCCACAAGTCATAGAAATCTCCTTTCCTTTCTCATTTCTTTCTTCACAATCTAAATATGTCAATACAATCTCCGTCCATAACTGTATTTCATATACCCAGAATATATAAAAATTCTTTGATTCTTCTTTTATATTTTCTTTAAGAAGCTGATTTAACAACTGATACTGGTCTCGATGCTGCAAAAGATTCATGACTACAGTTTCATGTACATTTACAAAATTATCTTTGATTTTAGTAAATGGAGATTTTGCCAGCGATGTCAGAGCATCAGATACCCTTGATTCGCAAATAATTTCCAGCATTTTTTTATGGATAATACTCAATCTATACCTGTCATCTGCACTCACTCCACGCAAGATAACCTGTACATTAGATAATTCCTGCTGTTTTTTTCTTAGTAAAATATTGATCGTCTCTGCAAACCACTGGGAATATTTCTTGTTCTCAGTTTTTTCTCCTTCCTGATCAATTCTTCCAATTTTAGAATTTGCATCTAACAAAGCACCAATGCTGTTATTTATATTTACAAAAACAAATTTATTGGCATATAACCGGAATCCCAACGGACTGAGCGCATATATAAAAGCACAACCAGGGCAAAGAAACGCATCCACTTTACAGTCCCAGAATGCAGAACGTTTTCTTGTAAAATCATCTCCAACTTCATTCATGAATGCTATCGAGACCTTTTCTTTCGGCCCTATTGGATCACCACAATCAATACAGAGATCTTTTGCCTTCTTATGATCTGCACTCAGATACTTTCGAAATGGTTCGGAAAAATCTTTTTCAAACACCTCTCGCATATCTTTTTTTGCATTAGGACGTAAAAGAAAACATTTTCCATTCCAGAACCGGTTTATATAAGTATATATAATACTCTTCATTGCAAAAGTTTCGCTGCATTCTGGCTGATTTATAAAATCCAGAAGTTCTGCTAATCTGTTTTTCAGTTCTTCTGATGACAATTTATCACTGAGTTTGTTCTTTTTTAATTTCTCATAAATTTCCGGATTTTCAATTTTCTTTTTAATATTTGCAAAGCCAGCCTGATAACTGTTTGACTGCAGCTTGTCATTGATAAATTTCAGATCATCTTTTTCCTGTTTTCCCGGATTCCATTTTTCAGCTTCTATCTTTTCAATACATGTTTGAATTTTATCCTTAATTCCCTGATACGTACTAAATGGTCCAAAATACCTGATAAAGGCCTTAAAATACATATCTGTCCAATCCGCGTTTTTCGCAAAATCCATGCTGACCCATAATGCCTGGTCATCATCGGAATGACCGAAATCAACACCTTCCTCTGCCCCTGCAGTTTCAAGCATATAATGAAATCCTACGATTCCGGCATTCTTTAGGAAATCACCAAGAGTGATCACATATTTTTCCATGATAGCACACCTCCTAATATATGACTTCCCACATGCCCTTACCTAATGATCTACGTGTTCCCAACCCAGCAGCGCGCAATAAATTCAGCAATTCCAGATTTCCTGTTATCTTATATACCCCGATACTTCCATCTATAAATCGTCCCCAGGTTCTTGTTACCACTTTTTTCCCTTTCAACGGAGCTATGGAAAAATCACTGATATCCATTTTCAAATTCAGTTTTTCAAGAAAAATCCTGAGATTTTCTTTTACCATTTCTCCAAATTCCGGATCTTCACATGTATAGTACTTGTCACTATTATCCGCGGAATCATGTTTTCGGACAATAAGTGCACTTTTCATTTTTATAATGAGTTCTGTGTCTTGAATTTCTGGAATATTCCGTATCTTTACTGACATTAACCGCATGGAATTTTGATACATAGGATACGGTTTATATTTCATAAGTACAAATGCATTGTAAAATTCGATCAGTTCACCTATATCTGCATCTGAAAATGTCATAATAAATCTGCTATGATTAAGCAGTATTTTTTCCTGTGTAAATCTCGCCCCGGGTAAGTATGTCGCCCAGACATAAGTTTTTAATATGGACGAATTTTTATTATAGAGCTTTTCAAAAAGTGCCGGAGAATAATTTTCCACAGCAGCTTTTAGAAAACTCACTAAAACCTTGTCCAGTTCAGCCGGAATCTCCGTTGTCTCTAACTGAAATTCCAATCTTAGTTCATTCATCTTGTTCCTCCTTTCTGGAAGTTGTTAATTAATTGGTGTTTTCTTTCTTCTAAAATAGCATAGGTTTCGTATAAAGTCAACATCTAAAATGATTAATATTCTAATGGATTGTTTTTTATTGTTAATAATAAATATTTATCTGCATTAAAAAATTCGCCTTTAATTTTATGTATGTATCATTTATAATACTCAAAGATACAATCCATTTTGGAATGTGAATTTAGATTATTAATCATTAATCTATGATTCTAATTTTTATAATAGTCCCATATTGGAACCCATAACAAGGAACTTCCCCGTAGTGGTAAACTTCCGTGTCAACCACGCGCCGATGGTACTGACAAGAACTTTCCTTTTAGCTCTGAAAGATGCAGAAAAATGGCACACCTACCGGATGATTTCCTTGTTAACTTGAAAAGGGGCCGCTGTAAAACAGATGATTTTCTAACTGTCATACAGTAGTTCCTTCTTCATTTTATAATATAACAATTATATCAGCCCCAATACCTTCACCGCATTACTCTCCGTCACGGCCACAACCTCCTCGCAGCTGACACCCTTAATCTCCGCAATAGTCTTCACAACCTCCGGCAGATACAGCGAACTGTTACGTTTCCCACGGTTTGGCACAGGTGCCATATACGGACAGTCGGTTTCCAGAAGAATCTGGTTTAAGGGTGCGTATTCCACTACTTCTTTCAGCTTCCTGGAATTCTTAAATGTAACCACACCACCGATTCCCAGGCAAAGCCCCATATCCAGATACTCCCTTGCAATCTCCTTACTATAGGAAAAGCAATGGATAACTCCGCCATACATTCCATCCTTCATATACTCTCTCACAATATTCAGCGTATCCTCCGCTGCATCACGGCTGTGGATCATAAATGGGAGCTTCTTTTCACGGGCGATGTCCATCTGCTGGCGGAAGACTTTCTGCTGGAGAAGATGCTCTTCTTTCTCCTTATGCCAGTAATAATCCAGACCGATCTCGCCTACGGCTACTGTTTTTTCCATATCACAATATCTGCGGATTTCATCCAGAACAGCTGCATCCACTTTGTCCGCATCATCCGGATGAACACCCACTGCACCATAAACAAACGGATATTTCTCCACCAGCTCATAAACCCGGTCAAAATGTCCCACAGAAGCACAAACATCCACAATATGCCCGATCCCATTCTCCTGCATACTCTCCAGCATCTCAAACCGATCCTCGTCAAAAGCCTCATCGTCATAATGGGCATGGGTATCAAAAATCATAGCTTTATCCACAGTCATCTCGTCACCGACAGAAACTTTTCCACCTTTCAGTACTCTTGTAAACACACCTTCCCGTGGCATGATGCACTCACCCATCTTCTGGAAAATGGCACAGCCATTATGGCACTCCTTCCCAATCTGAGTCAGCTCCAGCACAACCTCGCCACAGCGAAATCTGGTACCAACCGGAAGTTTCGCAAAATCAATCCCCTCCACAACCAGATTTTCGCCAAAAGCACCATCCTCAACATCAGCGCCCCTCGCCCGGAACGCCTCAATCTTTTCACTGGAAAGAAGACTCACCTGCCGATGCCACTTCCCTGCATGAGCATCCCCCTCAAGCCCCCAGTCCTCCACAAAAACCGCAGACCCCACATTCCTCTTCTGAGTCCCCTTCTTCTCACTGATACAAACCGCAAGTACTTTTCCCATAACAAACTCCTATTAATCACACATCGTTACCAAATTTATTCCTATATATCACACCAGCAATATTGATTTCCAAAACCTACCGCCTTCAACAACCAGCCCAACGGAGGCAGGGCCAGTACGGTGACGTTAGCGGAGCGGCCGTCGGGAGGCGAGTATAGCTGCTGCCACCGAGCGCCTGTTTGAATACAAGCAGCATAAGCTGCTTGTATTCATGAGGAAGTAGCGAAGCGGATTCCGAATGTCCTCTGTCTCCAGCGAGTTGGCGCGAATGGCAGCAAACCAGCGACGCAGCCGAACAGGCCGCGTAGCGTGTCACCGTACTGGCCCTGCCTCCGTTGGGCGTCCGTTCGTTAATACAAGTATACACCGCACACTACCGTCCGCATTCTCCAGCATCGCCGGTCAAAATCTCAATCCCATGCCCCAACGCCTCAATAATAACCTCCAGGCACTCCCTGACAGCCTTAGGGCTCCCCGGCAGATTAACGATCAACGTCCCCTTCCGGATCCCAGCCGTACCCCGACTCAACATCGCCCTCTTAGTAATCGTCAAACTAAACGCCCGCATCGCCTCCGGAATCCCCGGCACACGCCGCTCGATCACATCCTCCGTAGCCTCCGGTGTCACATCCCTCTGAGAAAACCCGGTACCACCCGTAGTCAGGATCAGCTCCGCAAGCCCCAGATCTGCGATCTCAGCCATCCGGCTTCCAAGCATCCCACGGTCATCCGGCAAAACATCCACAGAAACAACCTCATACCCGGCCGCCTCCATAATCTCCTTCACAGCAGGACCACTAAGATCCTCACGCTCTCCTCTGTAACCCTTATCACTAGAAGTGATCACAGCAACTCTCTTCATCACTCAACCTCCGATCTGAGCCATACAAAGCTTCTCCGTCTTATCATCCTTCTGTTTCTCCAGGCCTACGCCAAAAGCATGCCCGTCCGGTTTCTCCGCCAGAGCCTCCAGGATCACAGCCTTCAGCTCCTCATCCGAGCCACCACCACGGATCACAGCACGAAGATCCCGCCCCGCCGCATACTGCAGACATGTCTTCAAAAATCCCTGGGAAGTCAGCCGAATCCGGTTACACTCCCCACAAAACTTATGGCTTACCGCACTGATAAACCCGATTTTCCCGGAAAAACCATCTACATCATAATAATGGCACGGGCCATTTCCAAGGGGCTCCCCCACATACGGCGAAAACCGCGGAAGTTTTTCCCCAAGGATCCCAAGCAGCTCCTCCTCCGACACCCCATGAAATTCTTTTCCCATTCCAATAGGCATCATCTCAATAAACCGCACATGCACCTTATGATCCCTGGCCAGAAACGCCACCTTACAAAGATCCTGATCCGGAATCCCAAGAGGCACACAGTTAATCTTCAACGAAATCTCCGGATACTTCAGCGCTTCCGAAATCCCCTCAAGGGTCCGTCCAAGTTCATCCCGCCTGGTGATCCGCCTGCTGCAGGTCTCATCCAGCGTATCCAGACTGATATTCAATCCGTCCAGTCCTGCCCGGGCAAAATCCCTCATCTGATCCTTCAGAAGCACACCATTTGTAGTCAGAGTCACCTTCTCGATCCCCGGCATATTTTTCAGTTTTTCCACCAGCTGAGGCATCCGCGGCCGTACAAGCGGTTCCCCGCCAGTCAGCTTGATCTTCCGAATCCCCAGCTCTGCCATCACCCGGCAGATTCTCAAAATTTCCTCTTCCTGCAAAACGAGGGAGCGCTCCACATGCTGCACTCCCTCCTCCGGCATACAATAAATACACCGCAAATTACATCTGTCAGTTACGGAAATCCTGAGATAATCAATATTTCTTCCGCACCTGTCTATCATTTTTCCTCAAAACGGAAATCTCCGCTTTTTCCTCCTGTTTTCTCTTCCAGATGAATATCAGACATGACCATGCGTTTGTCGATTGCCTTACACATATCATAAATGGTCAGAAGCGTCACCTGAACACCTGTCAGCGCCTCCATCTCCACGCCTGTTTTCCCCTCTGTTTTTACCGTACAGAACACACGGATCACTCCCGCATCCTCGTCCGTCTCAAAATCCACAGAACATTTCTGGATGGGAAGTGGATGGCACATGGGGATCAGCTCAGAAGTACGCTTCACACCCATGATACCCGCCACACGGGCCACGCCAAGCACATCGCCCTTTTTCACATTTCCGCTTTTTACTGCGGCCATGATCTCCGGGCTTACCTGAATGGAACCGGTAGCTGTTGCTGTACGGTGAGTGTCCGATTTATTGGACACGTCTACCATAACAGCATTGCCATTTTCATCAAAATGATTCAGTTTCATATTTAGCAGATCTCAGCGCCTGCAGGCATCTCTTTCTCCGGTACCATCAGGGAAAGATTTCCGTCTGCATCCTCTGCACAGAGGATCATACCCTCGCTGAGGATTCCTGCAAGTTTGGCAGGTTTCAGGTTTGTAACGACCATAACTTTTTTGCCAACCATTTCCTCTGCGGAATAGTGAGCTTTGATTCCGGATACGATCTGACGAACCTGGCTTCCGATCTTAACCTGAGAGCAGAGAAGTTTTCTGGATTTCTTAACCTCCTCACAGGCGATGATCTCACCAACCTGGAACTGCAGCTTCTCAAAATCATCGAAAGTGATCTCCGGCTTTGCCTCGATATCGATCACATTCTCTGTTTTCTCCTCTTCTACCTCTTCCTTCGGCTCTTCTTTCGGCTCTTCTTTCTTCGGATGAAGCTTCTCAACTTTCTCAAGAACCTCTTTCAGGTCAAGTCTTGCAAAAAGGATCTCCGGTTTGTCAGTTACACGGTTTCCTGACGGATAAAGACCAAACTGCTCCATATCCTCAAGAGTTCTCTCGTTTGCGTTGAGCTGTACAAGAATACGCTCTGTTGTACGCGGCATAAAAGATTTCAGAAGAGATGCGCCGATGCAGATTCCCTCAACCAGGTTGTAGAGAACAGTTGCAAGACGATCCTGTTTTGTCTCATCCTTTGCAAGTGCCCATGGCATTGTCTCATCAATATATTTGTTGCAACGTTTGAACAGGGAGAATACCTCTGTGATGGCATCTGCAACACGAAGTTTGTCCATTTTTGCGGAAACGTTCTTCGGAACCTGAAGGATGAAGTTCTTAAGATCCTCATCAACCGGCTCAGTAACATTCTTGTTCTCAACGATTCCGTTGAAATATTTATTGGACATGGAGATCGTACGGTTTACAAGATTTCCAAGTGTGTTTGCAAGGTCGGAATTCAGTCTCTCAACCATCAGCTCCCATGTGATGACACCGTCATTCTCAAACGGCATCTCGTGAAGTACGAAATAACGGACAGCATCTACACCAAAGAACTCAACAAGTTCATCTGCGTAAATTACATTTCCTTTGGATTTACTCATTTTTCCATCGCCCTGAAGAAGCCACGGATGTCCGAATACCTGTTTCGGAAGCGGAAGATCCAGAGACATCAGGAAGATCGGCCAGTAAATGGTATGGAAACGGATGATATCTTTTCCGATCAGGTGAAGATCTGCCGGCCAGTATTTGTTGAATTTATCGCTGCTGTTTCCGTCGCAGTCATAGCCGATACCTGTGATATAGTTTGTCAGGGCATCCAGCCATACATATACAACATGCTTCGGATCAAAATCTACCGGGATTCCCCATTTGAAGGATGTTCTGGACACACAGAGATCCTGAAGACCCGGAAGAAGGAAGTTGTTCATCATCTCATTTTTACGAGACTCCGGCTGGATGAAATCCGGATGTGTGTTGATGTAGTCAATAAGCTTATCTGCATATTTACTCATTTTGAAGAAATATGCCTCTTCCTTGGCAGGTACGCATGGACGTCCACAGTCCGGACATTTGCCGTCTACAAGCTGGGACTCTGTGAAAAAGGACTCACATGGTGTACAGTACATTCCTTCGTAATGACCCTTGTAGATATCTCCCTTTGCATACATTTTTTTGAAGATTTTTTTGACCTGCTCTTCATGGTCTTTATCTGTTGTACGGATGAATTTATCATAGGATGTGTTCATCAGATCCCAGATACGTTTAATCTCACCGGAAACGTTATCTACGAATTCCTTTGGTGTAACACCAGCTTCCTCAGCCTTCAGCTCAATCTTCTGGCCATGCTCGTCAGTTCCTGTCTGAAAATATACGTCATAACCCTGCTGTCTTTTAAAACGTGCGATCGCATCCGCAAGAACGACCTCATAGGTATTTCCGATATGCGGTTTACCGGATGTGTAGGCGATCGCCGTTGTCATATAAAATTTTTCTTTTGCCATTGTTTGTTCCTCCTTTTTCTATCATGACAGCCGCCAAGATCCCGTGCAGGCACGGACTTTGGCTCATTGCTCGCGTAAATAAGAAAAAGCATGTCCTCCCTACAATTAGAAAGTCATGCTTTTCTTTTGTATTTTCACTATTTATTTAGTCCTAAGACCTATTCTCAATCGCAAGAAAATTATTCTCCGCTGCCGTCACCATTATCTGACAAACCATCGCCTGTATTGTCACCGGTGTTATCGCTGCTGTCATTGCTATTATCGCTGCTGTCATTGCTATTATCGCTACTGTCACTGCTATTATCGCTGCTGTCGGTGGTAAAGCAAAACGT
>OHAI01003460.1_pt1 | contig 10661 bp, 5 predicted proteins | sample 1577091 | NCBI WGS metagenome assembly OHAI01 (sample SAMEA3541548, study PRJEB24748) | human gut metagenome | biome: human gut; feature: human-associated habitat; material: faeces | place: China | collected 2012
TTGTTTTTATTATACTTTGATTGTTTTGTATGTGTCAAGTTTTATTATACAGGATTAGTATCTGCTGAGAGACCGCTGCCGAATGAGATCGTATTGATACCCTCGCTGTCGTTAATTGTATCTGTGCCATATCCTATGTTGAAGATATATGTATCGTTTCCTGCTCCGCCGTAGAGATAGTCACTGCCTTCTCCGCCGTCAAGGGTATCATTACCGCCGTTGCCATAAAACTGATCGTCTCCGATACCTCCGTACAGCTTATCTGCGCCGTTTCCTCCATTAAGGCTGTCGTTTCCGTTCTCACCGATAAGAGTCCCCCCCCTGTCGTCCATAGTTACAATGTAATCACTATTTTCAGTTCCGTAAACAGTTCTTAATGGACTGTTGGAAGCGGTTGCGTGAACCTTAGAACCTCCGTTGAATGTGAGGTAGAAGTTTCTGTTTGCTTCGGAAGTAAAGAATCCCTCGATCACAAGCTTATCATCAGAACCCTCAAAGGTAACGGTAATATCGTTCCAGTTTGTACGGTAAGCCTTGATCTGATTTGACGAATATCCGTAGATCTCAATAGTATTTGTGCCTTCACCGTCGCCGATAGTATCTGTTCCATAGCCTTTCTTGAAGATATATGTATCGTTTCCTGCTCCGTCATAGAGATAGTCATTTCCCTCTCCGCCGTCAAGAACATCGTTTCCTGCGTTGCCTGTAAGTCTGTCGCTGCCCTTATCTCCGTAGAGAAAGTCGTTTCCGTTGCTGCCTACAAGCTGATCGTCGCCGTCCTGACCGAGTTTTGTAATGCCATCCTCATAAATGGAGATCATATACTCGCTGCCGTCAGTGCCGTAAATAGTTCTGAGAGGACTGTTCTGATCTGCTGCTTCTACGACAGTTCCGTCGGCAAATACAAGTGTGAAGTTTCTTGCCTCCTTGCTGATGCAGTAATTCTTTATTGTAAGGGTATCTTCAAATCCGTCAAAGGTAATAAGAATATCATTCCAGTTGGAACGGTATGCCTTTACACCTTCTGCGGTGAATCCGTCACCGAACATAATGGTATTTGCACCCTCGCTGTCCATAATAGAATCAGCGCCGTATCCCGGCTTGAAGATATAGGTGTCGTTTCCGCTGCCTCCGTCAATAAAGTCATTGCCTGAGCCTGTGTCGATAATATCGTCGCCGTCACCGCCGTTGATGTAATCATCTTCGTTTCCGCCTGAGATACAGTCATTTCCTGATTCTCCGAACAGAGAGTCATTTCCGCTGCCGCCGAAGATCACGTCATTGCCGTCATTTGCTGTAATTCTGTCAGTTCCGGAATCTCCGAAGATATAGTCAGATTCTGTTCCTCCGATAATAAAGTCATCTCCGTTACCGCCTGCGGCGATATTGGCTTTGTCGCTTTCAAGAGGTAAATAATCTGAATTCTCTGTACCTGTAACATAGTTATCGATGCCTGTGATATTATCCTGTACGGGCAGGATTTCTTCGCCTATCTGCAGAACGTAGTTTTCGGGAGCGTCTGCAAAATCGGTAATGATAAGCTTGTCCTCTGTATCCTTAATACTGATAATCACATCATTACCAACGGCATTGATCTCGATATCCGACAAAGTCAGATCGTCGGCAAGCTTAACAGTTGACGTTCCTTCGCTGTCATCAATGACATCTGTACCGTAATCTCTGCTGAATACATATGTATCGTTTCCTGCTCCGCCATAAAGTATATCGTTTCCTGCTCCTCCGTCGAGAATGTCATCACCGTTATCACCGTAAATAATATCGTCGCCTTCCTCACCGAAAATAGCGTCGTTATCATCTCCGCCGTAAACAAAGTCGTTTCCGTTTCCTGCGTAAACGGTGTCATTGCCCTCGTTGCCGTAGATAACGTCATTTTCCTTACTTCCGTAAACGGTATCGTCACCGCCGAAAGCGTGCATGATCGAATCATCTACAACTGCTTTAAGAACATCGTCGCCGTTTCCGCCGTAGATATGTCTGAACGGACTATCCTTATCTGTAACGTGCATTTTAACTCCGTCTATTTCAAGGTCGTAATTGCGGTATTCCTCACTCTTGCGGAAATCCTTGATAACAAGACTATCGTTCGTACCCTTTATTGTAATAGTTGCGTCGTATTCATCTGTGCCGTTTACAAGGATATCGCTTGGTTTAATTCCCTTAAATCTGAGAGTATTCAGACCATCGGAGTCTATTATTGTATCGTTTCCGTAGCCCTTTGCGAAAATGTATGTATCATCGCCGTAGCCGCCTTTGAGAGTGTCATTGCCTGTCCCTCCGTCGAGAGTGTCGTTGCCTTCATCGCCAATAAGTATATCATTGCCCGAATCTCCGTACAATGTATCGTTGCCTGATCCTCCGCTAATTGCGTCATTTCCATTGCCGCCATGAAGATTATCGTTACCGCTCTCACCGAAAATGAAGTCGTTTTTGCTTGTACCGTTATATGAATCATTAGATTCTGTGCCAAGATATGTGTTTCCTGATTTTGTAGATTCAACAATATACGCATAATTCTCTGAATAGTGATTACTGTATTCAGTAAAGCATGATGTGCCGTTGATCTTATCATACGACTTGAGGTAAACACCAAGATCGTAAACTAAGTAATCAATATTCTCTCCCTCAGCAGCTTTTTCATCAAATATGTAATTTAAGAAATCTAAGTTTAGATTCTTGTTGCCATTCTCATCCTCGTATTCGTAAGTCGCATTCAGATAGCCGCCAAGACCACAGTACATATTAAGAATATTGTAATACTGATTTTCTATGTTTGTATATATATCCTTTAATATTGAAGCAGCATTAGAGTTCGGATTTGAACCTCCTACACCCTCAAAATCACGCCCCATAAACTGCTCGATCACGTGCAGATCTCTTGCGTCAATATTTCCACCTCGGCTGTTGATTGCGATGTTTTTGGAATCTGTGATTTTGTAAAGAATCTTTTTTAGATAGTAACGTTTCATTACTATATCCGTAGATTCGCTGAATTCATAGAACAATTCAAGTAATTCTCCGCTTTCATCATCATTGACAGCCTGAATTATATTAGGAACATTACCCGCTGTTACCACTCCGTCCTGCGTTGTATCAGATGAATTTACAGGGAACCAGAATTCGCTTATATCCACAGTCGACACAGCGCCGTTTTTGTTAATTGTAACGCTTGCCGATTCTGCAATACGTGCGCCTGTTTCTTCATCTACAATGCTGACTTCAGAATGTTCAAGGCTAATGGAAATAATGCCTGTTTCATTTAAAGTTTTAAGCTCGTTTGAATCGGATTTCCCGTTATGATTAGCGTCTATCCACACTCTTAGATTTGCAAAAGCAGAGTCTTTATTATCGATTATTCCATCGCCGTTATCATCAAGTTCTGCGAGCGCCTCAAATCCGGATTCGGATTTTGAACCGTCTTTAAGAATTACCTGATCTCCAAACAGTTCGCCGCCGTTATCAATGCTTCCGTTACCGTTTCTGTCTAACGCCAAAAATCCGTCCTCTGTACCTATCCAAGCTGTTTTTTCTGCAAAACCGTTATTATCAAGGTCAAAGTTTACTCCGTGTTCAAGTGAGCGCAGTTCTATGCCTGATTCGCCGAGGTCTATTATGAGAGGATCGCGGGGCGGCTGTGCTTTGCCTGCTCTGTCATAATTACCGGATTCGCCTTGCATTGCTTTCATTAAATCATCAAAGTCATCAAAATCATTGTTATCAGCAGCCGTTTCAAATTTTTCACGCCATTCTTCGCCATACAATACTTCTAACATTTCAAGATAATCATCTGTTGAAAGCTGTCCTGTAACAAACATGGCAGCACAAGCTTGGTTAGTTTTTGTTACGCTATCCATTCCGCTTGGTTGAGCTGCATAGTATGTTGCATAAATAAGCAATGCAGTTTTGATAGCAGCCATATTATCGTCTTTAGATTTATCATTATATGTTATTCTTTTACTTCTGTCTATTCCATCATCTTTGGCATCTTTGTTTGAATTAGAACCATTCTGGTTTTCCCATGGTATTACTTTTGGTACAGGTTCTTCTTTTGGTTTTTCATCTCTCTTAACAGCAGTACGATGGAAATTGTATATGATTAAACCTTGTTCAAGGTGACTGTAGGTAACATCATACGTTACATCTTCTGTCCATGTTTTTCCACCTCGTTCACAATATAGTTCCAAACTAAAAGAAAATTCTCCATCTTCTATATTAGTACCATCAGTGTTTCCACATTTAAAATTCCCCTCGCCATTTTTAATATAGTTATTCAGCTGATCTAAACCCTTTTGTTTGTTTTTGTCTGCATATGAATGTGGTTTCACCTCCCATAAGTAGTTAGTTTCGTTATTTATCTCATATACATCTGCATAGCCATATGTTCCCTTTGTCCCTTTTTCCGATTCTTTTACACTTTTATAATCAATTCTCAACTCTCCTGTTTCAACCTTATTATTGGAATTATTCCAAATATCTTTCTGAACCCTCTTATGTATTTCGTTATACGGCAGCAAATCATATTTATTTAGCAGATACCAATTATTCTCAGATTGATGAGTTGTATCATAAAAATTAGTCTCATAAGTTATCTCTTCATATATCTCTTCTTCTGCAATGACATCATATTCGACGTTATTTAAACCTGGCATTGGTTCTAACCATATCAATTGGGTTATTGTTGCCTCGTCAGCACATACATTGATGATTAAGTTCGAAGCATTTGGTAAAATAATTCCAATTGCCAGTGCAAAACATATAAGTCTTTTAAATAATCCTCTCATTTTCATATATAATATCCTCCTAAAAATTGTATTTTATGGGTTATTTGTGTTCGCCAAATAAAAAGTACATAGAAAGGGCTTCTATGAATTAAATATGAACGTGTTCATATTTGTCCATTTCTGCCTTAATTGTCTACAAGCATATAAGTGTAAGCTGGGTCAACAATGTGCGTAGCACAGGCGTTAGCCCTTGTTGTTGACGCAGTTTGCACTTATATGCTACAATCTGTCAAGGCAGATAATAAATTCACAATTAAGCTTTTCAACTATGATATTTGCGAGCCCTTTTTATGCATTTTCTAAAGACCATAAACAGTTATTAAATATCCACCCCATATGACCTAAGAATCCCGATATTTTTTTCTTTTCTTCGTCTTATTTCTGCCATGGTTTCATCATGCAGTTGTTTATTATTGAGAATATTACCTATATATTCTTTCCTCTCTTTGCTGCTTTGCTTAATATCTTCACATGATTTGACATAGTCAGCTTCTGTAAAACCGTTTATATTGTGTTCTGCTTTATATAATGCACGTTTAATTGCATTTTTCGCTCTTCTGTCGGCAATTTCATATGGGTCGTCAAGCTCAAAACAAAATAACCCGTCGCGATCATCAATATGCCTGTAAAACTGTACATCAGGTCCAAAAATATCGAGCCCGGAAAAATAAAAAGTATAAAGATAATCTATCACATCACTCAATGTTTGTACTTTTTCAAATTCCGGCAAAACCCACTTTTTAACTTCGTTTAACGCTCTTTCAAATGCGTTTATAATACTTTTGCTTTCAAATTTTGGGAATCCAAAATTCATTATGTTACTTCTGTACTTTCCGTCATAATCATATACGTGACTACGTTTGTAGAACTCCGAAATGCCGATCATCCAATTGCAATTCATTCTCGGACTGCAATTAAGATTAATTTCCGATCTGTATATAGTAGCAATTCCAGCTGTTATATTAAAAACATTTTCGCTTTCTTTCTTCAAACCGATGATTTGAATAAAGCTGTTATCAACAAAGCGTATATAATGCGGATATTTGGTTTTTGCCTTAACAAACCCCAACGGTTCAAGAGCTTCACCAAAAACCTGTTTAAAAGCCGCATTTAAAGTAAGCTTTTTCTTGCCGACCTTGGAATCAGTAATTTTCTTTTTGAAAAACATCGGAATAATATTTGTATCCTCGTCCGCTTCGCTTTCAAAATCCTCATAATCCGAAACCATATATTTCGGCTCGATTCCCAGTACAGAAGCTGCTTCATACAAGGTATCCTCAACAAAAACCCCGTCCTTGTTCCATTTTTCAGAGAGCTGCTCCCACGTTTTTCCCGACGCTAAAAGCTGTTCCCAGCAATCACGTTTTCCCTTTTTGGAAGTACCCTCGTCAAATCCGTACCCCGAACCGTCGCCTACGATAACCGTGTCCGCAGCAGACGAATCTTTATACAATTCCAGTACTGCAAAGTCGCTGTCTACAACGTCCATACTGAAACTGCTTGTTTTCATTTCCGTCGCCGTCTGTTTAGCGTCGGTCTTGACCCGATTAGTATCGTCCCTGTACGCCTCGCAAGTGAGCGTTACCCATTTGCCGCTTTCGGAAAAAGCAAGAATATAACTTACGCTTGATTCTTCCTCAGAGCATGGCACAAAACTACGTTTTTTCATTACATCACAAAATGCTTTTAAAAACTGTTCTCTGCTGCCGTTATTCTTTATTTGAACCAATGAAAAAAATCTGCCCATAAATTTCTCCTTAAATCCTCGAATATTATATGAATTTTGTTGATCAAACTCCGTTAAAAAATACCATAAACAATGTCATTTATCTATGGATATCTGAAATACGGTCATAAATTCGGCGTAAGCGGTCATATTGACTCAGAATTTGTCGTAAAAAAGGAAACGGCGGACAAAAATTTGTCCGCCTAATATCAAACAATATTACCGTTGATCCCTACGTAAATATCCACTAAATTGCTGTTATTAATGTAATAGTAAAAATCTGTTATCGGTTGATAACACTTCCGGGATAAATATGTTTGCATTTTCTTACGTGAATTTTTTAACGTGTCATAAGTTCCGGAGTGTCTTGCTCTCACTGCGTTGAAAAGCATAAGCTGCGGCTTATAAACATAAAACTCGTTGCTTTTAAACTCCTTGCTGACAGGAACAAAAAATTCAAGGTCAAGTATTGTTTCATCCGTTCCATAGGTATTTTCTTTCAGAGAAAAAATGATATTTTCTGTCCGTTCCATTTCAAGAAATTTCAGACTTTCCGATATATGCTCGATCAACTTATCAAGTTTACTGTATGTTGATCTTGTCCTATATGACAGCAGCGATTCAACAGATAAATATTGCTTTTCAATTATTTCCATAACTATCCCATCCTATTACTTAAAAATGATCTGCCAGATGTATCTCCACATTTGATATCCCTCACCGTTTTTTCATTTCGGGGGTAGTATAAATCTTTTTATTCAATTCGTCTACAGATATCTGAAATACGGTCGTAAATTCGGCGCGAGCGGTAGTTTAAGCGTGATTTTATTGTAAAATTTTACTTGATATTTTAATAGTTCTATGTTATAATTAAAAGCAAAGGGAGGCGAAATTATGAAGATTGCCGTATGTGATGACGAAATAATTTTATATGAAGAATTATATACGCTTTTAAACGAATATTCCACATTAAAAAAAGAGCCGATTTTAACTACATATTTTAAAACCGGATATGACCTTTTATCAAGTACTGAGAAGTTTGACATTATATTTATGGACTATCAGATGGACGATATTGACGGATTGGAAACATCCAAACGTCTGCGATTAAAAAATTCAGACGTTACTATTATTTTCCTCACCGCATTTCCTAAAATCGTTTTTCAGTCCTTTGAGGTAAATACGTTTCGTTTCCTTTTAAAGCCGATAAAAAAAGAAGATCTGTTTAAATCTATCGACGATTATCTTGATTCTGTCAGAACAGATGATTTTCTCATATTGAACACTAACGACGGTTCGTGGAAAGTCAGGTTATCTGAAATTATTTATGTCGAATCAAAAGACAAGCACACTATAATACGAACTGTTGACAATCAACTTGAATGCTGCCGATATATGCAGGAGATTGAAAAGATGCTTCCCAAAGACCGATTTACACGTTCTCACAGGTCATGTATAGTAAGCTTTCTCCACATAAGAAATCACGATAATAAAACTATCTATTTTGATAACAACGAACGTGCTTCCATAAGCAGAAGGTATCTGACCGATTTCAAAAAAGCTTTTCAGGAATACATAGTAAGATATAACACAAAGGACTGATATAATGAACACTGTAATCTCAAATGCCGTCTTTATTATCTCGGACTTGCTTCTGCTTGTTAACCTGATTCTCATAAGCAAATCTGCTGATTTGGAAGAATTTAAACCCGGTTGGATTAAATCGCTCTCCGTATCGGTTGTTCATGGAAGTTATACTCTGATTTTCAGTTCATATTTTGCAGAATCATCAAAATTCATGATGACAGTACTGCTTGCCGTATATTATCTGCGTTTTTTGGTTTTTCCGTTTATCTTCACTAAAAAAATAAGGTTTATTTCATTCTATATGCCTTTGCTGCTGATATCCTTGGATTCACTCATGCAAAGCTGTGCCTTATGGATATTTAAGCTTACAGCCTCGAATTTAAACGAATTGACAATAAACAAGGTCACTTCAATGATATTTCAGCTGTTTGTTCTTGGCTTGATTTGCTTTTTAAACAAAAGGGGGCATTTCAAAAATTTAACATTTGCGTTTGAATCGACATCTAAAGCAGTAGGAATATTAATGCTTTTATGCGTTTTTATCATGGAAGGGGCAGTTACGCTAATTTCTTTTGAAACGGATAATATTTCTGTGCAAAAGGAATTCTCGGAATTCTTTTTATTGATCTTAATAATTATTATGTTTGCAATTATGCTTCTGCTGTTCATAAACAGTATGTCAAAAAAGTATTTTCAAGATACGTCCGATTTGCTTTTAAAACAGATCAATACTCAGCTGAAGCATTATGAGGCTTTGGATAATATGAGGAAAGAATTTCACGCTTTCAGGCATGATTACATTAATCATATGCAATGTGTATCAGCACTGATTTCAGCAAATAAGAACGAGGAAGCTGCCCAGTACATAAATAAGTTATCAAAGTCAAAAGCCATAACAGCAAAGCCGTTTGAATGCGGAAATCATATTTTAGATTCGATCCTTACAGAAAAAGCCTCGGCCGCAAAAGAATGCGACACGGAAATACGCTTGGATGGATTGTTTACGCATGACTTTGATCCTGTCGACCTGTGCGTCATTTTTTCCAACGCTCTTGACAATGCCATTGAATCTTGTCGTAAGATCGACGGTCATAAAGTCATTGATATAAAACTGAACACACAACAGGGATATCAATTTATTTCAATCTGCAACCCCGCAAGTGAAGAAAATAACAGACTACTGACAACTAAAGACGATAAAACACATCATGGATTTGGTATTAACAATATGCGGAATGCTGTTAACAGGCATGAGGGAACATTCTGTATAGATAATAGCAATGGTTTGTTTGCCCTTAATATTACACTTAAATTATAACAAAAAGAGGATTCATTGCAGTATGAATTCTCTTTCTAATAATTAAATTGTTGTTCCTGATCATCCTTAATCCCAAGCGACTGTTTCTTCCGATGTATCATTCTCCGCAGCTTGCTGTCCACTGTCCGTCTGACTGCCTTATACTTCTGCGTATAATCATCTTCAATGCACCTACTCAAATTTGCAAATAAACTAAAGATTGTATTGGCAATCACAGCATTCTCAAACTGTGCCATATTGTTCAGCATATTTTGTGCATACTCATTACCATCATTTGCGGACTTTGTAAGCCACTCTACTGCTTTTGTCTTATCTTTCTCAAGTCCCTCTGCTCCAAACAGATAAAGCCTGCCGAGCTGATAGCTTGACCACATATTCTTATCTGCGGATTTTTCAAAGTAGTCAACAGCTTTTTGAACATCATACTTTTCTTTTTGCAGATAAAGCTTGCCAAGTGCATACTGTGTGAATTCGTTATCCTCAGCTAAAAGCAAGTATTTCTCGGCTTTATCCAAGTCCTGCAATACGATCTCGCCCTTGAAATATATCTTGCCGAGCTTGTAACAGGCACAAGTATCTCCGCTGTCAGCACACTCGGTAAGCATAGCAAGTCCTTTGTCAATGTCCTGATCTAAATGCTCACCTGAAATATATTCAAGTGCAAGGAAACATTTTGAATTGATATTCTCAAGCTTTATTGCTTTTTCAAGCATTTTGACCGCCTTTTCCTTATCCTGAGGAATATGCTCACCAAGCAGCAGAGCCTTTCCGTATTCATACAACCCATTCTTGTTATTCATCTCAGCGGAACGTTTGAAGTAATCTATAGCCCTATCCATATCAATGTCAGTTCCGAGACCCTTTTTAAACATAGAGCCCAGTTTGTAATATAGGTTATCGTCAGCCTGCTCCTTACTTTCGAGTTCCAGAAAACCCGATAATGCGGCTTTATAGTATCGTTGAGCGGTTTCCCCACCTTGACTTACATATTCACCTTTGCTGTACATTTGTGCAATAGCATAGGAAGCATATGGCTGTCCCTGTGCAGATGATTTTTGATACCACAAAAACGCCAGCGACAAATCTTTCTCTACGCCGTTGCCGTAGTAATATAAATTGGCAAGGCTGTATTGGGCGAATTTGTTTTTCTGCTTTGCCGATCTTTCAAACCATTCAAAAGCCTTTTGGTAGTTTTGTTCCGTACCTGATCCGTAGCAATATATTTTGCCTA
>OHAI01003468.1_pt1 | contig 10638 bp, 8 predicted proteins | sample 1577091 | NCBI WGS metagenome assembly OHAI01 (sample SAMEA3541548, study PRJEB24748) | human gut metagenome | biome: human gut; feature: human-associated habitat; material: faeces | place: China | collected 2012
GCCAGTAGAGACGCAAAATCTTGCGTCTCACAATCACACCATCCGCCAACCTTTACGCACTATAATATACTGATTATAAATGCCTTTCTCCATCGTGAGACGCAAGATTTTGCGTCTCTACTTTCGCTGTCCGGCGATATGAAATCATCTCCCTTGCTATAAATAACAATGGCGTCCGCCGGTAGAGACGCAAAATCTTGCGTCTCACAATCAATCCATCGCCAACCTTTATACACTATAATATACTGATGATAAATGCCTTTCTCCCTTGTGAGACGCAAGATTTTGCGTCGCTACTTTGTGGGGGCGGAGATCCTACCTGAACAGGTGAATACACCTCCGACATTGCTTTTTTGCCTCATTATCGTCTCCTCAACCCTCTTGCTCATTGTCGCTGTCATGTTGTAAAACGTTTTCTACTGATGCTGTCTGTAATATCATGCATAAAAGCCCCTACCGACTTGTCTGACGGCAGCGGCTGGTGCGGATGGAACATAACGGTTTGTCGGCGAATTGAAAAATAAATGAGGAGCCGTGTTTCGCCAAACATGACTCCTCATAAGATTATTAACCTAACGAAGCTTATTATTCACGTATCTTCACAGACACACATTTATATAGAATGTTTACCACTATATGGTCGCAAAGTTAACACGTCCGCATGGATTTATACAATACGTATTTTGCATATGATGATTCTATCCTGATTGTTGATGTCAAACGTGTTCTTAAATTGTTTTGTGTCTTTCACACATATAATAATAACAACAAAGGTACAGGAAATACTAAAAATATAATGTTAAAAGATACAAAAACACTGTATATTTTTTGAATTTCGCAGGCTGGCAGGAGCTATGTCACAATCTGTACGACATATTGATGCCAGCCTGCGGATGTTTTCGTGATAAGTACTATTGTATTTTCTGTTCTTTCACGTTGAATCCCGACAGTTCTATGAAGGCGTTTCCGCCTCTTGCGTCGGCAGCGTTCCAGCTCACGTCAACGGTGCGGCTTTCGCCCGGCATGAGGTGGAAGTAGTTGTCGGAGTAGCTCACCGGCAGAATCTGTCCGCCGTCCCCTGCCTTCAGGTTGAGCCTTATCATCATCGCCGGAGTGTCCGACGGGTTTGTCAAGGTCACTGTTGAGCGTGTTCCCGTGGACTTTACCGATGTCCGGAGAGCGGTCTGCGGCAGTGTGTTCAGCTCCTGAAGGTTGCCCTCATCGTTGGATGCCACGTAGAAGTTGTGCGACAGTGTGCGTCCCTCCGCGTCGTTGAGCCACAGACGTATGAAGTATACGTTGCCGCCGTTGAGGCTCACCTTGTCGTCCACATGCAGTCCCTCGGGCACTACGGTTGAGTCGTCGTCGCTGCTGACTGTCGCCTGCATGGTTTTTACAGTGCGTCCCCTGACGTCGGTAATCTCCACTTTGGCGGTCAGTCCGGTGCGGTTGCCTGCGCACAGGTTCACCACTTCCACGTTGCGGGTCGATGCGTTCCACTGTATGTGGAGCGGCTCGCAAGCCTTCTTGCATCCGAAGAAGGCAGCCGTAGGTTCGAAATAATAGTCGTAGCACTGCCATGTCATGCTCGGCCAGCAGGCGTGACTCATCCATATGAGGAGCCCCTGCCGGTCGCGGCTTCCCGACTCATACATCGCCCGGTAGCCGTCGTAGTTCTGCCATTGAGCCAGCTTTGTGAACGCGGCGGCGTTGTCCGGCTTGCCGAAAGCCTTCTCTATTATGGCGTTGAACGTCGCTCCCCGCTGTGCGCCCTGCATGCAGTAGTCGTGCTGTCCCCACTCGTCGCCCTGGGGCCACAGTGCCTCCGGTCGCAGCGTGCGTGCCAGTCCCTCGTATGTCATCACGTTCGGCATGCCCCGCTCAGAGTGCAGTTTGCCCGTCTGACGGTCGAAGTATTCCTTCGGAGGCAGTGCCCAGTAAGGACCGTGACCGCTCACTCCGTCGTCGGCTGAGCTTGAGATGTATCCCAGTCCGGGGTGCAGCGTCTTCACAAAGTGGCGCAGCCGTCTGTCGATAGACTCTGGCGGATAGCCCTCGTTTCTGCCGCAGTAGATGCCGATTGACGGATGGTTGCGTATGCGTTTCACGTAGTCGTCGGCGTTGCTCAGGAACATGTGCTCGTCGAGAGGGTCGGGACCGTCAGCCGGGTTGGCGAGCCAGAAGTCCTGCCACACCATTATGCCGTATCTGTCACAGGCTTCGTAGAACTCCTCGTCGCCTGTCTGTCCCACCCAGTTGCGTATCATGTTGAAGTTCATGTCGCGGTGGTTTCTCACCGCAATGTCATATTCGCGTCCGCGGTAGCACAGGTTGTTCTCGCTGAATCCCCAGTTGCCGCCCAGCGGTATGAACCGTCTGCCGTTGATGTATATCTTCAGCTGCGTGTCCATGTCCTTGTAGTCCATCTGGCGTATGCCCGCCTTGAATGTCACGGAGTCTGACGTTCCCCTCTCCGTAACGAACTCGAAGCCCGCGTCATAGAGGTAAGGCGTGCCGTATCCGTTGGGCCACCACAGGTTCATGCGGCGGTTGCGCAGCTCCGGAAACTCCTCAGGCAGGAAGGCTATCTCCTGCACCGCGTATGTGGGGAGCACCACGCGCTTCTCTATCTTCAGCCCTCCTATCCATCCGCGCAGTGTTCCGCTGACGCTGTAAGGCATGTGGTTGGTCAGTATGACCGACGGTGTGATGGTGGCTGCGGTGTCGGGCAGTGCCAGCTCGGAGGTTATCAGAGGGTCGCGCATGGTCACCGCTCCGGAGGCGGAGAGCCACACGTCGTTCCATATACCTATGTTCCTGCCGCGTATTGTCGATATCCAGTCCCATCCGATGGTGGCGTGGAACGTCGGGTTGTCGTATCCCAGAAGACCTCCGTTGAAGTCAGTGTCCTTGCGGTATTTCTCCTTCACCGCTCCCGGATGGGCGTTCTTGATTATCCTCACGGCGAGCACGTTGCGTCCGTCGCGCAGCAGCGGTGTGATGTCGGAGTGTCCGCGCATGAACGCTCCGTCTATTCTTGCCGCCTGCCTGCCGTTGATGAAGACGTCGGCTTTCCAGTTTATGCCGTCGAGATTGAGCATCACGCGCTTGCCTTTCATGTGTTGCGGCAGGTCGAACTCGGTGCGGTACCAGAAGTCGGAGTTGAAGAACGACTCGGAAATCTGCATCAGATTGTCGGCGTAATTGGGATTGGGGAGAGCTCCTATGTTCACGTAGCTCATCAGAACCGTTGCGGGCACGGTGGCTACAGCCCACGAGCTGGCGTCGTATCCGGTGGAAGATATGGCGCGCCAGTCGCCCTTCACCTCCGAGGCACGCTGTATGCGCCAGTCTCCTCCGTTGAGAGAGAAGCGGCTGTCGCCGCCCCCTTTCACGGGCTGGGGCTTCGCTGTGAGTCCTCCGCGACCCATCACCTCAAGCTCGCTGAGCACATACGGGGCGGCTGTGGCTCCCTTGAGCATCAGCACCCGCACATATCTGCCCTTGCCTCCGGGACACGCCACCTCGTCGGTCTTGCCGTTGCCGGCAGGCAGCTGCGCCACGGTCTTCCAGTTGCGTGCGTCGTCCGACGACTCTATGCGTCCGCTGCGCGCCTTGTTTATCCAGTGAAGCCTCACCTTGTCGAACTCGCACTGTGTGCCGAGGTCCACGTAAACCCATTGCGTCCCGGCTTTCGCGCTCATCCACGCGCTGCCGAACTGCGATGACGGCAGCACGTCGGTGACAGCCCGGTCGCCGTCGAAGAACTTTATCTCCGTCACGGTCCAGTGCACTGCTCCGGGCATGGAGAGCTCCACCTTCAGGTTGTCGAAGCTCACGTCGCCCGTGCCCAGGTCTATCACCGCCTCGATGTTGCGTGTCGGGAGCATCGGACCCTCGTCGGTGTTCTTGTTCGGGTCGCTGTGCGCCTTGCTCTTCGACGCCTTTCCCGGCAGTCCTTTGCCGGTGAGCTTTCCGAGTGTCCGCCGTGCCGCGCCTTTCTTTCCGCCGGTCAGCGAGCTTACGGTGATGGCGTATCCGCCCTTTGACCGCTCGCTGTAAGCCATGCTGCATACTATCTTCACACGGTTCGCACTCACCTTCATGTTGTGCCACCGGTAGCTGATGAAAGCCTTCTCGCCCATCAGGATGTTGCGCGTGTACTCGCCTCCGTCTATCGCCCACTCCCTCTCACGGCGCGGAAGCGTTCCGCTGTTGGTCTCCGCCGTGAGGTAGGGCGGCTGCGTCTTGTGCACGATGCCGTCGGTGACGAGCTGCGCCGTGAGGTTGTAGTCGTGCGAGGACGAGGCGTAAGCCATGCGCCGCAGTGCGATGTTGCGGTAGGAACCGTCGGTGGTGAGCAGCGGTGCGAAGCTCTCTCCGGGCGCACCTGGATATATGCCGACAGGCGCGTTCCTGCCGTCGTCGAAGCTTGATAGCATCAGTGACAGCGACATGATGGCTGCCAGATGCGCTGGTTGTCTGTATTTCATATTTTTGTATAGATGTTTTGTCTTTCTGTATCCGTCCCTTGTGTCACAGACTTCCGGTAATGTGGTCTCGATGGCTGTGCACTGTCATGTGGCGGGCATGCCTCGCGCAGAGGCGTACAGCCATGCGTTCGTGACCTTAAATTTACGCCTTTATTTGTCAGAATGACAGACTGTGTAACATTAATTTACGTGAATTAACATTAATTCAATACTGTCTTGCGCCTCTGTCCATGTTTTTGAATAAAACAGGCTGCGCTCGGCAATCAGAGAGCAAGCTCTCATTGCGCTCACTGGCACTGTTTTTAAAACAAATTCTCAAATATATATAAATCTAAGTCATTATGAAAACAATCAAAATGCTTTTTAGTGTTCTCATCGCTTCCACAGTGCTTTGCTCATGTTCCAATGACGAAGAGTACAGCCCGATGGTCGCCTCGTCCGTTCTTAACTCGCTTTATGTCTCTGTCTCGGACAAACAAGGTGAGCCGATGAATAGTGCGGAGTTGCTTTCCGATGGCGGCTTTTCCGTTATTGAAAAGAAGTCAAAGAAAAGGGCAAAAGTGGCAGTCCGTGATTATGAAGGAACGTAAATGCTTGCCTTTGACGTTGGTTTGCCCGACATGAAATATATGGTGTTCAATAAGGACAGGACAGAGGCACAGGGAACAGTAGAGTTGGTGATGAATATCAAAGGTATGAAAATGCCTATGATTGTGAACTTTATTTTTACATCCTCGAAGGATGCCGCCATGTTCGGAGGGAGCGGTATCAGAATTAAGTCCATAGAGTATTCAAATAAGACAATACTTCCTACCGAAAAAATAGGTGTCAATTACATCAGGATAAGATATGACGGTAAGAATACCGCCATAGAGCCTTGGTGATATACTAAGATGTAAAATTAATTATTATGCAACAGACTCTCTTTATCATAATATTGGTAATTGTTCTTATCTTGGCATACGGATGGAAGAAAAAGAGGGAGAACAAAATGAACGATGATTTGGACGTCCTCATTGCCGCCGACGATTGGGACGGTGTGTGCCGTATCCTACGCAAGCAATTGATTATTTGGGGCTCTTTGTTTATGTTTTCTATGGTGGTGTTGGTCGTCAGAATAATGGATGGCGGACAATTCTATACTCATATAATTGTATGCGCTTTCTTGGCATGGAGATTCTTGAAGGTGTTACACCTTTATATAATATCATACCAAAACAAGAAAACAATGGAAGGTTGTGATAATATGCCTCCGCAAGTGTCTGTCTGCGATTTCTTGCATGACTGCAAAGTCACCCGTATAGATGTTGGTTCAACTGAGATAAAGCAGTTGTGGCTTGACGCTTATGAAAGAGGACGGCGGGAAGGATTTTGTCCTGTATTGTTGGCTGAGACTGAATATTTTTGTTACAATTTTGATGACAATTCCGAGTGGTTTGACGAGAACGGGTTCTGGGAGTGGAAGTCAAAAGTATTGAATGCTGACATTAATTACGGCTCGTCTGTCCTTCAGGAGCGAATAAGACAAGTAAAGGAGACGTATGATGATGAAGAATGGCAAAACTATGTTGTAGGGACAGACGAGCGTCTGGAGCCGGTCAATGATTTTGATATTGTAGAAGGAGCAGAACTGTATCTTGTTGAAGTTCCTGTAAAAGAGCCTTGGCAAGTGTTTGCTTACATACCAGTAGGCGACTGGAATGAATGTCCTATGGCTGAAGAGCATATGGCAATAGCCAGATATTGGTATGAGAGATATGGCGCGCGCGTGGCATATATCTCGGATGATGTGATAGGATATTATTTGCCAAGTCCTGTGACTGGCGATACGATGTCAGTTGCTGAGGAGCATCTGGGATATAGTGCGGACGTTTTACAAGACGGCAGCCTCACATCACTTGCTTTTCAAATTAAAGAATCAACTGTCTGGCATTTTTGGTGGGACTAAGCAGACAGCGGTTTGTTGAAATATTGGATAAAGCCGCTTATCTTCATCCATATTTCAACGAACTGCCTGATTAATCTGACACTCTCATTTATGACAAATTCTCTCCCTGTTTCATCATATTTCGTTTTTTATCCATATCTTTGTATAAGATAAGCTTCGGCTCGGCAATATCAAGTCCGGTAAAACTGCGTTTTCCCGTCTTGCTGCCGCACTCGCCTTGCGTTATTTTTGTATAGGATAAGCTGCACTCGGGAAATAGAAAGCAAGCCTTATTTCCTCGTTTGCGTTATCTCAGAAAAAGTATTTAATGATTGAAAATATGACGAAAAAAGAAAGATACAGATACGTACTCGATTATTTCCGTGCCAGAACACCGGAGGTCACTACCGAACTCGAGTTCGGCAGCGTGTTCCAGTTGCTTGTGGCTGTTATACTCAGTGCGCAGTGTACAGACAAGCGTGTGAACCAGATAACACCTGCTTTGTTCGAACGCTATCCCGACGCCGCAAGCATGGCGGAGGCAGATGCCGACGAGATTTTCGAATATATAAGGAGCGTTTCTTACCCCAACGCAAAGGCTAAACATCTTGTAGAGATGGCGCGAATGCTTGTGAACTGTCATGGCGGAGAGGTGCCCGATGATTTCGACCGGCTGCTCAAGCTTCCGGGAGTGGGGCGCAAGACTGCCAATGTGATGCAGGCTGTGGCGTTCGGGCGTTCGGCTATGGCTGTCGACACGCATGTCTTCCGTGTGAGCCACAGGCTCGGGCTTGTGCCGCGCACTGCCAACACGCCGTACAAGGTGGAGCAGGAGCTTCTCAGGAATGTGCCTGCGGACGACGTACCGCGCGCCCATCACTGGCTGCTTCTTCACGGACGCTATGTGTGCACGAGCCGTTCGCCCCACTGCTCAGAGTGCGGACTGTCGGATGTATGTCCCAAGCGCATGGAAGGGTCACGGCTGTGAGCGGACGCGGTGTCGCTTGTGCTTACTGTCAGCTCAATACCGCAGTCTGACGGAAATACGAATACAAATTTAAAACAACAGACAGACAACAATGGATGCAAAGAGAATACTTCAGTTTCTGAAAGACATTTCGGCAAATAACAACCGCCAGTGGTTTGCCGAACACAAGGACGAATACACGGCGGTGAGGACAGATTTTGAGAACGGTGTGGCTCAAGCCATCACGCGGATAGCCGCTTTCGACCCGAGCGTCGCCCACATAACGGTGAAGGACGCCACCTACCGCTTCTATCGTGACACACGTTTCTCTGCCGACAAGTCGCCTTACAAACGCCATCTCGGCGCCTATATAGCGGCTCATGGCAGAAAGGCTCTGCACGGCGGATATTACATTCATCTGGAACCGGGACACTGCCTCGTGTCGTGCGGCAACTACTGGCTGCCCACCAACATCCTCACTTCGTGCCGCAATGAGATTATGGGTAATATCGGGGAATGGCTTAAATGCGTGGAGAACGACGCCTTCCTTAAAATGTTCGGACGTCCCGGATGCGGTGACTGGGACTCTGCCAGCGGATTCGGGCTGGAGCATCTGAAGACTTGTCCTTCCGGCTTTCCGCGCGACTACGAGCATATAGAATATCTGCGCATGAAGGACTTCTGCTGCTGGAAAGCCGTGCCTGACACTTTCTTCGAGGGCGACCGGTGGCTTGGAGAAATGGAGAAGATATTGAAGGTTGGCAAGCCTATGATGGACTTCATCAACAATGTGATTGATGATTACGAATGAAGCCGAACGGTAGGATACAGCAGTTCCCGCTGTTGCGTGTGGCTCTGATGCTCGTTGCAGGCATAGTCGCGGGCGATGCGCTGTATGGAGCGGTGGGGCAGTCTGTATGGATGCTGTCTGCCGTGGCGTTGCTTCTGTTGTCATTCACGCTCTGGCACCGGCCCATAACGCAGAGTTGTGTCATCATGGCAGTCATTGTTCTTGCCGGTGCATGGCGTGTCACGGTGCGGCGCGGCGATGTCTGCATGACGCTGCCAGACAAGCCTGTGTGCTATGAGGCTGTAGTGGCGTCCAGACCGGTGGCGCACGGTAAGGTTGTGAGATGCGACCTTCTTGTCTCCAACGGCGCGCTTGTCCGCCGCAAGATAAAGGCAAGCATACTTTGCAATGAGCGTGACGGGCGTGCCCGAAGACTCACTGTCGGTGATGGCATGCGTATAGTGTCCGAGCTGCGTGAGCCGGAGAATTATCATAAGGACTCGAATTTAGACTACCGCAGATGGATGTCTGTCCACGGATTCGTGGCGACAACGTTTCTCCTTCCGTCCTCATGGCAGAGCCTTCCTGTGAGTCTTGACAGTCTGTCGCGTACGGACAGGCTCTCGCTGAGAGCCATGCGCCTGCGTGAGACGCTTCTCAGCCGCATACACTCATTGCGCGGAATGTCTGCCGAAGAGCGTGCTGTAGTAGCCGCGATGACCCTCGGCGACAAGTCCGGACTTACCGGTGAACTGAAAGAAACCTACTCCGTGACCGGCGCGTCTCACGTCCTTGCCCTCTCCGGACTGCATCTCGGCATAATATACTTCATTCTCACACTCCTCTTTTCCCGCCGCCGTGTTCACGCCATGGGGCAGGCTGCCGTTGTGGTGACCATCTGGGGCTATGTCTTCATGGTGGGTCTGCCGGCGAGCGCGGTGCGTGCCGCAACAATGTTCAGCCTGTGTTCGCTCGTCTCCATGCTCAACCGCGACAGGATGTCGCTCAACACCATTTCCTTCGCAGCCGTAGTCATGCTTGCGGCAAATCCTCTTTATCTGTGGGATGTAGGCTTTCAGATGTCTTTCATGGCGGTCATCGGCATATTGGTTTTCTACAATCCTTTCTACCGTTGTCTTTCCGGTCGGCGTGTGTGGGGCGTCCGCATGTTCCGCAGGCTGTGGGCATTGACGTCGGTGTCAGTGGCGGCTCAGTTGGGTGTCGCGCCTCTCATAGCCTACTATTTCGGGCGTTTCTCGTGCTATTTCATTCTTACCAACATTATTGCCGTCCCGCTCACGACTCTCATTATCTACTTCACTTTCATTATGTTTGCCCTTACTCCTCTGCCTGTTTTGCAGGGGTGGGCAGGCGAGGTGCTTCTCAGGCTTGTGTCGTGGCTAAACGGCGGATTGGAGCTTGTTGCCTCTCTGCCCGGCGCCTCGATAGACGGCATACGCATGAGTGTGCCGCGTGTGGCGTTGGTGTATGTCATCATAGCCTGCACCTATGGTCTTGGCATATATGCGGTGCGTCTTCACCGTTCCGCCTCCTATATGCGGAAATAGTCCTCCAGTTCCTTTTCGGCGCTCCCGTCGCTGTTTGACAGGTCTTTTATTATCACTCCGTGCTCCAGCAGCACCACCCGTGTAGACAGGTCTACCGTGTGCTGGAGGTTGTGGCTTTATATGAATATTGTTGCACCGCTTTCTTGATTGTAGTCTCTGATAATCTTTTTCAGCATCATCTGACTGCTCGGGTCGAGGAAGTTGAACGGTTCGTCAAGCACGAGCAGCTGCGGGCGGTTGAGCATCGCCGCTATTATTCCTATCTTCTGTTTGTTGCCTGCCGAGAAGTCGCGTATGAATTTCTTCTGTCCGAGAATCTCGTTGCCCATGAACGCCTCAAAGCTGTCTATGCGTTCCTGTGTCTGCTCTTTCGTCATGTCGCATACACGGCCTATGAAGCCGAAATACTCCTCCGGTGTAAGGAAATCTATGAGGAAGCTCTCGTCTATGTATGCTCCCGTGTATCTCTTCCATTCCTCGCTTTCGGAAGGGTCAATCTTCAGCGTGGCGTCCGTGCTGCTCTCTGTTGGCGTGTCGAACGTCATGCAGACGCTTCCTTCGTTTGCCTCTGTCAGGTCGAGCATAAGGCGGAAGAGAGTGGTCTTTCCTGCACCGTTGTTGCCAAGCAGACCTATTATCTGCCCTTTCGGCACGTTGAAGTCGGAGATGTCGACGGCAGTCTTGTCGCCGTATTTCTTTTTCAGATTGCTGATGTTTATTTCCATTTTACTTTCGGTATGTCTTTTCTTGTTGCATGCCGGTCATGCCGGTTGTCCGTCCGTATCGCCCGACGGATTGTCCTTACGTTTTCAGAGTGTAGCTTATATTTTGCAAAGATAATGCAAACGAGCGGAAAGAGAGCTTGCTCTTGATTTCCCGAGTGCAGCTTGTCT
>OHAI01003472.1_pt1 | contig 10627 bp, 9 predicted proteins | sample 1577091 | NCBI WGS metagenome assembly OHAI01 (sample SAMEA3541548, study PRJEB24748) | human gut metagenome | biome: human gut; feature: human-associated habitat; material: faeces | place: China | collected 2012
ATTTTCTGTGGGGGAGCACACATACTACCGGGAAGCGGTGGAGGATCTGTGCCTGACCATGAAGCCCTGCCGGTACGAGCTGGATCTGCGGGCCACCCAGGAGGACGCGGCGGAGCTGAGGGCCTATCTAGCAAAGCATCTGCGCCCCGGAGAGACCGTGGAACTGTGGAACCTGTGGGTGGGGGACGGCCCCGCGCGGCCGAGGCGCTTTTCCGGCGCCCTGGGGGATGTGGAGCTGGACACCCTGAAGCAACTGGAGGAGAACTTCCAGACCTGCCTGACCATTCGTATTTGACCGGGGGCGCAGCCCTCTGGAAAGGAGTATATTATGCCGAGCAATCGCATCGGACGCATCAACGAGGAGATCCAGCGGGAGCTGGCCGCCCTTATCCGCACCGTGAAAGACCCCCGGGTGCACGGCCTGGTGTCCGTCACGGCGGTGGACACCACCCCGGATCTCCGCTACGCGAAGATTTACGTCAGCGTGCTGGACAAGAGCGACGTGAAGGAGGTCGTCAAGGGCCTGAAGTCCGCCGGGGGCTACCTGCGGCGGGAGCTGGGCCGGGCCCTTTCGCTGCGCTACACCCCGGAGCTGCAGTTTGTGGAGGACGACTCCATCGACACCGGCGCCCACATCTTGAGCATGCTCCGCAACCCGGAGGTGGTCAAGCCCGCCAACCCGGCCAATGCCCACATCGAGCTGGACGGCGAGGAGTGAGCGCCATGACCGTGAAGGAGACCGCCGCCTTTCTGCGGCAGCATGACAACTATCTGATCCTCACCCACAAGCGCCCCGACGGGGACACCATTGGCTGCGCCGCCGCCCTGTGCGAGGGGCTGCGGGCCCTGGGCAGGACGGCGTTCTCGAATAGCATCTTCATCATGTTCCACGACGATTACCGTGTTCCCCAAATTACGCAAGTGAATCAACGTATTTAACAGACGCTCATTATCGCGTTGGTGCAAACCGATAGAAGGCTCATCCAACACATACATGACCCCCACTAAGCCCGCACCAATCTGACTCGCAAGACGAATACGTTGCGCTTCACCGCCCGAAAGGGTCTCGGCTGAGCGAGAGAGGGAAAGATAATTCAACCCCACATTCACTAAGAATTCTAACCGCTCTTTGATCTCTTTCAGGATTTTTTCCGCAATTTGTGCTTTTTGACCGGTTAAAGTAAGCCCTTGGAAAAACTCAAGGCTTTCACCAATGCTTTTCTCTGAAATTTGTGGCAAGTTAACGTTACCGATATACACGTTGCGAGCTTCTGGAAGAACACGGGAGCCACCACAATCTGCACAAGGGCGGTTACTGATATTTTTCGCCAATTCTTCGCGCACAGACATGGATTCCGTTTCTTTATAACGGCGCGCCATATTATTCAAAATCCCTTCAAAAGGATGTTTGCGGATCACCACATCGCCACGGTCGTTCATATATTGGAATTCAATTTCTTCCTTGCCTGAACCGTGCATCACAATATCTTTAATTTTTTGTGGCAAATCTTCGTATGGCGTTTCAATATCAAATTTATAATGTTTCGCCAACGAGGTAAGCATTTGATAGTAATAGAAATTGCGACGATCCCAACCTTTCACCGCACCACCTGCGAGGGAAATACTTTCATTTTGCACCACGCGGCTTTCATCAAAGAACTGCTGAACACCTAAGCCATCACAAGTCGGACACGCCCCTGCTGGGTTATTAAATGAGAATAAGCGAGGCTCTAATTCTGGTACAGAATAGCCACAATGCGGACAAGCAAAGTTTGCCGAGAAAACTAATTCTTCAGCCTTAGGATTATCCATATCAGCCACAACTGCTGTACCCCCAGAAAGCTCCAAAGCTGTTTCAAAGGATTCCGCCAAACGTGTGGCTAAATCTGACCGCACTTTAAAACGGTCCACCACCACTTCAATGGTATGTTTTTTCTGTAAAGCAAGTTCTGGCGGATCAGATAAATCACAGATTTCACCATCAATTCTTGCGCGAATATAACCTTGTGCCGCCAAGCTATCTAACAGCTTAACATGCTCACCTTTACGGTTTTTTACCACAGGCGCAAGCAACATCATTTTGCTTTCTTCAGGCAAGCTTAGGACTTTATCCACCATTTGGCTGATGGTTTGTGCCGTTAATGGCACATCATGATCAGGACAGCGTGGCTCCCCTACGCGAGCAAACAGCAAACGCAGATAATCATAAATTTCTGTGATCGTGCCCACTGTTGAACGCGGGTTATGAGAAGTGGATTTTTGCTCAATAGAAATCGCCGGCGACAAGCCCTCAATCGAATCCACATCCGGTTTTTCCATCAAAGAAAGGAATTGACGCGCATAAGCAGAGAGCGATTCTACATAACGGCGCTGCCCTTCCGCATAAAGCGTATCAAATGCTAAAGAAGATTTGCCCGAACCGGACAAGCCTGTAATCACAATTAATTTATCGCGCGGAATGGTTAAATTGATGTTTTTGAGGTTGTGAGTTCTAGCCCCACGAATGTCGATAGTATCCATAAAAAAAGCGATTGCCTTAAGAAAATAAATTCAAAAATTGCGACCATTATCGCATATTTCAATATCTGTGCAAATATCCAGTTAATTTTTATGGATCTTTTGTTTCTTTTAAGGCAAAATAGCCAAAATTTTTCATCTTATTTCTAAAATATAGAGGATTCTATGGCAGGTATTAATAAAGTAATCATCGTGGGTAATTTAGGTAATGATCCTGAAATCCGCACGATGCCAAATGGCGAAGCGGTAGCGAATATCAGCGTGGCAACAAGTGAAAGCTGGACAGATAAAAACACAGGTGAACGCCGTGAAGTGACCGAATGGCACCGTATCGTGTTATATCGTCGTTTAGCGGAAATTGCGGGTCAATACTTACGCAAAGGTTCACAAGTTTATGTTGAAGGTCGTTTAAAAACCCGCAAATGGCAAGATAACAACGGCCAAGATCGTTACACCACTGAAATCCAAGGTGATAACTTACAAATGTTAGGTGGTCGCAATCAAGAGATGGGCGGTTATGCACCTGCACAATCAGCACCACAACCAAGCTATCAATCTCGTCCAGCACAATCTGCGCCAGCGCCACAAGCTGAGCCACCAATGGACGCATTTGATGACAACATTCCATTCTAAATTGTATTAATATAAGATTATCTATACGAAGAGAGACCGTTCATTGAAGGGTCTCTTTTTTATCTCTCATTTTGACATCAATTATTCGTACGCCTTATCTCGCTCAAGCACTAAAACGCAATAAATATTCAATTTATTGCACCGTATCCGAATCTAATGTATCTTTATTTGAATACTGGAAAATAGTATAGATATCAAGGAGAACATTTCTTAGATGGGCAACATCACTCGAATCAGGAAAAAGAAAACGATGTATCTTTGCTTTATTTCCTTTGAACATCTTCAGGAGTAAGAATATATGGAAAATTTTAAACAAATCCTTTCGAAATTATCTGTTATTTTTTTATTATTCTATTCGCAAAATATATTTTCCATGACACAAACAGAAATCCAATTGGAAAAAGCTTATTTAGCAGAAATGATTGATATAGCATCTGAAATTATGGAGAAAAAACAATCTATTGATCCTGATTCATTGCAATATAAACGTAGGAATATCAAGGTTCTTACTCATACAAACATGAAAAACGGTTATACAAGCTACACTTTAGAAAAATCAAAAGTTCATTTGGTTGTACCTAAAGAGTTAAAACAGAATACAAAACTTAATCTCTATTGGGATGAAAGTGAAGATGCAATAAATATCCGATTTGACAAAGATGAATTGACAAAATACTTTCATCTGAATCTTAAAAAAAGTGAGGAAAAATCAGAAACATTGAGAACAGTTTTTGATGAAACCACATATTTTTTCACTTCCTATGAATTTTCTATCGATAAATACCCTAACGTTACCATTGAGTTTCGTCTCTACCATTCACCTGGTACGACATTCAGATTGGACTACCCGACTGAATTTACGCGGATTTTGATTTATAGAAAAATGTAATAGACGATGTTTCCTTATACCGTTTCTAACTTGGGCGACATTGTTCCACCACCGACCGCTCTTTGCCCCTCAAAAAAGAACCTAGACACCTAATTTTAGGTTCGGATTATTATTCAATTTCGTTATAACTAAAAATCAGCATATATAGTTAACAGTTCTTTCGGTTTTGCTATGTGGTTTGCTACATTTTTACCATCTTATTTTAACTAGAGGTACAACTATGCAGCATCGCGATCTTTATCCCCACGAAATCTTACAGGATGTTATTGATAAAAGTTATGCTAAGTCGCAAGGACACCTAAAAACACTGGCTATTTTAAGTTTTTTAGGTGGCGGCTATGTGAGTTTTGGTTATATGGCCTATTTAAAAGTCGTGAGCGGTATTCCTCCTGAGTGGAGCGGGCTATCAACATTACTTGGTGCTGCCGTGTTTCCTATTTGTTTGATTTGTATTCTAGTCGGTGGTGGTGAATTGGCCACGGGAAATATGATGATGATGGCATTAGGCCGTTTAACAAAAAGAGTAAGCCTTCAAAAATTATTTCGTAACTGGATTGTCGTGAGTTTAGGCAACCTGCTCGGTGCGCTGTTTATGGCCTATTTCTTAGGGCATTATGTCGGTTTATCAGAAGGTGCTGCCTCTGCTAAAACCATTGCAATTGCCGAGGCTAAAGTGCAAATGGATTTTGGTCGTGCCTTTATTTCTGCCATAGCCTGTAACTGGATGGTCTGCATGGGTATTTGGTTCTATTTTGGCGCCAAACAAACCTCCGGTCGTATCCTAGCCATATGGTTCCCAGTGATGATTTTTGTGCTTATCGGATTACAACACTTTGTCGCCAATATGTTTATTATTCCTGCAGGGATTTTTGCTGGTGCTAATGTAACTTGGAGCCAATTCTTCTTCAATATGATTCCTGTCTTTTTAGGCAATGTCACGGGTGGTGCAGCATTTGTCGGCGCATCTTATCTTTATGCCTATCGTCACTTATTAAAAGAAGATTATTGTATTTAGTAAACGAAAATCTGCCTGCACTTTGGCGTGAAAAAGGTCTTTTGAAATGTCAAAAGGCCTTTTATTCTCTCTAAAATGTATTGAATTGCCTTTTAATTACCCCCCCTCCTCAAATAGTGTAAAGTTGCACTTTACACTAAAAGCATGTAAACTCATCTATTAAGATCAATATGGAAAGAAAAGTATTAGCAGAATTTCCATGTTATTTAGCATTCTCAAATTTACAGTAAGGAAGAAATCACATGCCGAAGATGAAAATTTCTAGACTGATGTTTTATAGCACTGTTTTAACTAGTGTTATGTTGTCTTCTTGCAGTCAAGACGCCCAAACCCACTCAGCAGTAGAAAATACAGCAAGCAATTATGCTCAAAATGCGGCAACGTATTGGACTGAGCAGCCATTTTGTAGTGGGCGTTACCAAATTAACTTACCATCTAACCGTATAAGTGGAACTGGTTGGCTTAAATACAATGGTTGGCAGATAAGAGTGCGACCAGATTATTGGAATCTGAAAGTAGAATCCGTATTAGAGGTTAAAGAAAAAGGATATAACGGAAACGAGAGTTTTATAGAAAACCGCACGGTTATTCCTAATAAAGCGATAGCGATGGTCACACAGGCTCCTGGTTCATGGGAACACTCGGTGTCAAAGCATCTAAAAGGCATGATCTATTATGTCAATTTCTATTTCAAGTTAGGCAAGAATGATGCCTATTCCATTCAAACTCTTTCAAGCATTATGCCTGTTAATGGCAAAGCTCCCCCAAACCTTAAGCAACTGGAAAAAAGTAAAGCTGATGAAGCTATTAAGCGTATACGGAATGATTTTTTCGACAAGCTGAGAGATCGTAAAGATACTGAAATGCCACAGCAACAAGGTGTCTGTTTAACAGAAGGATTTATTGCCGATAAGGGAACTGAGCCGTTTTTTGGCAGTGCGGGCATCAAAATCAAAGACTATAAAGACGTTTATGCCGAGCTAACGACAGGTGGATCTTTGGAGGAAGGTGATAAACCGCTATTAGAACGCGATCTTTTCACTAAAGATAGTGCTTTAGATAAACTCTTCTCATGGGCGAAATACAGCACCATCCGCAAAGGAAAGCGCAACATCAATGGCATGGCGGGCAGTGAAAAACTGGTTAAGTGGCAGGGAAATCGATATCTATTTATCTGGGAAAAAGAGGATGGCAGTGTGAGATTTAAGATGACTTTCGGTGCCAATGAGAAAAATACCAAGGGTTCGCCACTCAGTGAGAAAGAGGCTTTAACCGCTTGGGATGCAATATTGCCGACATTGAAAAAACGACTTTAAATGGATTACCACTGCTAAATTGAAGTAAAAATAAACGCGGTCAAGTTTGAAGGTCAGTTGCAAAAACATCTCAAAATTTGACCGCTCTTTTAAATCAAAAGCCTTCAAAACTTAGCGCATTGAGATTTTTATTATTAGTATTAAATTAAAAAAATCTAATGTGGCTTGCCTTGTAAATAATTGTAGAGATCCAATTGAAGAATGGATAAACTGAAATCATCAGCAATTTTCGAAAATCTTCAGTTAGAGATGTAAAAGACCTGTCTCAATTTAGTCGCAAATCAACCTTATTTTAAATACTCGCCAAATAGCATGCTCAAAGAGGAAAGTTACAATGGCTATTTTTAACAAATTTCAACGTGCCAAGCAGGTTGCAGAAATCTTATTACGTTATGGTTTAGATGAGTTTTTTGAACGCAGTAATTTAGAGAAGTGGTTACCGGAATCCCTTTCAAATAAGTTAGCCAATGAATCAAGTGGAAGCGTGTCTGTATATGAACGTATCCGTCGAGCGATGGAAGAGCTGGGCACAACTTACGTTAAATTAGGGCAGATGTTAAGTGATCGCCGCGATTTGCTACCAGTTGAAATGATTACTGAACTACAAAAATTGCAAGATAAAGTAGAAGTTCAACCCATTGATATTGCAGAAAAATTTCAGCGTGAATTAGGCATAGATATTCATGAACATTTCGAAACGCTTGCTTCAGAGCCTATGGCATCAGCTTCTATCGGTCAAGTATTCAAAGGGCGGTTGAAAAACGGACAAGATGTTGCGGTAAAAATCAAGCGAGAAGGCATTGATGAAGTCATTAAGGCAGATTTACTTATCTTACAAGATCTCGTGAATTTTCCACGGCCAGCAGGCAGTCGCCCGCGATGTTGGCGAGGATGTAGTCGTGGATGGCGTCCTCGTCGAGGCCGTGGCCCTCGATGAGCAGCTGGGTGTCAAACCGGAATTCGAGCATGCTTTGCTTCCTCCTTATTCATCGAGCTTGAGCACGGCGAGAAATGCCTCTGTGGGGATCTGGACCGTGCCGAGCTGGCGCATTTTCTTCTTGCCTTCCTTCTGCTTTTCGAGCAGCTTCTTCTTGCGCGTGATGTCGCCGCCGTAGCACTTGGCGAGCACGTCCTTGCGCAGGGCCTTGACGGTCTCGCGCGCGATGATCTTGCCGCCGATCGCGGCCTGCACCGGGATCTCGAACAGCTGCCGCGGGATGTTCTCCTTGAGCTTTTCGCACAGCTTGCGCGCCCGGCCGTAGGCCTTGTCCTTGTGGGCGATGAAGCTCAGCGCGTCGACCTGGTCGCCGTTGAGCAGCATGTCCACTTTCACGAGCTCGCTCGGGTGGTAGCTGGAAAATTCATAGTCGAGCGAGGCGTACCCCTTCGTGCGCGCCTTGAGCGTGTCGAAGAAGTTGTAGACGATCTCGTTGAGCGGCATCTCGTAGTGCAGTTCCACGAGCCGGCTGTCGAGATACTGCATATTTTTGTACTCGCCGCGCAGATCCTGGCACAGCGGCATGATGTTGCCGACGAACTCCTGCGGCGTGATGATCGACACGTTCACGAACGGCTCTTCCGCGACCTCGATGGACGCGGGGTTCGGGTAGTCGTGCGGGTTGTCGATCATGAGCACCGTGCCGTCGGTCTTTGTGATGCGGTAGATGACGCTCGGCAGCGTCGTGATGAGGTCAAGGTCAAACTCGCGCTCGAGCCGCTCCTGAATGATCTCCATGTGCAGCATACCGAGAAAGCCGCACCGGAAGCCGAAGCCGAGTGCGACCGACGACTCCGGCTCGAACGAGAGCGAGGCGTCGTTGAGCTTGAGCTTTTCGAGCGCGTCGCGCAGATCGGGGTACTTCGAGCCGTCCTCGGTGTAAATGCCGCAGTAGACCATCGAACGCGCCGGGCGATAGCCGGGCAGCGGCTCAGCGGCGGGGCGGGCCGTTTCGGTCACGGTGTCGCCCACGCGCGTGTCCTCCACGTTCTTGATGCTCGCCGTGAAGTAGCCCACGTCGCCGCAGCCGAGCTCGTCGCACGGGTCGAGACCGATGGGCCGCAGGTGGCCGACCTCCAGCACCTTGTACGACGCGCCGGTGGACATCATCGTCACCTCCATGCCGCGCCGGAGCGTGCCGGCCACGATGCGCATGAGCACGATGACGCCGCGGTAGCTGTCATACTGGCTGTCGAATACGAGCGCCTGCAGCGGGGCGTTCGGGTCGCCCTTCGGGGCGGGGACGTGGTCAACGATGTCGTCGAGCACGGCCTGGATGTTGATGCCCTGCTTGGCCGAGATCTCCGGCGCGTCCATGGCCGGGATGCCGATGATGTCCTCGATCTCGGTCTTAGTGCGCTGGGGGTCGGCGGCCGGCAGGTCGATCTTGTTGATGACCGGCAGGATCTCGAGATCGTGCTCGAGCGCCAGGTAGGTGTTGGCGAGCGTCTGCGCCTCCACGCCCTGCGAGGCGTCCACGATCAGCACGGCGCCCTCGCACGCGGCAAGCGAGCGGCTGACCTCGTAGTTGAAGTCCACGTGGCCCGGCGTGTCGATGAGGTTGAGCGTGTAGGTCTTGCCGCCGCGGTGATACGTCAGGCCGACGGCGCGCGCCTTGATCGTGATGCCGCGCTCGCGCTCGAGGTCCATATTGTCGAGCAGCTGCGGCTCCATCTCGCGCGCCTCCACGGCGCCGCACAGCTCGATGAGCCGGTCGGACAGCGTGGACTTGCCGTGGTCGATGTGTGCGATGATCGAAAAATTGCGGATGTCTTCTTGTGGGATCATAGGGCAATCTCCTCCAGTGCGGCCTCGGCGCGGTCGGCGGCGGTGCGCACGTCCTGCACGAGCACGCGCAGCGCCTCGAGCTGCTCGGGCGTGCACGTCGGGCTCGGCGCGCGGCCGAGCAGAAAGTCCGCGCTCACGCCGTAGTAATCGCACGCCCGGCACACGAACGCCAGCCCCGGCTCGCGCGCGCCGTTTTCATAGTGGGACAGCAGCGCCTGGCTGATCTTCAGATCGGCCGCGACCTTGCGCTGGGACAGCCCGCGCGCGTGTCGCAGCTCCGACATGACGGCAGCAAAATTGCGTTCCATGCCGCACCTCCTGTAACATTCATGATAACGGACTGTATTTTACCACGCCCGCGCCCAAACGGCAACAACCTCTTGATAAAATCGCGCGCAAGACTTGAAAAACGTCGAATAGGGTGTTACACTATTTACTTGTAAAACCATGTTCACAGCAAACAGAAAATAGATGAACATATTGGAGGAAAACACCATGTTTGAAAATCTGGTTGAAGTTCTCAAAGCCAATCCGCGCAAGATCGTCTACACCGAGGGCACCGACGCCCGCATCCTCGAGTCCGCTGCCCGCCTGAAGCAGGGCGGCTTCCTGACGCCGATCCTCGTCGGCAATGTCGACGATGTGAAGGCTGCGGCCAAGGCCGGCAGCTTCGACATCGAGGGTCTCGAGATCATCGACCCCGCCAACTACGACAAGATGGACGAGATGGCCCAGTGCATGTTTGACCTGCGCAAGGGCAAGATGACCATGGAAGAAGTCCGCGCCAACCTGCAGAAGGGCAACTACTTCGGCACGATGCTCGTGAAGATGGGCGTGGCCGACGCGCTGCTCGGCGGTGCGACCTACTCCACCGCGGACACCGTCCGTCCGGCGCTGCAGCTCATCAAGACCAAGAAGGGCGCCCACCTCGTGAGCTCCTGCTTCATCATGGTCCGCGGCGACGAGATGCTCGCCATGGGCGACTGCGCCATCAACATCGACTATCAGGACACCGTCGACAAGGCCACCGGCGAGGTCACGTTCTCTGCCGCGCAGAAGCTGGCCGAGGTCGCCATCGAGACCGCCAAGACCGCCGAGACCTTCGGCATCGACCCGAAGGTCGCCATGCTGAGCTTCTCCACCAAGGGCTCCGGCAAGGGCGGCACGGTCGCGCTCAGCCACGACGCTACCGTCATCGCCAAGGAGCTCGCGCCCGAGCTGAAGATCGACGGCGAGATGCAGTTCGACGCGGCCGTTTCCCCGGTCGTCGGCCAGCTGAAGTTCCCCGGCTCTCCGGTCGCGGGCCACGCCAACACCTTCATCTTCCCGTGCATCGAAGCCGGCAATATCGGCTATAAGATCGCGCAGCGCCTCGGCGGCTTCGCGGCCTACGGCCCGATCCTGCAGGGCCTGAACGCCCCGATCAACGACCTGTCCCGCGGCTGCGACGCCGAGGAAGTCTACCAGATGTC
>OHAI01003473.1_pt1 | contig 10625 bp, 8 predicted proteins | sample 1577091 | NCBI WGS metagenome assembly OHAI01 (sample SAMEA3541548, study PRJEB24748) | human gut metagenome | biome: human gut; feature: human-associated habitat; material: faeces | place: China | collected 2012
GCCCTCGGTCGTAAAGGAACTAATCCCATCATATTTTTCCACAACTTCATTAACATTAGATAACCCATAACCGTGATTTCTGGAGTCCTTTTTTGTTGATTTAAAAGTGACCTTATCAATTTTCTTAAGAGATCCACTAAAAGTATTTTTAATTTCGAGATACAAAGTGCTCATTTTATAAAGGATAGATACAGAAAGTTTACGCTCTGCATCGTCTTGTAATTTTTCTAGGGCCTCTATTGCGTTGCTCAGCAGATTTCCAAGGGTAATACTAATATCCAGATCACTAACAAATATGTCCGGTGGAACTGCTATAGATAACGAAAGTTTGGTGTTTAACTTTGCTGCTTTTGATAGGTAAAAATTGATTGAGCTGTCAACTGCAATATTGGTAGAGTTAATGTATTGATTACGTGGTACAACCATATTATATAAACCTAAAACATATTCACTTGCTTTATCAGGCTGCTTACAATCTAAGTAGTAAGCAACAGTTTGACAATGGTTTTTGAAATCATGCTGCAAAGCGTTTACACGATTACTGGCTTCTTTGGTCAGAGCAATTTGCTGCATGTAGAATTCATTTTGTTGAGAAATAGCCTCTTGCTGCAGTACCTGCTGATACATCTGATTGGTCTTATCCATCATATAATAGATAAGCATATTTATAAGACATAGGATCCCCATAGCAAGCATAGTCAGATTTTCGTTTTTATTGCCAAGATTGACCAGTAGATCACACAAAACAACGCTTCCCACCAATATTATAATAAATGCAAAATAAATATGAAAAGGCATTGGCGTGGAAGAACGCATATTATAAAAGCGGTTAAGGAATATTACAAATAAAAAGTAAAGCAGTACAGAAAATGCACTACCAAGAGTATAGTTAAAAGGGATAATTGTGATTTTTTGCATTATTAAAAATACAATACCTTCGCAAAGAATGCTTAATGCCATGACAAAAACAGTCGACAAAATTTTTTTGGCTACAGATCCTCTATAAATTAGAAGACAGATTAGCATATAGCCTGCAAATGAAATAAATGTGTTAAGATTAACGCTGTTTCCAAAGGTATTGATCAGCCAGATAACAAACCACACTGTGCAAATTACTGCGCTTTTGAAGGTTTTGTTTATTTTTTTCTCATGTAAAAATAAACTCAGACAGCTAACCAATATAAAGTATCCGGCAATATTGATCACGGTATCAAAAAATAAAGAGTAGTAGTTCATCTGTAGTCCTTCTTTCTGGTGTTTTCTGGTAATTACAGAAAAAAGGCGTCAATGTTTACATTGATAAAATGGTCAATTTTTGAATATGAGAAATAGAGCTTATCTGAACATTCAAAATAATGAAAATACCATTCATTTCAAGTAATTGACACCTTAATCTGAAAGTATACCGGGTTTGTCAGCGATTATCGTACATGGATTTCTAATATAATGCCTTTCCCTTAAAAACAGGTACAACAATTAATAATTTAATCTCAAAAAATTATGTACATCTTCTTTGCGGGAATAGCTGATCGGTATATGTACACCATCGCTCATCACAACTTCGTTTGCGCTGTATTCTACAATAAAGCTTATATTTACTATATAGGATTTATGTAATTGCACAAACAGATTTGGTGGTAATTCCTTTATTATTTTGGAAAGTTTATCATAACATAATAGATTACCATGCGTTGTTGCAATCCGGACATTTCTGCCGGAACTCTGGAAATAAACAATTTTACGGCAATCTGCAAAATGTTTTACTTTATTAAAAGTAAATGAAAAATATTTATTGGTAGTTTCGTATAGGCGTTCATACGTTTTTACTACATGTAAAATTTTATCAAAGTCAATTGGCTTTATGATAAAATCTAACGGTCGCACTTGAAATAATTGCATTGCATATTCACTCTTAGAGGAAACAAATACAACTTGTGTTGCTTGCCCTTCTGACTGTTCACGCAAAAACTGTGCAATATTTACTCCATTCAACGATTCGGAATGGAATTCGATATCAAGGAAGAGAAGATCAATGGACATGTCATTTGCTATGTATTCTTCTAATTTTTCAGCTTCATTAAACATAGTTATTCGTGGAGGAGTTGGTCTCTCCTTAAATATTCTGTTTAGAATGTCTTCCAGCTGAAAACAAAATATTTCATTATCATCGCATATAACAATATTATACATTTCTTCACCTCTTTACATAACCTAAAGGTATAAAGTAGAATGAAAATTGTTCAGTCTAAAATATACACACAATATAATTGTAAATATAAGCAGGTTATGGCTTATAGACGTCTTGATATTTGTAGCTTGTACAAAATAAGGCACCATAAATAATATACAATGAATTGAAATAAATAACAATAGAATAAACAAAATAATTATAGGCAGAGGCTGCCAAGGAATATGGTTTATAAGGCTGCCAAGGAATATAAGAAGACTGCTAAGAAATATGGTTCATAAAGCTGCAAAGTTATATGAGAAGACTGCCAGGGAATATGGGAAGGTGACTTGACTTCCAATCAAAAAGGGAATATCCTTTGAAGAGGAAGTTACGCTGGATATGCATAGCTAGATTGGTGTATTGAGGCGAATGAAAGCAAAAGCTCGAAACGTTGTGTCTGGCAGACGATATGGTATTGTCAGAGAAATGGAGGATTATTATGGAGTTCAAAAAATTACAGAGCGATATGGTAGCAGCAATGAAGGCAAGAGATAAAGCACGAAAGGATACGATTTCATCTTTGATTTCTGCAGTAAAGAAACTTGCTATTGATGAAGGAAAGAGAGACGATATTCCGGAAGAATTGGTAGACCGCGCTATTATAAAAGAAGAAAAAACAGCGCAGGAACAGGTTGACAGTTGTCCGGCAGACCGTGAGGATCTGAAAGCAGAGTATCAGGCTCGACTGGATGTGATCAAGGAGTATGCTCCGAAGATGATGTCACCGGAGGAAATTGAGGAAGTGTTAAAGACACAGTTTGCAGATGTGATCGCTACTAAAAATAAAGGTCAGATCATGAAGGCTGTTATGGCTGAGTTAAAAGGTAAGGCAAACGGCAAGGATATCAATCAGATTGTCGGAAAACTGTGCCAGTAACAGTAATCACGAGATTGTATAGGCAGTGCTTGTTAAATAGGATTAAAACCAGAGATAAAGCGTGTCGGAAGCGATGCGGGTCTTGTGGTTAAAATCCACATATTTTGATCAAAACCGGAGATAAATAAGCCAGAAGCAACGGAATAGTGCTTGACTTAAAAATCTCCCTGTGTGCGGTATTTGCCGGGGGTGATGCCGTATTCTTCACGAAAACATTTTATATAATGACTGCAAGAAGCAAAGCCGAGAAATGAGCTTATGTCTGTGCAGCTGATAGAACTGTTTTTAAGCATATAACAGGATGTTTCGCATTTTTTACGGAGGATAAACCTCTGTAGCGGGCATCCTGTTTCTTTTTGAAAAAGATGGGACAGATAGTCACGGTTCAGTCCGAGAGCGTTGGCAACATCTACGCCGGATATCGATTCCGTAATATGCTTACTGATATAATCGATTCCATGGCGTACATGGTAGGAGTAATTTTTGCCCTGTTTGATGGCGTGCATGGTGTTTGTGAATTCTGTGATCACATCGATCTTGATTGTTTCGAGTTGCTTTTCTGATATGGCGGAATCTATTTTGCGGATAAATAGATCGCTTAACGTGTAGGATTCTTCGGGTTCAAGGCCGCGTTCAATGCAAAAACGTGTAATCATAGCAACTAAAATGACAAGGTGGTATTTGCGGTTTTGCAGCGGATTATGCGAAAGAATACCCATATGTTCGCGGTTTTCAGTCAAAAGGTCTCCTTGCAGCACATCCAAGTTTCCGTTTGCAATATTGCGGTAAAAAGCAAACTCCTCTTCTATGGAAATATGAGAATAGGATTCTTCCTGCTGCTTATACAGCAGTTGGTTTAATTCTTGCTTAACGGTCATAATTAGCCCAGTCCTTTCCTAAGCATACAAAATATGCTTTTTTCATAATTACTGTTGAAATAAGAATAGGTTTTATGATATTTATCTCGGAAATATTATATCATATTACTTCAAAAATTACTATGATGAGTACAGACGATGAATGATAATTCCGGTGATGAATGCATTATCAGGAAATGATCATTGCGATTATTTTGGAAAGGAATGGTGATTACTATGAGACGATGGATTGGATTTGAGCACGGCGTGAATTTGGGTGGATGGTTGTCACAATGTGACTATAGCAAAGACAGACTAGAGCATTTTATTGTTGAGGAAGATATTAAGCGAATTAGTGATTGGCCAGTTGATCATGTGCGTCTGCCGATAGACTATAATGTTTTGCAGGATCAGGATGGTACATTTATAGAAAGCGGCTTTGAGTATGTCAGGAAGGCTATTCATTGGTGCAGAAAATATGGTTTGAATATTATCCTCGATCTGCATAAGACGGCGGGTTATTCCTTTGATCAGGGGGAAAAGGAAGCGGGCTTCTTTGACAATAGCAAGTACCAGGAAATGTTTTACAGCCTGTGGGAGGAGATGGCTAAACGGTATGCAAAATACGGAGATCATGTTGCTTTTGAATTGTTAAATGAGGTGACTGATAAAAACACAATGGATCGCTGGAATCAGATTTCACAGGAATGTATTCGTCGGATTCGCCGGATTGCTCCAACGACGAAGATATTGATCGGCGGTTATTGGAACAATTGTGTTTTGGCAGTACGCTCACTGGCTGCACCGGCAGATGAAAATATCGTATATAATTTTCATTGCTATGAGCCGTTAATATTTACTCATCAGGGTGGATACTGGGTTGATGGAATGCCGGAAGATTTTAGGATGGATTTGCACAAGACGGTTGATGAGATTAAGAAATTGACCAAAAAGTATTTGCCGAATAATGAAATTATGCTCGAACCGGTAAAACAGGAAGAATGTTTATTCGGCAGCAGTTTTTTTGAGCAGTTCTTTGCGGATGCACTAGCAGTAGCGGAGGAAAGAAACGTGCCATTGTATTGCGGGGAATATGGGGTGATCAATCTTGCCTCAACGGAGGATACGTTACAGTGGTATCAGGCTATCAGCGAGGTGTTTGATAGGTATCATATCGGCCGCGCAGCGTGGAGCTATAAAGAAATGGATTTTGGAATTGTGGATACACATATGGAAGATGTGCGTGAAAAGGTGATAGCGTGCCTATAGGGCATCTGACCGGTTGTTCAGGCAGAGGCAGAGGTTATAATATCCAAAACTTCGGTCTCTGTCATTTCAACAGCATCTGCAATTTGGGTAAGGGAATAGCCACTGTGATACATGTTTAAAATGATTTTTGCTGTTGTTTCGGCAATTGCTCTATCCTCAATTCCCTGTCCAAGATTGCACATAACATTCACGTCCTTTCTAAAATCGGTGTTAATCGGGATATTATATTCCGATTCCAATATCGCGAGCCTTTGTTGCTCATTTAATTGATTTGACAATAAAGCAGCGATAAGCCGATGCAGTTCATATTTTTCTTCATGTTTTGGCAGTTCTTTGGCAATCCCAATCATTACAATATTTAATAGATTCAGGTTGCCTTTCCAATTATAGGGATCTAATATTTCATCCTTTTTCAGATGAAAATGGCTCATGCAATTACAACCCATGCCCATACAGACCCAAATGCTGAATACTTGTTTAATGTCATCGTAATTGGAGTTTGTAAAGTCACGCTCCTTTTGCGAAGATATTAGTCGGCTTACATAGAAGATTGCCCTATTTAATAATGAATATGAAATAGGATCATCTTTTTGAATCTCAATATTGATAATGATTTTTGTCAATCCGGTTTTTGTCCGAACGTAAAAAACAATATCAAATCGTATCAATCCTTCATTAATATCGGCATTTTCTGTATTTAATCCCACAATTCTCTGTCCAGAATCGTCGAATTGTTCCTGATTTGTCAATCCGGGATCTACAGGAATTGTTCCAATTATGGGATCACCCTCGATATAAGCCATGACTTGTTCTGGTTTCATGTCTTTGAACTCGTCAATTACCTTTACCAAAATATGTGCCAGTATGATTTTTTGAGACAATAGGCGCTTTGCATGCGTGTCATATTGTGCCTTGTCTTTCGAAGCATTTATGGCGTTTGTAATCTCTGTATTCAAGTAACCCTCCTTATCTTATAGTGAGAATTTCAAAATTAATTTACGAATAATTTAGAAATTCGTGCAAACAGTGTTATAGCGTATGCATGCATATTTCCATAATAAGGACGTCACTCTAATATCATTATAAAAGAGATTGTCAGTAGATTCAACGGAAAAATCATGCAAAGAGCCTTATGAATGGTTGACGATATAGCTTCATGAGAAATAACTAGCTTGGATCCGTAGAGTAGTATAAATATATAATAACATATGACATCAATAATTGCAAGAGAAATATATAAAAACAAATATATTAATCGCAAAAAGAGGAAGCCGAAACGACTTCCTCTTCCATTTTGTAATAAAAATATGTTTCTGTTTGTACGATACGAAAACAATGCCTCTTGGTTAATTACTGAAGCAAGGACAATACGCCCTGGTTTGCCTGATTAGCCTGTGCAAGCATAGACTGACCAGCCTGCTGAAGGATGTTGTTCTTGGAGTAAGCAACCATCTCTTCTGCCATGTCTGTATCACGGATACGAGACTCAGCGGATGTGGTGTTCTCAACAACGTTATCCAAGTTGTCAATTGTGTGCTCTAAGCGGTTCTGAACGGCACCAAGAGCGGAACGCTGAGAAGATACCTTCTGGATTGCTTCAGAAATTGTATCAATAGCACCAGTGGCATCATCTTCCGTGTTAACTTTAAGACCAGATACACCAATTCCAGTAGCACTCATTTGAGAAATTTTAACAGAAATTTTGTTGGTGTTTTCTGAGTCTGCTCCGACATGAAGATTAAATATTAAATCATCATTTACATTTTCGGTTCTGATTATGTTTGCTGCCTTGGCAGCTGCCCCAGTTGCTGCAACCTGAAACTTCTGGTTTTTGTCAGCATACAATTCTCCTGCTGCAGTTGCTGCTTTGTCGGCTGTCAGCGCATTACCTTTAGCGTCATATAATTTGGTAATATATGCATAATCTTCACCTTTTTTTGCGAGATTAGCAGCTATCTGATTGTCTTTGTCTGTGTATATTTTCTTTCCTTCAGCAAGAGCTGTTTTCAATTCAGTTGCATCAGCAATTTTAGCGTTAGCCCCCTCTACAAACAAATCAGCCCCGTTTTTGATCATATACTGAGATGTTACAAAATTGGCATCTTTAGAACCTTTGGTATCGCCCTTTAGTAAATATGTTTCATTGAACTTAGTAGTTTCTGATACACGATCAATTTCAGTGGTAAGTTGATCAATTTCATCTTGAATGGAATCTCTGTCAACTTGAGAGTTTGTACCGTTAGCAGACTGAACTGCCAACTCATTCATTCTCTGAAGCATAGAGTGAACTTCGTTCAAAGCACCCTCTGCAGTCTGTACTGCGGAAATACCATCTTCTGCGTTTGTAGAAGCCTGATCCAAACCACGGATCTGCTTTCTCATCTTCTCAGAAATTGTCAAACCAGCTGCATCATCTGCTGCACGGTTGATTCTGTAACCGGAAGAAAGTTTCTCTGTAGACTTAGCAAGAGAATTTGTTGTTAATCCAAGCATTCTGTTAGCGTTCATCGCTGTAATGTTGTGTTGTACTATCATAGTAGTTACCTCCTTGTGTTAAATGTTCGGGGCGAATCCTTTCGCCCCGGTGGATTAATTAATTGTTTCATGAATAATGAGAAATGGACTGTGCCGATTGTGTCAGACTTGGTATTCTGTGCTTGATTTGGCGCAGAATGGAGTTTCGCAGAAACTTTTAAGATGAACACAAGTGCTCATTATGTCATGAGTTTTCATTGATTTTGAGCTGCCTCCTCTCGTACAATAATGAAACAAAAGTTTACAAAGTGTTGCATTTTGCTCGTATGTAGCAAAAATTAAGGGTTTATTGCCATTATGACGTGAGGAAGAAACGATATATGAAGTATAGATGCTTGAAATATAAAAATACGAAATACAGAAATACGAAATACAGAAATATGAAATTTAGGAATATGAAATTCAGAAATACGAAATTTAGAAATACGAAATTCAGAAATACAAATTATGGGTGAGCAAAATCAGATGTATTGTTTGTGTCGTTTGCGTCGTAAGTTTACGGTGATACTTGTGACCTGTTGCTTCTTTGCAAAATAAATAGAAATTTGGGAATAATAAAGCAAATAGCAAATGGCGAAGATGCGATTTTGTTTGATAACTGGTACATATGTTGATATAATATAGTAAAGTTATGACGATAACGTCGCAAGTTTACGGTGAAAATATAAGAAGGACGAGGTGAGACTATGATTAACGCAAGAACATATATGAAACGAGATAACTATATCGATCGGCTGATACACACCATGTGGAATGGTGAGATCAAGGTACTTACAGGAATACGTCGTTGTGGCAAGTCCGTCATTCTTTTTGAACTATTTTATGCGTATTTGCTGGCGCAGGGAGTCGAAGAAAGTCATATTATTAAGATTTCATTGGATCAGAGAAGATATAGTAAGTATCGAAATCCTATCACACTTTGTGAGTACGTGGAGTCGATTATTTGTGATAAGCCGAAAGAGCAGTATTATCTGTTTGTCGATGAAGTACAGTTCACTACAAGTGTAGTCGACGAAGAAAATGGAGGAATCCCAGTTACTATTTATGATATGTTGAACGAGTTGAAGGCATATGACAATTTGGATGTGTATGTGACGGGGAGTAATTCGAAGGGATTATCAAAGGATATTGCGACGGAATTTCGCGGACGTGCAACACAGATTCATGTATATCCGCTTTCTTTTGCGGAGTTTTATGCAGCGGTTGGCGGTGATGACCGGAAAGCGTTGGATAGTTACATGCTATATGGTGGGATGCCGCGGCTTCTGACAATGGAGGATGAGCGGGAAAAGAAAGAATATTTGTCCACTTTATTTGATGAAGTGTACATCAAAGATATCGTGGAGCGCAATCAGATCACACGTGAAGATATACTGAACAATATTTTGGATTTTTTGGCTTCGCAGATCAGTTCATTGACAAATCCTACAAATATTGCAAATGCGTTGACGAGTATGCGTGGAGAAAAGATCCATTCGGCGTTGGTATCTAATTATATTACCCATACCAAAGACTCCTTTTTGATTTCGATGGCGAAAAGATATGACATCAAGGGTAAATCATATTTTGAGTATCCGAATAAGTATTATTATGTTGACGTTGGCTTGCGAAATGCACGGTTAAATTATCGTCAATTCGACCCGGGGCATATCATGGAAAATATCATTTATATCGAACTTTTGCGGCGTGGATATAGTGTGGATGTGGGGGTTGTGACGGACCGGACCGCTGGAAAAAATGCGCAGCGAGAGATTGATTTTGTGGTGAATGATATGGACCGAAAAATATATATTCAGTCGGCATTTCAGATGGAGAATGATAGGAAAGTGTCATCGGAGAAAGCATCACTAATGCTGACGAAGGATTTCTTTAAGAAGATCATTGTGCGATTGGATATACCACATCATTTTTATGACGAAGACGGCATATTTCACTGTAATTTGATTGATCTGTTGCTGGGGCGAGTAGAATTATTTTAGCGGCATAATAGTCAAAACACAAAAAGATCCTGCACCATAAAACAGGTGATCTTGGGTGGATGGAAGGGGTGATTTGTCTTGTAACCTTTGGGCAATGCCGTTATAATGTAATAAATATGATATTGGATCAAAATCATAAATAGATAACGACAGGAGAGCAGGTGGGCATATGAAAAAGACGATTAGTATAGGAATACAAGGTTTTTCTGATCTGAGAGAGCAGGATTGCTTTTTTGTAGATAAGACCAATTTTATAAAAGAATGGTGGGAAAACCGGGATGTTGTAACATTGATCACGCGTCCACGCCGTTTTGGTAAGACATTAAATATGAGTATGCTGGACTGCTTCTTTTCTAATAAATATGCGAACAGGGCGGATTTGTTTGAGGGGCTTTCTATATGGCAGGATGAAACGTATCGGAAACTGCAGGGAACATATCCTGTGATCTTTTTGAGTTTTGCTGCTGTGAAAGCAGGCAATCTGGAGGGTGCAAAAACCCAGATTAAGCAGGAGATTGCAAGGCTGTATGAAGAAAACAGATATTTGTTAGAGGGTAATGTATTAAGTGATAATGAAAGAAAAATATACAATAGTACCACGATCCAGATGGATGATACAATGGCACAGAATGCATTGAAGACTTTGTCTGTCTGGATGGAACGTTATTATGGCAAGAAGGTCATCATTCTTTTGGACGAATATGATACGCCGATGCAGGAGGCGTATGTTCAGGGATACTGGGATGAATTTACGACTTTTGTGAGAAGCATTGTTCAATGCGACTTTTAAAACGAATCCTTATTTAGAGCGCGCTATTATGACGGGAATTACCAGAGTCCGGTATCTAAAACGTGTGAAGTTTGCAGAGCAAACTTCT
>OHAI01003476.1_pt1 | contig 10620 bp, 9 predicted proteins | sample 1577091 | NCBI WGS metagenome assembly OHAI01 (sample SAMEA3541548, study PRJEB24748) | human gut metagenome | biome: human gut; feature: human-associated habitat; material: faeces | place: China | collected 2012
TTATAGCAAACATTACAAATTTACCAAGCCCATTACCTAAAAAATAGGAGAAAATATGACGCTGCGGACGCGTCTCCGCGAAATCGGCGTCCGACTCGATGTACCGGGGGTCGATCTCGCGCAGGAAACAGCTCGGACGCGAAAACTCCATATTGCCCCACTTGAAACGCATTTCGGCGTAGGAGATCGTCGCCGAAACCTTGGCGCGGGTCAGAGCCACGTAGAACAGGCGGCGCTCCTCCTCGATGCCGTCGGGCGACTCGACGGCCCGCTGCGAAGGGAAGAGGTTTTCTTCCAGACCCACGATATACACATACTTATATTCAAGCCCCTTGGCCGAATGGACCGTCATCAGCGTCACCTTGTTCTTGCTGTCGGGGTCGTCCTGATCCATGTCGGTCATCAGCATCATGTTCTGCAGCCACTCCTCGATGGTGGCCTCCTCCTCTTCGGGACGCTCGCCGCCCCGGATTTCGGCGTCGACCCGCTCCTTGAACTCCTGCATCGAGTTCAGCAGCTCCTCGATGTTGTCCAACGCCGAAGCGGCCTCGGGGGTGTTCTCCGTGCGGTAGGCAGCGATGATGCCCGACCGCGAGGCGATCTCCAGTCCGAAATCGTACAGCCCCTTGTCGTTGCGCGCCAGCGACAGCGCGCGGATCATCGCCACGAAATCCGCCACCTTGCGGGCGATGGTGCGCTGCACGGGGTCCGTGACGGGTTCGGCGACCAGCGCGTCGACCGCCTCCCACATCGAGACGCCCCGCTCGGCGGCCAATGCCGCGATACGCTGCACGGTCGTGTCGCCGATGCCGCGGGCCGGATAGTTGACGATGCGCTTGAACGCCTCGTCGTCGCGGGGATTGATCACCAGCCGGATATAGGCCATCATGTCGCGGATCTCCTTGTGGTCGTAGAACGACGACCCCTTGTAGATGCGGTAGGGAATGCCCCGGCGGCGGAGGTTGTCCTCCAGCACGGCCGACTGGTTGTTGGTGCGGTAGAGAATCACAGCCTCCGACCACTCGTCGCCCGCCGCGCGGACCTTGTCGCGCAGATCGGTAACGACCATTTCGGCCTCCTCGCGGTCGGTGTATGCCTTCAGGATGCGGATTTTGTCGCCCACGTCGCCCTCCGAGAAACAATGCTTCTCCATGCGCTTCGAGTTGCGGACGATCACCGAGTTGGCCGCGTCGACGATCGTCTGCGTCGAACGGTAGTTCTGCTCCAGCTTGAAGACCATCGCCGAGGGATAATCCTTCTTGAACGAGAGGATGTTCTCGATCTTGGCCCCGCGGAACGAATAGATCGACTGCGCGTCGTCGCCCACGACGCAGACCTTCGAATGGGTCTGCGACAGCCGGCGGATGATCGTATACTGCGCATAGTTGGTGTCCTGATACTCGTCGACCAGAATGTATTGGAACTGCTCCTGATAGCGGGCCAGCACGTCGGGACAATCCCTCAACAGGATGTTGGTCTGCAAAAGCAGATCATCGAAGTCCATCGCGCCGTTGCGCTTGCAACGCTGGCAGTAGATGTTGTAGATGTTGCCGAATTCGGGGATCTGGGCCTGCCGGTCCTCGGCCGCGCAGGTCGAATTGGCCAGATAGGCGCCCGGCGTGACGAGGCAGTTCTTGGCATAGGAGATACGCGAAGAGAGCACGTTGGGCTTGTACTTCTCGTCGGGAAGGTTCAGTTCCCGGACGATGGTCTTCAGCAGGTTCTTGCAGTCGCTGGGTTCGTAGATGGTGAACGAATCGGTGAACCCGATCTTTTCGGCGTTCTCCCGCAGGATGCGCGAAAAGACCGAGTGGAACGTACCCATGCGGATATAGCGGCTGCGGTTGTCGGGCAGCATCTGCGCGATGCGTTCGCGCATCGACTCGGCGGCCTTGTTCGTAAAGGTCAGAGCCAGAATGTTCCAGGGCTTAATGCCCTGCTCGATCATGTATGCGATGCGCGAGGTCAGCACGCGGGTCTTGCCCGACCCCGCGCCCGCGATGATGAGCGACGGCGAGTCGTAATTGACCACGGCATCCCGCTGGGCGGGGTTCAGACCTTGTAATATCGGCGATTCTTTGGATTCCATGACCGCAAAGTTAATACTTTTTTGCACGCCCTTCGGACAAAGTTCCGCCGATTTCGGAAAATTTTACCGCCGCGCCGCAAAATGGCGGACATGAAAACCCACGCTGAAATCAGTCCCCGACAGCAACGACACGCTTATTGAAGCTCCACGTCGCAACTCGCCTCGAACACCTTTCCGTCATCGGCTGTCAGGCGCACGAAAAGCGTATGCTTTCCGGGCTGCGCCGGCCGGGTGACAAACCGAAAATACCCCCCCCCTCTGGGCAAAAGCGTCATATCATCCGGCGTAAGCTCCGAAATCAATTTATCGACAGGATAATATTCACCGTTCAGTTGTTCATGGTATTTTTGCGTATAGCCGCTCTGAATATAGGGCCAGGGCGTATTGCTGGAAAAGCGAGCCAGATCGTTGAGCGACGTCCCCGCAGGATGTTCGGCATCCCAGTCCGCGGAACTCCACACCTCCAGATTAACGAAATCCCGGAAACACCGCGGGTTGAGTCCCTGATCATAAAAATAAACCCGAACCCGACGATTATAAGATACATCGTTGTGTTTTTCGCACAATTGATTATAGAAATCCTTCTTTTTACCGCTCATAGCTATATCCCATTCGCCCTCGCCAACAAAATCGACAGAATACCCCAATCCGAAATCTGTCATAGCAACGGATATTCCCCTCATATTCCCATATGAAAGTACAAATGAACGGGTGTAATAATCCTCATACGATTTGACGCAACCGACAGCCGACAAAACACACAGTAGAAGAACAAGTTTTTTCATAATCGCTACGGTTTATTATAAGTAACGATCCGGAACCACCAGGTGTAATTCTTCGTGTTCGCACCCCGCGTCTGCGAAACGGCAGCGTTATCGTCTGCCAAATAACACCCTTTCACTGCATCGAAAGCTTTGCTGGCAAAGTATCCGTCGTACTTTCCATCCCAACCCCAGTTGCAATGCAAAAGGAGAGATTCATCGCCCCTCCTGCTTATGAGATTACTCATAGAAAATCGGGATTAAGGGTTAACAGATAACAAGATAGAAAAAAACCGATGAAACCGGACTGTTTTACCCGTTTTATTTTATTAAATTTGCAATAATTTCGATGAAAAAACGTTGGAAAAACAAAATTGAAAAAACAAACAGAATAACACGACAAATACAATGAGCGAAGTCATCAACATCAAAGAACTCAACGAGCGCATCGAACGCGAATCCGTTTTCGTCGATACGCTCCGCAACGAAATGGGAAAGGTCATCGTGGGCCAGAGCCACTTGGTGGACACCCTGCTGATCGGCCTGCTGTCCAACGGCCACATCCTTCTGGAAGGCGTTCCGGGACTGGCCAAGACGCTGGCCATCACCACGCTCGCCAAGGCCGTCGACGCCTGTTTCTCGCGCATACAGTTCACTCCCGACCTGCTGCCCGCCGACCTGATCGGCACGCTGATCTACTCGCAGAAGAACGAGGATTTCGTCGTACGCAAGGGTCCGATCTTCGCCAACTTCGTACTGGCGGACGAGATCAACCGCTCCCCGGCCAAAGTGCAGTCGGCGCTGCTGGAGGCCATGCAGGAGCGTCAGGTGACCATCGGCGACAACCCCTATCCCCTGCCGCAGCCGTTCCTCGTGCTGGCCACGCAGAACCCCCTGGAGCAGGAGGGAACCTACCCGCTGCCCGAGGCGCAGGTCGACCGTTTCATGCTCAAGGCCAAGATCTCCTACCCCAAGAAGCAGGAGGAGCGCGACATCGTGCGCATGAACCTCTCGGGCGCCGGCATGCCCGAGGTGGGCAAGGTCATCACCCCCGAGGACATCGTCAAGGCCCGCAAGGTGGTCGAGGACGTCTACATGGACGAAAAGATCGAGAAATACATCATCGACATCATCTTCGCCACGCGCGAGCCGGCGGAGTACAACCTCCAGAAGTTGCAGAACCTGATCGCCTACGGCGGTTCGCCCCGTGCGTCGATCTCGCTGGCCAAGGCCGCCCGGGCTTACGCCTTCATCCGCCGCCGCGGCTATGTCATCCCCGAGGACGTGCGCGCCGTCTGCCACGACGTGCTGCGCCACCGCATCGGCCTGACCTACGAGGCCGAGGCCGAGAACATCACCACCGAGGAGATCATCACCGACATTCTCAACAACGTAATCGTACCCTAACGATGCAGGAAACCGAGAACGATATTCTCAAACGCGTCCGCAAGATCGAGATCAAGACCCGCGGTCTTTCCAACGAGATCTTCGCCGGAAAGTACCATACGGCTTTCCGCGGGCGGGGCATGTCGTTTTCCGAAGTGCGGGAGTACCGTGCGGGCGACGACGTGCGGGACATCGACTGGAACGTCACGGCCCGCTCGCGCAAACCCCACATCAAGGTCTACGAGGAGGAACGCGAACTGACGATGATGCTGCTGGTCGACGTGTCGGCCTCGCGCATGTTCGGTTCGACCGACCGGCTGAAAAAGAACATCATCACCGAAATCGCCGCCGTGCTGGCCTTCTCCGCCGCGCAGAACAACGACAAGGTGGGCTGCATTTTCTTTTCGGACCGGGTCGAAAAGTTCATCCCCCCGAAGAAGGGCCGCAGCCATATTCTGATGATCATCCGTGAACTGATCGGCTTCCGCCCCGAATCCGCGGGCACGAAACTCTCGGAGCCGGTGCGTTTCCTGACGAACGTCAACAAGAAGCGCTGCACGACCTTCATCCTCTCGGACTTCATGGACTCGACCGGCGACAAGTCGGCGCTGGACGACGCGCTGAAGATCGCCGGGAGCAAGCACGACCTGGTGGGCATCCGTGTCTACGATCCCCGCGAGACGGAGCTTCCCGACGTGGGCATCGTCGAGCTGAAGGACGCCGAGAGCGGCCGCAAGGTCTGGGTCGACACCTCGTCGCGGGCCGTGCGCGACCACTATGCCGCCTCGTGGCAGCAGCGCAGCGGCGAAATAGAGGCGACGCTCAAGCACAACCGCATCGACACGGCGATGATCTCGACCGACGGCGACTATGTGGCCGAATTGATAAAACTGTTCAAACAGCGATGAAACGACTCTTTGCAATAGCGCTTCTTTTCGCGGGACTCGCGGCCCGGGCGCAGGAGACGCCCACGGTCACGGCGCGCGTAGAACCCGACAGCATTATGATCGGCGACCGCTTCGATTACGTCATCGACGTGGAGAAGGATCTGGTGCAGGTCGTGGAATTCCCCGTATTCGACCCCCGCGACGGCAAGATCGAGCTGGTCGAGAACTGCCCGGTCGACACGCTCGAACGCGACGGCCGGCGGCTCAAACTGCGCAAGCGCTACCGGCTGGCCGCATTCGACGAGGGCAAATACAACCTCGGCGCGGCGCAGGTGCTCTACGCCGACAAGAACATCCTCGACACGCTCCGGAGCACCGATTCGGTCTATCTGGAGGTTGCGACGTTCCAGATCGACTCCACGTCGCAGTCGATCTACGACCTGAAAGCCCAGAAAAACCTGCCGTTCCGCTTCCGCGAGGTGAGCGGCTACGTCAAGTGGGGCGTTTTCTTCCTCCTGATGCTGCTCGCGGCGGGCTATGCGCTCAAGCGTTACCTCGCCAGCCGCGGCAAGGGTTTCGGCGACCTGTTCAAACCCGCTCCGCCGCTCCCGCCGCACGTGGCGGCCATCCAGGCCCTCGAAGCGCTCCACAACCAGAAACTGTGGCAGAACAACAGGCATAAGCAGTACTATTCGGGCCTTACGGACATCCTGCGCACCTATATCGCCGCCCGCTGGGGCTTCGGCGCCATGGAGATGACCTCCGACGAGATCATCGAGACGATGCGCCCGGAGGAGCTGCCCGACAAGGCGCGGATGGACCTGACGGCAATCCTGCGCGACGCCGACCTGGTGAAGTTCGCCAAGGCGACGCCCGAGGCCGAGCAGAACGAGGCCGACTACCTCAAGGCGTACTACTTCGTCGAGGAGACGAAACCCGTCGAGGAGGAGGCTCCCGCCGAGGAAGAGTCCCCGAAGCAAAACTAAACGCGACAACGATGTACAAGTCACTCTATATCATCCTGTTTCTCTTTGCCGCCTCCGGGGCGCAGGCCCAACAGCTGCCCGAACGCTCACTGGTGCGCAAAGGCAACCGGCAGTACAACAAGGGCAACTACGAGCAGTCGGCCGGCCGTTACGAGCAGGCCCTGCAAGCGGCTCCGGGACAGTTCGAAGCGATCTACAACCTCGGAAACGCCCTCTACAAGGCCGAACGGTTCGACCGTGCCGAGCAGACCATGCAGCAGGCCGCGGCGGACTCGCTGCGCGCGGACACGGAGCGCGCCGAAGCGTTCTACAACCTCGGCAACGCGCAGTTCAAGCAACAGAAGTATCAGGAGGCGCTCGAAAGCTACAAGCAGTCGCTGCGCCTGAACCCCTCGGACATGGAGGCCAAGTACAACTACGCCTACACCAAGCGGCTGCTCGACGAGAACAAGGACGGCGGCGGTAACGGCGGAGATCAGAACAAGGACCAGAACCAAGACCAGGACAAGGATCAGAACCAGAACGATCAGAGTCAGCAGAACCCCGATCAGAAAGGCGATCAGAAGGACCAAAAGGGCGACCCCAAGGACCAGCAGGGCGATCAGAAACAGAACCCGCAGGAGGGCAAGGGCGACAAGGAGGATCAGGGCGACCAGCAGGGGCAGCCGACGCCTTCGGGCATCTCGCCGCAGGAACAGCAGCAGATGCTCGACGCCATCCAGGCCCAGGAGGACAAGACCCAGGAGAAACTCAAGGAGAAACAGGGCGTGGTCGTCCGCGGAAAGAAAAACTGGTAGTTTTTTAATTAAAAATGAAAAATTAAGAATTAAAAATTGAAGGCCGATAACACCATAAAGGACAAAAGCCTCGATTTTGCAATCCGGATTGTCCGGCTGTATAAGCATATTTCCGAAACGAATAACGAGTACATACTTTCGAAACAGCTGCTTAAAAGCGGAACGAGTATCGGAGCAAACGTCCGGGAAGCAATCGGAGGACAATCGAAAGAGGATTTCATCGCAAAAATGCACATTGCATTAAAGGAAGCGTATGAAACCGAATATTGGTTGGAATTGTTATACAGCACGGACTACCTGGCGGAGAACGAATTTAAAAGTATTTTTACCGATTGCCGGGAATTGACGAATATTCTTGCAAGTATCCTGAAAACAATGAAAGAGACAAAATAATTTTTAATTTTTCATTCTTAATTTTTAATTGTGTAAGCTATGCATTTTGCTTCACCATATTATCTCTGGCTGCTGACGCTGCTCGTGCCGATGATCGGCTATTACGTCTGGCGGACGTTGCAGGGCGGAGCCTCGATCCAGATTTCGAGCGTCGCCGGCGTCGTGCGCGCACCCCGGACCGTGCGCTACTACCTGCGCCACCTGCCTTTCGCGCTGCGTGCGGCGGCCTTCGCGCTGCTCGTCGTGGCGCTGGCGCGCCCGCAGGACGTCGAACAGAACGTCCGCACCAACACCGAGGGCATCGACATCATGCTGGCCATCGACGTCTCCGGTTCGATGCTGGCCCGCGACTTCAAGCCCGACCGCATCACGGCCGCCAAGGAGGTAGCCGGATCGTTCATCGCCGACCGCTACGGCGACCGCATCGGACTGGTGGCCTTCGCCGGCGAAGCCTTCACGCAAAGCCCGCTGACCACCGACCAGAGCACGCTGCAAACCCTTCTGGCCCGCATCCGCAGCGGACTGATCGAGGACGGCACGGCCATCGGCAACGGATTGGCCACGGCGATCAACCGCCTGCGCGAGAGCGATGCCAAGTCGAAAGTCATCATCCTGCTGACCGACGGCGTGAACAACCAGGGCCAGATCGCGCCGATGACCGCCGCCGAGATCGCCAAGGCGCAGGGCATCCGCGTCTACACGATCGGCGTGGGCACGGAGGGCATGGCCCCCTATCCGGCCATCGACATGTTCGGCAACCTGACGTTCGTCAACCAGAAGGTCGAGATCGACGAAAAGGTACTGAAGGCGATCTCCGACATGACCGGCGGCCGCTACTTCCGGGCCACGGACAAGGAGAAGCTGAAGGCCGTCTACGACGAGATCAACCAGCTCGAAAAGAGCAAGATCGAGGTGATGGAGCACATCTCCTACCACGAACTGTTCCTCACATGGGCGCTGGCCGCGCTGGGACTGCTGTTCGCCGAGTTCCTGCTTTCGAACCTCGTACTGAAGCGAATACCCTGACGGAACGGCGATTCCGGTCCCCGGGCAAAGTCCTCCCTTTGCCAAGGGGAGGATTCAGGAGGAAATGTCGATATTCAACGGGCACTGCAAGTGCCCTAATGCAGACCCGGCGGGGTGAATATGGGCAAAAAACAGGATACAATCCGCAGGGTCCGCATTAATTATGTTCCGTTTCGCAAATCCGCAATATCTCTGGCTGCTGCTGGCCGTCCCGGCGCTCGTCGCGCTCTACAGGCTGGCGGCCCGCAACCGCCGCAGACGGCTCGCACGCTTCGGCCGCCCCGGCATTCTGGAGGAGCTGATGCCCGAAGTATCGACCGGGCGCACGGCTTTCCGGTTCATCCTTTTCTGCGCCGCCGTCGCGCTGGTCATACTGGCTGCGGCACGCCCGCAGTTCGGTTCGAAGCTCCGCGAGGAGAAAGCCCAGGGCATCGAAATGATGCTCACGGTCGACGTTTCGAACTCGATGCTGGCCGAAGATTTCGAACCCAACCGTCTCGAACGGACCAAATACGCCATCGGCAAACTCTTCGAGGGGTTGCAGCAGGACCGCGTGGGACTGGTCGTCTTCGCGGGCGAACCCAAGGTCCAGCTGCCGATCACCTCGGACTACCGCATGGCCCGGGCCTTCGCACGGCGGATCGACCCGTCGCTGGTATCGGTGCAGGGCACGGCCATCGGCAAGGCGCTGGAACAGGCCCTGCTGGCCTTCTCGGGCGACACGGAGCAGAGCCACGGCCGCGTCATCATCCTCATCACCGACGGCGAGAACCACGACGACGACGCCATCGCCGTCGCCGAACGCGCCGCACAGATGGGCGTGAAGATCTTCACCATCGGCATCGGCACGCCCGAAGGCGCCCCGATTCAGATCGGCGGCGAATTCATCAAGGACGAGGCGGGCGAAATGGTCGTCTCAAAGCTCAACGAGGAGATGCTGGCCCGAATCGCCGACATCACGGGCGGCGCCTACGTCCGCTCGTCGAAGCAGTCGATCGGTCTCGACGAGATCGTCAAGGCGATCAACGAGATGGAGCAGACCGAACTTTCGACGGTCCGCTTCGAGGAGTTCAACGAGCAGTACCAATACCTGCTCATCGCGGCGCTGGTCCTGCTGCTGTTGGAATTCGTCGTACTCGACCGCCGCAACCCGCTGCTGGCGCACCTGAACATCTTCCGCGAGAAATAGCCGCGCCGCGGAGTGTGGCAGCGGCTTTGCAAGGTTCCGTCACAACCCCAGAATAACGGCCCATGTCCCTCGAAAACCCCCCTGCCGCACGCATTTCGGCCCTCGCGGCGGCCCAGAAAACCTACTTCCGCTCGGGAGCGACGCTCTCCGAGGCGTTCCGCCGCACGATGCTCCGGCGTCTGGACGCGGCGCTCGCGAACTGGGAGAAACGCCTCTGCGACGCCCTGTGGACGGACCTGCACAAATCCCCCGAGGAGGCTTACCTCACCGAAATCAGCATCGTCCGGGGCGAAATCCGCAGCCACCTGCGCCACCTCGGCAGATGGATGCGCCCCGCGCCGCGCCCCACGCCGCTCAAACTCCTGCCCGCGAAAAGCCGGATCGTCTCCCAGCCGCTCGGGCAGGCGCTGATCGTCGCGCCGTGGAACTACCCCGTGCAGCTGCTGCTCAACCCGCTGGTCGGAGCCATCTCGGCGGGCTGCACCGCCCTGCTCAAACCCTCTCCCTACACCCCGAACGTCGCCGAGGCGCTCGAGGGGATGATCGCCGAGATCTTCGACGAGGAGTACGTCGCCGTCGCGCAAGGCGGCCGCGAGGTCAACACCCTGCTGTTCGGCATGCGCTGGGACGTGATCTTCTTCACGGGAAGCCCCGCGCTGGGACGGATCGTGATGACCGCCGCGGCCCGCAACCTCACGCCCGTCGTGCTGGAACTGGGCGGCAAAAGCCCCTCGATCGTGGACCGAGGCGCCGACATCGAGGTCGCGGCGCGCCGCATCGCCTGGGGCAAGACCCTCAACGCCGGGCAGACCTGCATCGCACCCGACTACCTGCTGATCCACCGATCGCTGCAAGACGAGTTCTCCCGAGCCTTCGCCCGCGCCCTGCATCGGCTTCACGGCGACGACGCGCAGCAAAGCCCCCACTACGGTCGGCTGGTCAACGACCGGGCTTTCGGGCGCGTAACGAGTTATCTCGCGCAGGGGAAAATCCTTGTCGGGGGCCGCACCGACCCCTCCGACCGCTATATCGAGCCGACGCTGCTCGCGGATGACTCAGACGGATTTCCATATCCTTTATGCTGTCAGACAGAACCTGCTGCTTTT
>OHAI01003477.1_pt1 | contig 10618 bp, 6 predicted proteins | sample 1577091 | NCBI WGS metagenome assembly OHAI01 (sample SAMEA3541548, study PRJEB24748) | human gut metagenome | biome: human gut; feature: human-associated habitat; material: faeces | place: China | collected 2012
GACCGGTGATATGGATGCAATCCGTCATTTTGTGGCATATGTCATTTATACGATTTATGAAAACATATTATATTTTGTGCTGGCATTGGTCATGATCTTTACAATCAATGTTCCGATGGCACTTTGCATGGTGATCGTATTGCCGCTGGCAGCACTTACAACATATTTGCAGGCAAAAAGTGTACATCCTGCATTTAAGAAATGCCGTGATGCATTTTCCGGTCTGAACACATTTGTACAGGAAAATATCAGCGGAAACCGCGTGGTGAAAGCATTTGCAAAAGAAGATTATGAAAAGGAAAAATTCAATGTGCAAAATGACATATACAGAGAAGCAGAATTAGGAGCTGCAAAGATCTGGAGAAGATATGTGCCGGTATTTGAGTTTTTATCCTATGTTTTAACGATCATCTTAATGCTTGTTGGCGGTATCATGGTAGTAAAAGGGCAGATGACACTCGGTGATCTTGTCGCAGTAAACGGATATCTCTGGATGCTGACAGTTCCTCTGCGTATGGCAGGATGGTGGATCAATGATGTGCAGAGATTTACTACATCTGTAGAAAAAATCTATGATACTTACAGTGCGGAACCGGATATCAAACGTCCGAAAAAGCCTGTGAAGCATAAAAAATTAGAAGGAAATGTGACCTTCAAAAATGTATCATACCGTGCCGATGATGAAGATATTCTTCAAAACATCAACTTTGATGTAAAAAAAGGTGAAACGGTCGGCATTATTGGGACAACAGGAGCAGGCAAATCAACAATAGTCAATCTGATGTGCCGTTTCTTTGATGCAACAGAGGGAGAAGTCTTAGTCGATGGTGTCAATGTAAAAGATTATGATATGCATGATCTGCGCGACAACATCGGTATGGCGATGCAGGATGTTTTCCTTTTCTCTGATACGATCGAAGGAAATATTGCTTATGGCAAGCCGGATATCAGCTTTGAAAAAGTCAAAGAAGTTGCCCGTATGGCGGATGCCAATCATTTTATTCAGAATCTTCCGGAAGGATATGATACGATCGTAGGTGAAAGAGGTGTCGGACTGTCAGGAGGACAAAAGCAGCGTATCTCACTGGCAAGAGCATTACTGAAAGAACCGGCAATTCTGGTATTGGATGATACCACCTCCGCAGTGGATATGGAGACAGAAAGTTATATCCAGAAGCAGCTTGAGAACATCGACCATGCCTGCACGATCTTTATTATTGCATACCGTATTTCTTCGATCATGAATGCGGATCAGATTCTGGTACTGGATCAGGGAAAGATCATTGAGCATGGTACGCATAAAGAGCTTCTTAAGAAGAACGGTTATTACGCTACCGTATATAAACACCAGTTCCCGGAAGCAGCCGATGCGGTCAGAGAGTAAGCAGGAAATGAAAAAGAGATATACAGTCTCTGAAAGGAGTCTGTATAGGAAAGGATGGTATAGATAAATGGCTAGAAACCGTTATGATATGGATGAAGTCTTAGAAGAAAAGTTTGATATCAATCAGGTAAAGCGGCTGGCAAAATATGTGGCACCACATAAGAAAAAGATGCTTCTTGCTTTATTTTTGATGCTGTCATCTGCATTTTTATCAACATTTCTGCCAAAGTTTTTACAGCTTGAAATGGATGTATATATTCCGGATAAAAATATAACAGGGATTGTAGGAATCGTGCTTTTGACAGCAGCGATCTGTATCTATCTTGTTGTTTGCATTCGCTTAAAGATCACACTGACCATGCATGTAGGACAGGATGTGATACATCAATTAAGAGAAGATATCTTTGAAAAGCTGCAAGAACTTCCGTTTAGTTATTATGATGAGCGGCCACATGGAAAGATTCAGGTGCGTGTAGTCAATTATGTAAATAACCTGAGTGATATTTTATCCAATGGTATTTTACAAACGATCACCGATCTGTTTAACTTGCTTTTTATTATTGGCTTTATGTTTTATATGAATGTCCGATTAACATTGATCTGTCTGTGCGGACTGCCGTTTTTGTTTCTGTTCATTGTGCTGATCAAAAGAGGACAGCGTCGGGCATGGCAGATACAGAGCAACAAACAATCGAATCTGAACGCATATATCTCGGAAAGTATCAATGGTATTCGTGTGACACAGGCATTTGTCCGGGAAGATAAAAATACAGAGATCTTTAATGATCTGAGTCAGAACTATAGAGATTCCTGGATGCATGCATCGTATTATGGCTTCGCAATGGGGCCAATGGTCGACCTGATCTCAACGATCACAACAGCCTTTGTCTACGTGCTGGGTGTTCATTATATAATAGATGGCAATGTATCAGGTGTCAGTATTGGTGTGCTGATCGCATTTACAGCGTATATCAGCCGTTTCTGGGCACCGATCAATACGATCGCAAGCTTTTATAACAGCGTGGTCACAGCAGTTTCCTATTTAGAAAGGATTTTTGAAACCATTGATGAGCCGGTAGAAGTAAAGGATGCCAAAGATGCAATCGAAATGCCTGCCATTCAGGGTAAACTCGAATTTGAACATGTGACATTCAGTTATGAAAAAGGAGTAGAAATCTTAAAGGATGTTAATTTCAGCGTTGAGCCGGGCAAAACCATTGCGTTCGTAGGTCCGACCGGAGCGGGAAAAAGCACGATCGTCAATCTGATCAGCCGGTTCTACAATGTGGATAGCGGAAGAATCCTGATCGACGGTGTGGACATTTCGAAAGTGACTCTTCGTTCCCTGCGTAAACAGATGGGTGTTATGATGCAGGACAGTTTCATCTTTGGTGGAACGATCATGGATAATATCCGATATGGAAATAAGACAGCAACGGATGAAGAAGTGATCCGTGCTGCTAAGACAGTATGCGCACATGATTTTATCATGCAAATGGAGGACGGTTACCAGACACAGGTGAATGAAAGAGGAAGCCGTCTGTCCGTAGGACAAAGACAGTTAATCTCTTTTGCAAGAGCACTTTTAGCAGATCCGGCAATCCTGATCTTAGATGAAGCAACCTCAAGCATTGATACAGAGACAGAGATCGTCTTGCAGGAAGGCCTAAACCACCTTTTAAAAGGAAGAACTTCTTTTATCATTGCACATCGTCTGTCGACCATACAGAATGCAGACTGTATCATGTATATCAGCGATGGCGGTATCGCTGAAGCCGGAACGCATGAAGAACTTTTGCAAAAGCATGGAAAATATTATGAATTGTATGAAGCACAGTATAAGAGCGTGTAAAAGCCGCCTCAGAAAAGAAATAGCAGTATTAGCGCATTCGTACCGCAAATGCCATAAAGGCTTTTCGAACATCATTTAAGTAGGATCGTCCGATCTGCAGCGTCAGGTGATTCGAAAGCGAGATGGTAGTGCCTTCAATCTTATAGATGTGCTTCATATTTACAATATTAGAACGGTGACAGCGGATAAAGCAGTCGGGGAGATAACCGGCAATGGTATTCAGAGTAGATCTCTGTTTGAATATGTCTTTTGTTGTCAGAATATCTACAGAGTGTTTAAGACTCGTAAAGCAGATGATCTCGTTATATGGGATCTGCAAAGTGGTCTTATAGTCATTAAAGATATAATCGCCTTTCATATCCAGCACCGCGATGTCTGTAATCGCTTCTTCGGGATTCTTTGTCTTGACATAGCCTAAATATACCGCTTTCTTTCCTGTTCCCTGATTCAGATCAGCAGTGTTCCCATCCTGATCGCAAACCGGTTCATAGCCTGCTTTTTCCAATGCTTTCACACTGTCAAATTGTTTCAGGCGTGCCACATATTGCTGTCGCGACTCTGCTTCTGCATGCGTACCTGACAAACTCTGTGCCGGTTGCAAACAAAGCATAACTATGGTAATCGCAAGTGCTATTACTTTCTTTCCATTTATCCTCATCACAAACTCCTTACTTGCATTTCTAATATTTTTTGATCCTTATGTTCCATCCTTTTTTCTAATGATCGTAATGAATGATCATTTTGATCTGTCATATTTTTTATTATACAATGAATGAGCATTTTGATCTGCCATCTTTTCTTACTATATAATGAATGATCATTTTGATCTGTCATCTTTTCTTACTATATAATGTTACTGTTTTCTTTGCAAGCAGGTTTTCCAAAATAAATGTTAACGTGTTCCAACCAAACGGTAATATACACGCGATGTCAGTTTGTATACGATCAGATACACACCGGCAAAGACAAGGCACGTACCGACAGTTGCCATTACGAAAAGTTTTTCGTTCGTCAGGTTCATCATTGCCATGATCTTCCGGATGATAGGATATGCAAAACAGATATGCATTCCCGCAACGAGTAATGGAAGCAGGAACACCAGACGGATCTGGCTTCGTATCATTTGATTGATCTCCTGATTTGATAAGCCGATCTTTGCCATGATCCGAAAATTCTTACGATCTTCATAGCCTTCGCTGACCTGCTTATAATAAATGATCAGGACAGTTGCACCCAAAAAGATAATGCCGATAAAGATACCGATAAAAAATACACTTGCATACAAGTTTAGTGCTGTCTGTAATGTTGTATAATAATCTTCGATCAAAGAAATCCCTTCTACTTTTTCTGTCTCCATCCAGTCGCCTATCTTACTTCCATAGGCTGTTTTGTCTTTTTTACTTCCTGACAGATCAAAGGTAACTTTCCGTTTCATACCGGAATACATCAAATGCTTGGCTAAACCTTCAAAGGCATGCTGTAACGTCAGCATATCCTTTGTATCGGGAACAAGAATAAATAATTGCTGGCTGTAATTATCCGCAAAACGCTTCAGATCTATCAAACCTTTTTGCTTACAGGCAAAAGTCTGTTCTCCGATCTGCAGATCATCACCATACAATATGGTATCTTTATTAGTCAGAACGATATATTTTTCTTTTGTCGCTTTATATTTCGTCTTCGTAACGGCATTATAATCCCTGACTGTCATAACCGATACATTGACTAATGCATCCAAATCATAACTTTGATCCATATAAAAACGATTGTTTTTCCAAAAAAGCGATGCCTCATAAACGGTATACACTTCTTCCGCTTTTATCTTTACTTTCTGCTTCGCCGCTAAACGAAGTGCTGCCTCTCTCGCCCGTTCTCCTCTTTGTTCTAACTGCTGTACCATTTTTTCATCTTTGACTTTTTCATCGGCAACGACTCTGATATCCACATCTTTCGGATAGCGCACTCTTCTTTCATCATCAATTCCGACAAAAAGAGATATCGTTGTTGACAAAGTTACAATAACGATTGTTGATAAAACGCAAATACTTGCAAGTCCCATTGCATTTTGCTTCATTCGAAAAAGCATTCCCGAAACATTTACAAAATGTGTCTTATGATAATAAAACTTCTTATTCTTTTTTAACAGCTTTAAAAATGCGATACTGCCTGCCATAAAAAGACAATAGGTTCCGAGAATGACCAAAAGCACGGCAACAAAAAACAAATTCAGAGCTTTCATCGGATTCTCGGTAGTCACCAAAATATAATATCCTGCTGCGACCATCACTACGCCAAGCAATGCAATCACCCATTTTGCTTTTGGTTCTTTCTCTCCTGCGGCTGACTCCCGAAGCATTTCTACCGGTTTTAACCGGGCAATGCGAAGATCGTTAAAAAGCATATTTATTGCAAAAATAAGTGCAAATATACCAATGCTGACTGCCAATACCTGATAGGAGATCCGAAAGGGAATTTTCGATTTCAACCCAAGCATATTAATAAAGATCAAAAAGAGTAGTTTCGAAAAAAGCATTCCAGCCAAAAGACCGATCAAAATGCTGCCAAGCCCGACGATCGCAGTCTCCCAGAAGATTACTTTTGCAATATGCTTTTTTTCCAATCCAAGAATATTATACAATCCAAATTCTTTTGTTCTCTGCTTCATTACAAAACGGTTCGTATATAACAAGATCACGGCTGCTACAATTCCTACCACGATCGTACCAAACTTCAATATCATTTCCATGGACTGCTCTCCCTGGTAGACAGCATCTTTGCCATGCTTTTTGATCTCTTCCTGCAGGGTACGTGATGAGATATCTCCGGGATCTTTTTCTCGTGCAGCATAGATATCTACTAATAATATGTGTTCTGCTTTTGATAATGCTTTAGCAAATTCAGGAAGCAATGCACGGGTACGCGAATAGGTATGCGGCTGGAAGACACACCATAAATGTTTATGAGGAAACTTCTCGGCTGCATGCAGTGTTGCTGCAATCTCGGTAGGGTGGTGTGCATAATCATCAACGACAGTAACACCATTGAAGGATCCTTTCTGTTCGAAACGGCGTTCCGTTCCATGGAATGCATTCAGACCTTCCTGAATCGCATCCATCGGAATGTCATAGAATTGTGCAATTGCGATGGCAGAAAGGGCATTTGCAATATTATGTTCACCGATCACGTTTAAATGGATCGAATCACCGGTTGGTTTTCCTTGATAAACAAGATCAAAGACACCATCGCCGTTTGAATCAAAAGAGATGTTTTGTGCACAATAATCGGCAGTATGATGCAAACCAAATGTAATGATCCTGCATGGAACATCTTTAGTGATCTGATCCAGATCGGGGATATCTGCATTGATCACCAATACACCGTTTTCCGGAAGTAGTTTGGCATATTCATGGAAAGAATGACGGATATCATCGAGATCTTTAAAAAAATCAAGATGATCTGCATCAATATTTAAAATAATTTCTGCGGTTGGGAAAAACTTCAAAAAACTGTTTGTGTATTCACAGGCTTCGGTAATGAAATTTTGCGAATGACCGATGCGGATATTTCCCTGAATCGCATCTAAGATACCACCAACTGATATCGTTGGATCTTTTTTCGCTGCAAGAAAGATGTGGGAAAGCATGGATGTGGTCGTTGTTTTTCCATGGGTTCCTGCGATGCCGATCGCATTTTTATAATTTTTCATTACCTGCCCGACCATGACAGCACGTTCCATCATGGGAATCCCTTTTTCTTTTGCGGTAGCAAATTCCGGATTATCCGGATGAATTGCAGCTGTATAGACAACAAGATCAATATCATCAGTAATATTTTTTGCTGACTGACCATATATTATGTTAATACCTAAAGAAGCCAGGTGTTTTGTAATCTTACTTTCCTGAGAGTCGGAACCTTTTACGGTAAAGCCGTTTTCATGTAAAAGCTGGGCAAATCCACTCATGCTGATGCCGCCGATTCCGATAAAGTGAACGGTACATGGTTTTTGTAAATCAATCTGGTACATAATCTGCCTCCATAATCATTGTTCTGTTTCTTTCATATATGTATTATAAACCATGAGAATAAAAAAACAAGATAAATTGTCAACAGCCGGAGAAAATACGAAAAAAAGGTTGAAGTGCCGGAAGTATAAGAAAAGAAGGAATAAAAGAAAAAAATCAGGCATAGATAAATAAGGCATATAGAAATTGCACAAAACATCATAGTATATTGTGTATTTTGCATAAAAATAGAAAGAAATACATGATAAATTCGTTAAAATTATTCACATTTTTTGAGAGTTATGTTATACTAAATATATTCCAAAATGAAGGGGTGATAACGTGATTAAGAAAGAAATGATAGCAATGTTATTGGCTGGTGGACAAGGTTCCCGGTTGGGAGTTCTTACAGCTAATGTTGCAAAACCGGCAGTTGCATTCGGTGGAAAGTATCGTATTATTGATTTTCCGTTGAGTAACTGTATCAATTCCGGAGTTGATACTGTTGGTGTCCTTACACAGTATCAGCCATTACGACTCAATACACATATAGGTATCGGGATTCCATGGGATCTTGATCGGAACGTGGGGGGCGTTTCTATTCTGCCACCGTATGAAAAAAGTACGAGCAGTGAATGGTACACAGGTACGGCAAATGCAATTTATCAGAATTTACGCTACATGGAGTATTATAACCCGGATTATGTATTGATCCTGGGAGGTGACCATATTTATAAGATGGATTACGAAGTGATGCTCGATTTCCATAAAGCGAACCACGCAGATGTTACATTGGCAACGATTCCGGTGCCGATGGAAGAGGCAAGCCGATTTGGTGTGGTTATTACAGATGATAAGAAGCAGATTCAGGAATTTGAAGAAAAGCCGGAACATCCACGCAGCAATCTGGCTTCTATGGGAATTTATATTTTTTCGTGGCCGGTTCTAAAAGAAGCGTTGTTAAAAATGAAAGATCAGCCCGGTTGTGATTTTGGCAAGCATATTATTCCTTACTGTCATGAAAAAGGAAAACGTATTTTTGCTTATGAATTCAATGGATACTGGAAAGATGTAGGAACATTGGGTTCTTATTGGGAATCAAATATGGAACTGATCGACCTGATTCCGGTATTTAACTTATATGAAGAGTTCTGGAAAATTTATACACAGACTGACCGTATCAGACCACAATACATATCAGGCTCTGCAGTGATCGATACTGCAATCATCGGGGAAGCAACGGAGGTCTATGGAGAAGTTCATGATTCTGTGATAGGTTCCGGAGTCGTGATCGAGGAAGGTGCGATCGTCAGAGATTCTATTATTATGGGATCGAGCAGGATCGGTGCCGGTACGATCGTAGACAAGTCTATTATTGCTGAGAATGTAGTAGTAGGTAAGAATTGCAAGCTTGGCGTAGGAGAAGAGCTTCCGAACAAAATAAAACCGGATGTTTATGCATTTGGTCTGGTAACGATCGGCGATGATAGTGTCATTCCGGATGGCGTTGAGATTGGCAAGAATACAGCGATTTCCGGAGAAACAGAATTAAGTGATTATCCGGATAACAAGTTGATGAGCGGTGAAACGCTGATAAAGGTAGGTGAGAGAGAATGAGAGCGCTTGGTATTGTTTTAGCTGGTGGTAATAACAGCAGGATGAGAGAATTATCAAATAGAAGAGCAACGGCAGCTATGCCGATCGCAGGAGGATTTCGCAGCATTGATTTTGTTCTAAGTAATATGAGCAATTCCCATATTCAAAAGGTTGCTGTTTTTACACAGTACAATGCAAAATCCCTGAATGAGCATCTAAACTCTTCAAAATGGTGGGATTTTGGACGTAAACAGGGAGGCTTATTTGTTTTTAATCCTACGACAACACCGGAAAACAGCTACTGGTATCGAGGTACTGCAGATGCCATGGCACAGAATCTCAGTTTTTTAAAGAATAGTCATGAACCATATGTTGTTATTGCATCGGGTGATGGCGTGTACAAGATGGATTATAACAAGGTATTAGAATATCATATTGCAAAGAAAGCAGATTTTACGGTAGTTACGGCAAATGTCGAAGAAAAAGATGATCCAAGTCGTTTCGGCGTAGTTTCAACAGATTGCAATAACAGAATTATAGAATTTGAAGAGAAACCAATTGACGCGAAGAGCTTTCAGGTTTCAGCAGGTATCTATATTGTCAGGAGACGATTGCTGATCGATCTGATTGAAAAATCAGTTGCGGATGAACGCTATGATTTTGTGAAGGATATTTTGATCCGCTATAAGAATGTAAAGAAGATTTATGCATATCCGATGGAGACATATTGGAGTAATATTTCTTCTGTAGATTCTTATTTTAGAACGAATATGGACTTCCTGAAAAAGGATGTCAGAGATTATTTCTTTAATCAATATCCGGACATTTATTCAAAAGTAGAAGATCTGCCTCCGGCAAAGTACAATAAAGGTTCTGTTGTTACAAACAGTATGGTGTCAAGCGGATGTATTATTAATGGAACGGTTGAAGATTCGATTCTCTTTAAGAAAGTCTTTGTCGGTAACAATTGCGTGATCAAAAATTCTATTATTTTAAATGACGTATATATCGGTGACAATACTTACATAGAAAATTGTATCGTGGAAAGCAGAGATACAATTCGAGCCAACACAAAATATGTGGGAGATAAGGAAGATATAAGGATTGTCATAGAGAAAAATGATCGATATGCATTATAATTTAGAACAAAACTCATGATAAAAGAAAGGCTTGTTGCAGCAGTAATAGAAAATAGAATATTGCCGGCTGTCGGAGAAAAATGCGTATAATGATTTGCTATTTTCTTTGCGTAATGCTAATATAAAAAGAGAAAATAACCAAAGGGGGTTAATAGCTGTGCAAGTTACAGACGTTAGGATCAGAAAGATTACAAAGGAAGGAAAGATGAAAGCTATCGTTTCAATCACGTTAGATGATGAATTTGTAATCCATGATATAAAGATTATCGAAGGGGAAAAAGGAATGTTCATTGCGATGCCAAGCCGGAGAGCCGGTGACGGAGAATATCGTGATATTGCACATCCTATCAACTCCGATACGAGAGAAAAGGTTCAAAAGATGATCCTTGATAAGTACGAAGCGATTCTTACTGAGGAGCCGGATGGCTTAGAAAATGAATAACAATGATTTAGGAAAGGCTGTGGTTTTGACCACAGCCTTTTTTGCGGAATAGGAAACTGCTCGTATAGTAGAGATGCCAAAAGTTTAATGTACCATTAAACTTTTGGCAAAGCGCGGGCTTTGCACTTTTTTATGGAATAGGAAACTGCTCGTACAGTAGTGGTGCATCAACAAGAATTGCTTTAGCAATTCTTGGAGTGCAAA